>WNFF01001839.1_pt1 | contig 21209 bp, 16 predicted proteins | sample 5400441 | NCBI WGS metagenome assembly WNFF01 (sample SAMN13153345, study PRJNA577476) | soil metagenome | isolation source: 120 cm saprolite under Douglas fir tree site 2 hole 3 replicate 1 | place: USA:California | collected 2015-04-18
CTATGCGGCGGTTGACCTTGCGCCGGGTCGCGCTGCCGAGGCTCTATCAAGACTTAGGAGCGAAGGGTTACTACGTGAAGTTGGTGGAGACTTAGAGTTCAGGAATGAACTGATTCGAGCTCAAGCATACTACTCGATTGCGGCGCGAGTAAGACAGAGCCTACATGCGAGAGTGGCTGACCTCCTCGCGATTCGCGCACCGTCAGCTGATATGGCCCTGAGTCTCGAGATTGCATGGCATTACCTAAGAGGAGGTCAAGGTTCCCTCGCCCTTCCGTTCGCACATCGCGGAGCCGAAGCTTTTCTCGCTATTGGAGCGCCTCGCGAAGCTGAAGAGATTCTGCGAGCAATTGGAGCGGTAAACCAACCGCTATCCTTGCTCAAGATAACACGACTGTTGCTGGCTAAGGCACTAGTAGATCAATCGAAAGCCGATTCAGCACTCCCCATCATGGACAAGCTGTCAGCAGATCATGACTTGACACTCCATGAGCAGGCGGAAATCGCCATGCTGAAGGCGTCTGCAGAGTTCCTGCTAAACACCGAACCTGGAGAGAAGTATTGCGACGCCGCGAAAGCCGCTTTCGCGAAGGCAAATGAGGCCGGAGACCCCATATTGATTTCGCGAGCCCTTTTTGAGTGTGCCCGCGCGGGTACCGAGCAGGGTCTGACGGACTTGATTCGCTTCGCCGAGCAAGGCGTGAGTGATCTTGCGGCCCGAGCAGACGTTCGTCAATTGCCCATGGCAATTCTTACTCGCGCTTTTGGCCGGATTTTCTTTCTTCATCCGGATGAGGCTCTGCTTGATCTTCGACGCATTGCCGATGTAAGCAGCAAGAATGCCAATGCTGCACAGATGTCCTTCATTCATTCAATTATCGGCAACGCTTCCTTGACACTGTGTCACCTAGGGGACGCGTTCCAAGCCTTTCACTTGGCCTTCGAACAATCGAAAAAGGTAGGAGACGATTCACGTACTTCATTGTTGGCCGCAAATCTTTGCCTTGTTCAGACACTCCGAGGTCTTTACACAGACGCGATCGCTTTTGGAAACAAAGCGATAGCGCTCGGGGAAGCTTCCTCGAGTAGTGCCCTTCAAATGAGCTACACGAACTTGATAGACGCGTACGTGTTGGCTGGCCAAGAACCAAAAGCAATTACATGCATGGAGTTGGCAAGACGGTGGCTCATCCCCAGGCGGCGATGGAAATTCCATTGTGCGTTCCTCATGGAATGCGCGGCATTCGAACTAATCCGAGGTAACACGGCGCTTGCCTTGGATCTCATAGGACAGTTGGAGAATGTTGCACGAGACAGGGAGGAAGCCGTCCCAATGCACGGCCCCTACTGGAAACTTCGAATCTTCCGAGAAGCAAGCCTAGGAAGATTGGAGGAAGCGGAGCGACTTGTAAGCCAAAAACAGGTCGCCTTCCAGCGTAGCTGTCCGCTTTACTTCCTGGACATACTCGCAGCAAAGGCCTGGTTACAACGCCGTACGCTGGGTGAGATTACTGCGGAGACTGAAAAGGAACTGGGCATCTTCGAGGTGGTGTGTGCCGCAGGGAAAAAGGCAATTCTTACCGCACAGGGATTTCTTACGCCGATACGCGACGTCCCCATATCGCCAGCAGGTAAGCTGCACCTAGGCCAGAAGGTGCGGTCGAACTGAGAATCGCCAAAGTGAATGCGAGCGAATGTCGTTCTATCCAGCTGAGAAAGGACCGTCAGGCTACGGTGCTGCCCTCGCCGCGGGGCCGACCAGCACGTGATGGCATCTGCATGCTCGCTATCTTCGCCGTTTCAGGCACGAGTTGCGGCCCAAGGAGACGCCTTATGCCTGGTGATTCTGATACGAGTTCTACGAGTTTTGGGTCGAACTGTCGCCCGGCATACTTGGCCAATTCCTCCAGAGCCTTCGAAAGACTAAGAGCTTTTCTGTAGGGCCGGTCTGTAGTCATGGCGTCGATCGTATCCGCAATCATGATTATACGCGCGCCAACCGGTATGGCCTCGCCCATGAGGCCATCGGGATAACCAGTGCCATCGTAATTCTCATGATGGTTTCTAATGTCTCCTTGCACTTTTCCTCGAAACTCCGCAATTGTGCTTGCGAGGTCAGCACTGCGAACTGGATGGGCCTGCATCAACATCCGCTCTTCGGGTGAAAGACGACCGGCTTTCCTTAAAAGGGGCGCAAAATCCTCATGAATCTTGCCGACGTCATGCAGGAGTGCAGCTGTCCCGATCTGATCGACTTGCTTGGGATTCAGTCCGAGTTCGCGAGCGATCTGACGAGCGTACTCCGAAACGCGCACAGAATGGCCGGAGGTGTACGGATCTCGCGCTTCGATGGCCTTCACCATCAGTTCGAGAAGTTCCCTGTTGACTCGTTCGACCTGAAGGTTCATCTGGTACATATGGCGAACAAAGAACAACGGTAAGACAAGTACCGCGAGCCCTACGATCTGCAACCGAGTGAAAAGGAAGGCGAGCACGATTGCGAGCGAGCTCGAAACAAGATCGTACAGGATCGAATCGCCCGCGATTCTCGTCCATGCTTCGCGAATGGATATGTCGGTCGTCCAGGACACTGCAAGAGCCACATCACGTGAACAGCATCGAAACCGACGTGACCCCCCAAAGCGGCGTATGCTGTCCCCCCCAAGCCAACGAAGAGCGTGTATTGAGCAGTGTTAAACAGTGCTCTCACGAGTGTCTTGCGTCTGATTATGTAATGCGCAAACAACCCAGTCGTGCCCGCGATTACCATCGGCCAAGGCGGAGCAAACAAAAGGACAGACGCGAGAAACGGAATGAACACAACCGATGAGCCTACACGAGCTTGTGAAATGCGAGGTACGGGAAGGAACGCTGAGTCGCTAGCAATCCCTAACAACGCGAAAGCGACTAAAGCATTCCAGAACGACGTGTTTGCAATCGGAGGGACATACCATTCGGTTGCGAATAGCAGCGTGATCGCTGCCACGCCGATGGCGGCGAGTAAGAGTCGAAAGCGCCATCGGTCGAATCGGGGCTGATTCTCGCCCATTCAAACCCCTTCGTTTCAAAACAGGCCGCCAAGAAAACCGAGGGGGACCCTAAATCATCGCTAGATCGAAACCGTCCCATCTGCGAAAAACAACTTCGCGACTGCCGTGAACAGAAAAGCGAGCAGTTGCAACATCGAGCGTCACCCCCTTTAAGGGTCCAGCGAGTGAGTACGGCCTCGCCTTAGGAGTGGCACGCCTCTCTATAGCGCGCCCGACGCTCCGCTCGTCTACTGTTCGCTACGCTCCGCTCTAGCTAGCGGTGACCAGGGGCCCCCTGTTCGAGATTTCCATTTGTGAGAACTACGCCACCATCCGCGACTGCAACGCACGCCGCATCGCCTCGATAACCACCCCCATCCCATCCACCTTGTTGACGATCGCCTGCACCCCCAACCGCCGCAGGTCACTCTCGGCTGCCGCCGGCATCCCGCCCGTGACGATCATCACAGCCGCCGTCAGCCGCTTCGACGTGTCCTGCAACCGCTCCACCACCTGCACCGCGTTCAAATCGGGCAACGCGTAATCGAGCACCACCAGATCGGGACTGACACGCCCGATCTCAAGCAACCCGTCCACCCCCGTCGAGGTCTCGACCACGTCGACCTCCGGCGCGTCCCGCTCGAGCATCCGCACCAACGCCTTCAAGTAGCCGGGATCGTCCTCCACCAGCACCACCACCGGACGCTCGCGCGCCGCCTGCAACTCGTGCGGCACCGACATGCCATGCGCCTGCAGAAACTCGGCGAGATCCGCCGACGCCACTCGCCGCCGGCCCGTCGGCGTACGATGACCCTTCAGATGTCCCTGATCGATCCAACTCGCAACCGTCGCCGGCGTCACCTGGAGGACGCGCGCTACGCGCTGCGTCCCCCAATAGCGCTTGGTTCTAGTAGGAGCCACAGAACCCCAAATACCGCTAAAACGGAAAGTCCGCTAGATGGGACTAATGCTAGAACGGGTAGGGGATCAGGAGAAAAAGCAACACCGAGAGCCCAGAAAGCTAACTGACTGTGAGAAGTGAGTTTACCGCCTCGCGTCCACCCAGCGATTCGTCGCGTCGAGCACGGCCAACACGGCACTGCGCTCGGGCGACTCGCGAATTTCGCAGGTTCCGGTCAGCAATTGCGCCTCGCGGCCTCCGAGCCCGTGGACGGCGACGAGCACGAATTTGCGATCGAAAGCCTCGATGATCTGCGCTCCCTCGAGCGCGATCGAGTCACGCGCACCTGCACGCGTTGCGGCCGCTCGGACGGCCGCACTTCCAAACTCTTGAACACCACCACGCGCCGCTTGGCGCGCTCGCTGATCGTCTCCTCGTGCAACGCTTCGATCGGCCGCACGTCCGCCGTCTGCGCAACGCTGATCTTGCGGTGATCGATCTTGAAGCCGAGCTGCGCCATGAGCGCCGACTCGATGTTGCGCACCACCTGCTTCGGTTGTATGTCGCTGCGCGTGAGGACGTGGACTTCGCTGACTTCGCCGAGCGGCGTCGTCACCACGCGGGCCGACAGGATGCCGGTCAGTGTGGTGATCAGATTTTCCACCCGCTTCATGCCCCACGGATCGGGCGTCCCCCCGGTGGCGAGGGGCAACGGCTCTTGCTCTGAAGCTGGTGAAGGATTCGACGTCACGATTCCCCTCCGGTTGCCACCTGATTCCGACCGGCGGCCTTCGCACGATATAGCGCGCGGTCCGCCGCCACCAGCACGTCCTCATCCGGCTTGTCGGGCCCCCCGTGGTATTCGGCGATACCAATGCTCGCTGTTACGAGCCCTTCCGGATAGCCCATCTGTTTGCCGGTTTCCTGGACCGCGGACCGGACCTTCTCGCCGACGACGCGCGCGCCCTCTTCCCCGGTGCCGACCAGAACGACCACGAACTCGTCGCCGCCGTACCGCCCCGCCAGGTCAGTCAGGCGGATGTGGGCGCCGCACTGCCGCGCCGTTTCCTTGAGCAGCGCGTTGCCCGCCTCATGCCCGAACCGGTCGTTCACCTGCTTGAAGTTGTCGAGGTCCAGGAACAGCACCGCGAACCGGTCCCCCGTACGGTGGCACCGTGCGACCTCGTTCGCCAGTCGATCGCGCAGCACGCGGAACGACGCGAGCCCGGTCAGCGCATCGATCGCGGCCTGCTGCTGCGCGAGCGTCGCCTGGCGCTCGAGATAGCGCGGACAGGACTTCAGGGTGGTCCGGCCCAGTGCCGCCGCCACCGCGAACTCGCGGCACGTCGTGTAGCCGCACGACCCCGAATCCCACGGCCGCCCGTTCGGCGCGAGGCCGATCTGGTCGAGCACCTCTTCCACCGCTTCGACCGACGGACCGGTGTCGTTCACTTCGACGGTGAACGCCGCCCCGACCTGGATGCGAACCCCTTCCCGCAACACCGACTCGGTGGCGCGCGGCGGCTCGGTCGCGCCCACGATCTCGCGGCGCCGGAACAGCTCCTCTTTGGGTCCGAGCAGCGGATGGTCGAGGCAGCCTTCGCATGGCAGGATATCCACGAAGCCCAGTTCGATCCGATCGACGGCGACGGCGCGCGCGATACCCTCGAGCTGGGACAAACCACGGACCTTCCGGAAGCGGCGGCTCGACTGCCGCTCTCCCTTTAGTAAGTCGAGCGGCAGCCCGCCCGCGGTGCTCCAGAACCGGCGCCGCTCCTCCGGAATCCGGCTGAAATAGAGCGGCTGGTCCTGAGCCCGGATCCCCCGCTTGCGGAAGATTCCCTCCAGCTCGGCCAGCGTGATCGCGGCGTCGACGTCTTCTCCACCCTCGGTCAGGCACACGCCCGCATAGGCGACCGGCGTGTCTTCCCCATACATCGCCTTGAGATAGCGGGCCTCGGCCTCGATTGGCGTGGCGATCGGCGCGAGATAGGGAATCAGCTCGGGGTACTGGTTGCGGATCGTCTCGACAATGACGGGACAGGTGCTGCGGATGACGGTGCCACCGCTTCCCCACCCTTCCTCAGCCCACAGGTCCAGGTACTCCTTGGCCACCAGCTCGTCGCCCAGGACGCCGCGATGCACGATGGCGAAACCCGCGGCGTAGCAGGCGTTTACGACCTGCTCGGGGGTGGCGGGATAGAAATAGGCGGCCGATTCGACGGCCAGGATGAGTATGGCATTGCGCGCCAGTGCGAACTCGAGGGCGCGGGTCGCATCGCCGACGGCGATGATGGCTTCGTGGGGGCAGGCCGGCAGACAGAGGCCGACGCGGGTGCAGGCTTCATCCACAATCCAGACTTTTTGATCTTCGACCGCGACCGCATCGGAGGGGCACACCCGTACGCAGGCAAGGCATGCGACACACAGCTCCGGGTCGATTCTAAAATCCACGCGAGCTCCGGCAGGGCGCTAGAGGCTCTTCTGTTGGGGTCGTGGGGGCCGGGCTAAGATATCGCGTATTCCTTGAGTTTGCGATAGAGGGTCCGCTCGCCGATGCCCAACACTTCCGCCGCCTTACGACGATTGCCGCGCGTCTCGCGCAACGCGGCGTCGATCGCCGCGCGCTCGACGTCGGACATCGTCATACCGGCTTTGTAGACGACGGGACCGTCTGGTTCCGGAGTCGAGTCGAGCGGATCGACCGTTGCCGGTTCGAGCCGCTTGCTCCCGCCGACTTCGATCACTTCCACGCGCTCCGGAGCGCGCTCCTCGATGCGCCGCCGCAGCTCCTCGAGCTGCACCTTCATCTCGACGAGCGTCCGGAAAATGAACTCGAGCTCCTGCCCGGTGATTTCGCGCGGCGCACCCGGCGTTTCCGCGATGCGCACCGGCATCGTGCGCGTGCGCTCGCGGATGTCGCGCGGGATGTCGGTCGCGCGGATCTCGCCTTCGGGCGCGAGCACCACCATCGACTCGATGAGGTTCTTGAGCTGGCGCACGTTGCCGGGCCAATCCGCCTCGACCAGGATCTGCATCGCTTCCGGCGTGATGCCGCGGAACGTGCGTGCGTGCGTCTTGGCGAATTCGGCGACGAAGGTGCGCACGAGCAGGGGAATGTCGCTGCGTCGCTCGCGCAGCGGCGGGAGATAGACGGACAGCACATTGAGCCGGTAGTAGAGGTCGTCGCGGAAACGGCCGAGGGCGACGGCTTCTTTCACCGACTTGTTCGTGGCCGCGGTGACGCGCACGTCCACCTGAATCGGCTGCGTTCCGCCGACGCGGAAGAAGCTCTTGTCCTCGAGCACGCGCAGCAGCTTCACCTGCGTCGACGCCGGCATCTCGCCGATTTCGTCGAGCAGGATCGTGCCGCCGTCCGCCAGCTCGAATCGTCCCAACCGCCGCTCGGCCGCGCCGGTGAAGGCGCCCTTCTCGTGACCGAACAGCTCGCTCTCGAGCAGCGTCTCGGGCAATGCGGCGCAGTTGACGGCGATGAACGCCTTGCCGCGCCGCGGCGAGAGATCGTGGATCGCGCGCGAGACGAGCTCCTTGCCGGTCCCCGATTCGCCCTCGATCAGCACCGTCGACGTCACGGGCGCCATCTGCTCGATCTTCACCAGCACTTCCTGAACGGGCGGCGATTCGCCCAGGATGCCGGTGCGCTGCTGGAGCCGGTGGCGCTCGATGAGGCGCTTGACCGTCGCCGTGACCTCGGCCGGATCGGTCGGCTTTACGAGCCAGCCGGTGAGACCGAGCTCATGCGCGACGGTCTCGGCGGCCTCGTCGGTCGCCTCGACGAGTCCCAACGTCGGCACGCCGTGCTCGTGGGCCGCCGTGAGCAGCCGCTGCGCGGTGGTCTCGTGCAGCCCGCCCGTCAGGATGATGGCATCTGGTGGTGGCTGTTTCCCCCGCACCGCCTGGCGCACGTCGTCGAGCGAGGAGACCATCGCGGTGTCTAAGCGCGCCTGCTCGAGCGCTGCGTTGATGCGGACCGCCTGCTCGAGGTCGTCGGTGGTGATGAGGACTCGATCAGTCATGAGAAGCAGGCGTGAGAGGTGAGCGGTGAGAGGTGTCCGTGCCGCTCAGGAGATCCACCGCATGATCGAGGAATGTCTCGAGAACCGCGAGGCCTTCTTTCACACCATTCGTGGAGCCCGGGAGATTGACGATCAATGTCTTCCGGCGCGTACCGGCGCGGCCGCGTGATAACCAGGCACGTGGAAACGCGAGCCCCGACGCGGCGCGTAGCGCTTCTGCGATGCCTTCCGCTTCCCGCTCGAGGATCGCCGCCGTAGCCTCCGGAGTGACGTCGCGCTCCGTCAGACCCGTGCCGCCCGTCGTGAGCACGACGTCGACTTCGCCGGAATCCGCCCAGCGCGCAAGTTTGCCGGAGATGCGATCGGTTTCGTCGGCCACGATGCTGCGTACGACGACCTCGTAGCCGCGTTCGGCCGCCCAATCGACGACCACATCACCGGACGTGTCTGTGCGCTGACCTACCGCGCCAAGGTCCGAGATGGTGAGGATGCCGATTCTCATCTCTTCGTTCTGTGTGGAACGAACGGCATTTTGACAGCTTCGGCCGCCACTCTCTTACCCCGGATGTCGACCTCGATCTTCGTCCCCGGCTTGGCGCGCTCGGTCGGCAGATAGGTCGTTCCGATCGCTGCGTTCACGGTCGGCGTCACAGTCCCGCTGCGTACGATGTCGACCTGGATGCCATCCAGAAACACGGGGAATCCATGCCGCGCAACAGACTTCGGCTCTGACATCTTGAAGCCGACGAGGCGGCGCTTCACACCCTCGAGCTTCTGACGCTTCAGTGCTTCCAGCCCTGTGAACGGCGACCCCTTGTCGAGCTTCACGATGAACGCCAGGCCCGCTTCGTACGGTGTCGTGGTGTCGTCGATGTCGTTGCCGTACAGCGGCAGACCAGCCTCGAGACGCAGCGTGTCGCGGGCGCCGAGGCCCACGGGCTCGGCGCGTCCCGCGCCGACCAACGCGTGCCACAAGTTTTCGGCATCGGCGGCGCGGCAGTACAGCTCGAATCCATCCTCGCCGGTGTAGCCGGTACGCGAGACGAAGCACTGCACGCCGGCGACTTTGCCTTGCGCAAAGTGGTAGTACGGAATCATCGCCAGGCCGAGACTCGTGAGCTGGCCCAGGAGCGCTTCCGCCTTCGGACCCTGCACCGCGAGCAGCGCGGTTTCGTCGGAGATATCGCGCAGCCGCACGTTGGCGCCCGCTTTTTGCGCGACGATTGTGTCCCAGTCCTTCTGAATGTTCGACGCATTGACGACCATCATCAGCTTGTCTTCGAACCGATAGACCAGACAGTCATCGACGAATGTCCCCTCCTTCGTCAGGATTCCCGAGTACTGCGCCTGGCCGGGCTTCAGCGCCGCGACGTCGTTGCACGTGACGCGCTGCACGAACGCGTTCCGATCGGGCCCGGTGATCTCGAACTCGCCCATGTGGGACACGTCGAACACACCCACCGACTCGCGCACCGCCTTGTGCTCGGCATTGATGCCGGATGGATACGTCACCGGCATCTCGAAACCGGCGAAGGGCACCATCCTGGCGCCGAGCGCGACATGCACGTCGTGGAGCGGCGTGCGCTTGAGGGTTTCAGTCGTCATCAAACCATCAGGGTTGCGAGAAGTGCCTTCTGGACATGCAGCCGATTCTCCGCTTCGTCCCAGACGCGCGACTGCGGTCCATCGATGACATCGGCGGTAACCTCTTCGCCTCGGTGCGCGGGCAGGCAGTGGAGGAAGATGGCCTTCGGGTCGGCGAGCTTCATCAGGTCGGCGTCCACCGTGTAGCCCTTGAAGGCATTGCGCCGAGCTTCGGCTTCGCCTTCCTGACCCATCGAGGCCCACACGTCGGTGTTCACGACGTGCGCACCCTCAACGGCCTCCTCAGGAACCTCCGTAACCAGCACACACCCACCTTGCTTGGCCGCTTCGAACTTCGCCCGGTTAGGCTCGAACCCCTCGGGACACGCGAGCCGCAGCTCGAAGCCCAAGACTTTAGCCGCCTCGAGCCAGGCATTGGCCATGTTGTTGCCGTCGCCGACCCACGCGATGCGTTTTCCCTCCCAGCCGCCGACGTGCTCCTTGATCGTGAACAGGTCGGCGAGCACCTGGCAGGGGTGGGTGAGATCGGTGAGCCCGTTGATCACCGGAATCGTCGCGTAGCGCGCCAGCTCTTCGACCTCTGCGTGGTCGAACGTGCGGATCATGATTCCATCGACGTAGCGGGACAGGACCCGCGCCGTATCAGGGATCGGCTCGCCGCGGCCGATCTGGATGTCCTTACTCGAGAGGAAGAGAGCCTGCCCGCCGAGCTGGTAGGCGCCGACTTCGAATGAGACCCGGGTGCGGGTGGAGGACTTCGCGAAGATCATCGCCAGCGTCTTGCCGGCGAGTGGGGTCTCGCGGTACCCCCGCGCTTTCATGCGCTTGGAGAGCTCGAAGAGCTGCTCGATCTCCTTGCGGCTGAAATCGGTGATCTGGAGGAAGTCGCGCTTCGCCAAATCCTCACCCCCTGACCCGCTCCCGTTGTCCTCACCCCCTGACCCCCTCTCCCGTTGGGAGAGGGGAACCGGGGGGTCATCGGTCAAAATGACAGGCTACGATGACAGGCGGATTTTACCCGGGGGTCCGGGGAAGAACAAGGCTGAGCGCGCTACAGGATATATCTGCGGAGGTCCTCGTCTTCCACGATCCGGAGCAGCCGCTCGCGGACCGCGGGTCCATCGAACACGATGTGCTTGCTGGGATAGTCGGGCAGCTCGAACAGCACTTCCTCGAGCAATGTCGTGAGCACCGTGTGCAGGCGGCGGGCGCCGATATTCTCCATGCGCTCGTTCACCTTGGCGGCGATGCGCGCAATCTCCTTGACGCCGTCCGCGGTGAACTCGAGCGTCGCGCCGTCGGACGCGCACAACGCGGCGTACTGTTTGGTCAGCGCGTTCTCGGGCTCCGTCATGATCCGCACGAAGTCGGCCTCGGTGAGCGACGACAGCTCCACCCGGATCGGGAAGCGGCCCTGCAGCTCCGGGATCAGATCGCTCGGCTTGGCGATATGGAATGCGCCGGCGGCGATGAACAGGATGTGATCGGTGCGCACGTAGCCGTACCGCGTCTGCACCGTGGATCCTTCGACGATCGGCAGCAGATCGCGCTGCACGCCTTCGCGCGAGACGTCGGGGCCGGCGGTCTGGCCGCGCTGCCCGGTGATCTTGTCGATCTCGTCGATGAAGATGACGCCGTGATTCTCGACGCGATCGAGCGCCTCGTTCACGACGTCGTCCATGTCGACCAGCTTCTTCAGCTCTTCATCGATCAGAATGCGGCGCGCTTCGTGGAGATGCACGGTGCGGCGTTTCTTCTTCTTCGGGATCATCTCCTGAATCATTTCCCCGATATTGATTTCCGCACCTTCCATCCCCTGCGGCGGCTGCATCATCTCGAGCATCGGGAAGCTCTGCTGCTGGACCTCGATCTCGACGTCACGCTCCTCGAGCAAGCCGTCCTTGAGCTGCTGGCGCAGCTTCTCGCGCGTGCGCCGGCGCCGTTCGTTCTGTTCCGTCTCGGCCTCGGGGAGCTTGGGCTGGACGTCGCCCTTCGATGACACCACGAAGAGCGGCCGAGCAGCGCTGACTGCTCCCTGCTCCCCGCTGCCTGCTCCCTGCGCAGAAGCGGCCGGCGGCGGCGGGGGAACCGGCGGCAACAGCAAGTCGAGCAGCCGCTCTTCGGCGCGCTGTTCCGCGGTGGGATAGACGTCATCCTCACGCTCCGAGCGCACCATGTTGATGGAGACGTCCACCAGCTCGCGCACCATCGACTCCACATCGCGACCGACGTACCCCACCTCGGTGAACTTCGACGCCTCCACCTTGAGGAACGGTGCGCCTGCGAGCCGCGCGAGACGACGGGCGATCTCGGTTTTCCCCACGCCCGTCGGACCGATCATGATGATGTTGTTCGGCATGATCTCGTCCCGGATTTCCTCGGGCGCCTGGGCGCGCCGCCAACGGTTGCGCACCGCAATGGCGACGGCCTTCTTCGCGGCTTCCTGGCCTACGATGTATCGGTCGAGCTCCGCCACGATCTTCTTGGGCGGCATCTCCTCCAGCCAGGGGAGCGTTTCCTCCGGTGCCGTGGCTTGTGTAGCTGGAGCCGGAGAAGTGGGGTGCTGAGGCGGCGGTGACGTTGGAGCCTTGGGCATATCTATAACTCGAGTACCGTGATGTTCGCGTTCGTGTAGACGCAGATCTCAGCCGCAATCTCCAGCGCGCGGCGCACGATCTCCGTCGGATCGAGCTTCGTGTCCTTGATCAGGGCGCGTGCCGCGGCGAGCGCATACGATCCGCCCGACCCAATGGCGAGCACGCCATCATCGGGCTCGATCAGCTCGCCTGAGCCGCTGATGACGTAGCCGTGCTCCTTGTCGGCCACGACGAGCAATGCTTCGAGCCGCCGCAGCACGCGATCGGAGCGCCAGTCTTTCGCGAGCTCGACCGCGGCTCGCGGCAGATTCGTCGGATAGCGCTCGAGCTTCTCCTCGAATTTCTCGAACAGCGTGAACGCATCAGCCGCCGCGCCCGCGAAGCCGGCGAGGATCTTCCCGCCGCGCAGCGTGCGCACCTTGTTGGCGTTGGCTTTCATGACGGTCTCACCGACCGTGACCTGGCCGTCGCCGCCGATGGCAACTTTGCCGTCCTTGCGGACGCAGAGAATCGTCGTGCTATGCATCAACTGCATCTGGTTCCTTAGGCCCGCGGATGGGCCCGGTGATAGACCTTCTTCAAGCGTTCGACCGACGTATGAGTATACACCTGCGTGGTCCCCAGCGAGGCGTGACCCAGCAGCTCCTGCACCGATCTGAGATCGGCGCCTGCATCGAGCAGGTGGGTGGCGAAGGAATGGCGCAGCGCGTGCACGTGCAGCTCCTTGCCGCGTGCCAGCGTACCGAACAGTCGCTTCATCGCGAGCTGGATGCCGCGCGGCGTGATGCGCTTGCCCCGGCCATTCACAAATACCGCTCGCGTGGTCGCGCCGTTCGCCGCGAGTAAACGATCGCGGTGCCGGACATACTGGCGCAGCGCGGTCGTCGCAGGCGTACCGATCGGCACGATACGCTCCTTCTTTCCCTTACCACGCACCTTCACCTGATCGGAGACGAGATCGACGTCGGGATCGTTCAGGCCCGCCAGCTCCGACAGGCGCATGCCGCTCGAGTAGAACATTTCCAGCATCGCGAGGTCACGTGCCTCCCGCAGTCCGCCAGCGGCCGCGCGTTGCTCCGCCTCCGCAAACAGCATCTCCATCTCGGCCCGCTCGAGGTAGGTCGGTAACGTTCGATCGAGCTTGGGAGTTCGCGCGGCGCGAGCGGGATTCACCTCGAGCCCGCGCGTGGCGTTCAGGAACCGGTAAAACGTCCGGAGGGCCGAGAGCGAGCGTGCCACCGAGCGCTTGGCGAGGCCGCGCCGCTGCTCCGCGGCGAGAAAGCCACGCACCGCGAGCCGATCCACCCCGGCCCAGCTCCAGGGGCCACCGTAATAATCCTGGCAGAACGCCGCGAATGCTCCGAGGTCGCGTTCATAGGCTGTGACCGTATGGGGGGAGTCGTTGCGTTCTTTGGATAGGAACGTCACGAACTCCTCGATTTCCTTCATACGGCGACCTCGACGCCGATTTCCTTCGCGAAGCTGCTCATCTGGGTGAGCGCGCGCGCAGCGAGAGCCTCTTTCTTCTTGAACTTGTCGCGCGGCGCGTCCGCCAGTGGCTCCATCAGCCCGTAGTTCGCGTTCATGGGTTGAAAGCGTGCTGGGTCCGTTTCGCGCAGGTAGCGGTACAGCGCACCCAACATCGTCGCCGCCGGCGGCAGCACCGGCTCCTCGCCCGCAAGCAGGCGCGCGAGGTTGATTCCCGCCAGCATGCCGGTCGCCGCCGACTCGGTGTAGCCCTCGACGCCCGTGAGCTGTCCGGCGAACAGGAGCTGCGGATCGTCTCGTGCGGAGAGATGCGGGCTGAGCGCCCGCGGCGCGTTCAGGTAGCTGTTGCGGTGAATGCTGCCGAACCGCAGGAACTCCGCTGCCGCGAGTCCGGGAATGAGCCGAAAGACTTTCTGCTGCGCGCCGGTCTTGAGCCGCGTCTGGAAGCCGACGAGGTTCCACATCTGCGCGGCGCGGTCCTCCTGCCGCAGCTGCACGACCGCATATGGCTCGCGGCTGGTCTTCGGGTTGATGAGCCCGACCGGCTTCATCGGGCCGAACCGCAGGGTCTCGACTCCCCGCTGCGCCATCTCCTCGACCGGCAAGCATCCCTCGAAGTACGGCACCTTGTCGAACTCATGTCCCGGCACGTACTGCTCGCCGCCGATCAGCGCGGCTACGAACGCTTCATACTCCCCTTTGGTAAACGGCGCGTTCCAGTAGTCGCCGCCGCCGCCCTTGCCGTAGCGCGACGCCTTGAACATTGGTTCGTAGTCGAGCGAGTCGGCGGAGACTATCGGCGCGATGGCGTCGTAGAACGCGAGTGACTGGACGCCCAGGCGGGCCGCGATGGCGTCCGCGAGCGCGTCCGACGTCAGGGGGCCCGTCGCGATGACGGCGGGACTGACAAGCGCGGTGACCTCCGCGCGGACCACCGTCACGTTGGGGTGCGCACCGACGCGAGCTTCCACGCCTCTCGAGAACACCACGCGGTCGACGGCGAGCGCGCTGCCACCCGGAATGCGCGCCTCATCCGCGGCCTGGAGCACGATGCTGCCGAGCAGCCGCATCTCGGCTTTGAGGAGTCCGTGCGCGTGGAGGGGATCCGTCGATTTGAACGTGTTGCTGCAGACCAGCTCGGCGAGTCCATCGGTTTGATGCGCCGGCGTCATCCGGACGGGCCGCATCTCGTCCAACGTGACGCTCACGCCTCGTTCGGCGAGCGCCCAGGCAGCCTCGCAACCGGCGAGGCCACCGCCGACGACATGTACTACGACGCCACCTCCTCCGCCTCCGGCGCCGCGTCCTCCACTCGCTCTTCGTGACCGCACTTGAGACACCTGCGTGTCGTCTCTCCCGTCGTCTTGGACTTCAGCTCTTCCATGCCCACGAAGCCGCAACTCGGGCACGCCACCGCCACCGGCTTGTTCCAGGTGGAATAATCGCAGTCCGGATAGCGCAGGCAACCGTAGAACGTCCGTCCCTTCTTCGTGCGCCGTTCGGCGAGATCACCGATGCCGCACTTGGGACACTTGATGCCGAGCGGAACGGGCTGCGTGTACTTGCACTTCGGATAGCGCGTGCAGGCGAGGAACTCGCCGTAGCGTCCGGTCTTGATCACCATCGGCGCGCCACACTCTTTGCAAATCTCGTCCGACGGGCGATCGGGCACCTTGTCCTTCTTGATCGACCGCGAGTAGTCGCACTCCTTGGACTCGTAGCGCGCGCAGGCGATGTACGGCCCAAACCTTCCGCTCCTGACCACGAGCGAGCTGCCGCACTTCGGGCATTTCTCTTGCTCGAGACCCGAGAGGTCATGCACTTCGTGGATGATCTTGTTGATGTCCACCGCTTCCAGCGCGCGATTGAACGGCCCCCAGAAGTCGCCCAGCACGGCCTGCCAGTCGAGATCGCCCTCTTCGACCTTGTCGAGCTCGTTCTCCATCTGCGCCGTGAACCCGACCTCAAACACCTCCGGGAACGAGCGCTTCAGCACTTTCCAAACGGTCTCGCCCTGCGGCGTGGGGTGGAAACGCCGGTCCTTTGCCGTGGCGTACCAGCGCGCGCGCAGCGTCGAGATGATCGCCGCATACGTGGACGGGCGCCCGATCCCCAGCCGCTCGAGCTCTTTCACCAGGCTCGCTTCGCTGTAACGCGGCGGCGGCTCGGTGAAGTGCTGGCTGGGCACGACCTGCTTGAGCGTCGCGCGGTCGCCCTCCTTGAGCGCGGGGATGGGCTCGAGGCTGTCGAGCGTCTTGGCGTCTTCCGCCTCGTGGGCCTCGCTGTAGAGCGCGTGGTAGCCGTCGAACAGAACGCGCGAGCCGGTCGCGCGGAACAGGAAGCGTCCGTTCGCGAGGTCGAAGTCGACCTTCGTCGCCTCGTAGACCGCCGGCGTCATCTGGGACGCGAGGAACCGGCGCCAGATGAGCTGATAGAGCTTAAAGAGATCGCGTTCGAGATACTTCTTCAGGTCTTCGGGGCGGAGTCCGACTTCGGTCGGGCGGATCGCTTCGTGCGCATCCTGCACCTTCGAGCCGCGGCCCCCTTTATAGACGTTCGGCTCATCGGGCAGGTAGCGCTTGTCGAACTGCGCGTTGATGTACTCGCGCGCCTGCTTGATCGCGGCATCCGAGACACGCACCGAGTCGGTGCGCATGTAGGTGATCAGGCCGACCGACCCTTGCTCGCCGAGCTCCACGCCTTCATAGAGCCGCTGCGCGGCCCGCATGGTGCGCCCAGCCGAAAAGCCCAGTTGTTTGGCGGCTTCCTGCTGCAGGGTGCTGGTCGTGAAGGGCGCCGGGGCCTTCCGGCGGCGCTCGCCGGTGCTGACGGACGTGACGACGAACGGCAGCTTTTCGACTTCGGCGACGATGTCGCGGGCCGTCTTTTCGGTTTTGATGTCCGGCTTGTGGCCGTCGAGCTTCTGCAGCCGCGCCTGGAATGGCTGGCCATCCTTCTCGAGATCGGCCGCAATCGTCCAGTACTCCTGCGGCACGAACTTCCGGATCTCCTCTTCGCGCTCGATGATCAGCCGCAGCGCCACGGTTTGCACGCGTCCTGCCGACAGACCGGTTTTGATGCTCTTCCACAGGACCGGCGACGCTTTGTAGCCGACCAGGCGGTCGAGGACTCGGCGGGCCTGTTGGGCGTCGACCTTGCGCTGATCGATGTCCAGCGGGTTCGCCAGAGCCTCAGCGATCGCGTCCTTGGTGATCTCGTGGAACAGGACGCGACGGATTCTGCCATTGCCGTCGCCGTTGAGCTGCGACGCCACGTGCCAGGCAATCGCTTCCCCTTCGCGGTCGGGGTCCGTAGCCAGCAACACGCGGTCCGCTGCCTTGGCCGCCTTCTTGATCTCGGCCAGGGTCTTGGCCTTTTCCTTTATAGTCACGTACTTCGGCGTGAAGCCGTGCTCGACATCGACACCCAGCTCGCGCTTCGGCAGGTCGCGGAGGTGCCCCACGGTCGCCTTGACCGTGTAGCCACGCCCCAGATACTTGCCGATCGTCTTCGCCTTGGTCGGGGACTCCACAATGACGAGTACGCCGCCCTTTGCAGGAGCGGCGTCGGTAACCTCGGAATCCGCCGTGGGAGGCTCCGCGGGCTTCTTGCGCGGCGCCCTCCGTTTCTTTCGCTTCACATCATCTTCTTTATCAGGCACTGATCAACCTTTCGTCAACTCGAGTTTGCATCTTTACCATCCGGCGCTGGTCTGCGCAAGCCGGACGACGTCCACGGCCACCTGCTCCGCGTCTCTCCCCTCAGTATGCACCGTCGTATGCGCGAGCTTGTAGAACGGTTCGCGCGCCTTGAGTAGCTCCTGCATCTGCGTCTCGGAATCGCCACCCATTAACACCGGGCGGGTTCCCGACGGTACGGCCCGCGCGGTCGCCGTCTCCGGACGTGCTATGAGGTAAATGACGTATGCTGCGGCCTTTGCAGTCTGTAGCGCGCCCGGCTGAGCCGCCCATCCGCCGCCCGGTACGATGACCGCGGGTTGATGCGCGAGCGCCGCCTCCACTTCCTTCCGTTCCATCTCGCGAAATGCCGACTCGCCTTTCTCGGCGAAGATCATGGCGATCGGCTTGCCCTCTTTGCGAATCAGGATCGTGTCGATGTCCACTAGCCCTGCGTGCAATCGCTCGGCGACGATGCGACCTACCGTGGTCTTCCCCGCGCCCGGCAGTCCGACGAGCACGAGGTGTTTTTTCACGACGCCGCTCCCTTGGGCGTGCGCGCGCGCACTTGCGCGAGGTAGCCGTCGACGTTCCGCTTGAGCTCGCTCAAGGCGTCGCCTCCGAATTTCTCGAGCAGCGCTTCGGTCAACACGATCGCCGTCATCGCCTCGGCGATCACCCCCATGGCGGGCACAGCGGTCACGTCGGAGCGTTCCGATTGCGCCTGCGCCGGCCCGCCGGTCTTTAAGTCCACCGTCTTCAGCGGCGACATCAGGGTGGAAATCGGTTTCATCGCCACCCGTACGACCAGCGGCTCGCCCGTCGTCATGCCGCCTTCCGTGCCGCCCGCCCGATTCGTCGCGCGTGAAAAGCCCGGGAGGATCTCGTCGTGGACTTCTGAGCCCTTGCGACGCGCGGCCTCGAAACCCAGGCCCAGCTCCACTCCTTTCACGGCCGGAATCGACATCAGGGCCTGCGCGAGACGCCCGTCCAATTTCGTGTCCCACGAGACGTGCGATCCGAGCCCGACCGGCACGCCCAGGGCAATCACCTCGACGATGCCACCGAGCGTGTCGCCGGCGGCTTTCGCCGCATCGATGCGCCGAATCATCTCCGCCTCGGCGGCTGTGTCGAGGCAGCGCACCGGACTCTGATCCGCCGCCTCGTTGAGCGGCGTGGGCAGCGGCGAGGGCAGTTTTGCGATCACGCCACCGAGCTCCGCGACGTGGCTCCCGATGTCGATTCCGAATTGGCCCAGCAGCTTCCTGCACACCGCCCCGCAGGCCACGCGGGCCACGGTTTCCCGCGCACTGGCGCGCTCGAGGATGTCGCGCGCATCGTTGCGGTCGTACTTGAGGGATCCGGCGAGATCAGCGTGGCCGGGCCGCGGTCTGGTGACTTGCCGGCGTCGCTCCCCTTTGGGGTCGTCCGCTTCCGGCGCCATGACATCCTGCCAATGCTCCCAATCGCGATTCCAGATCAGCATCGCGATGGGTGAGCCGAGCGTTTCGCCTGCCCGCACGCCGGCGAGCCACTCGATCCGGTCCGATTCGATCTTCATCCGGGCGCCGCGCCCATAGCCGCCCTGGCGTCGTTTCAGCTCGGTATCCACGTCGACGGCGGAGAGCGGGAGACCTGCGGGAATGCCTTCGAGGATCCCGACCAGGCCGCGCCCGTGCGATTCGCCCGCCGTCGTGAACCGGAATGACATCCTCACCCCCTGACCGCCAGACCCCCAGACCCTGCTTCAAGTTCTTATAACAGTCGAGCCCGACATCGTCGGGCTCGCGTACGCACTAGCCGAGCCGGCTATGCCGGCGTCAGCGGATCGGGACTGGCGGCCCCCACAGCGGCGACGGCAACGGATTGGTGATCACCGGCAGCTCGACCATCACGATGCCCGCGGGCGTTACGCCGAACAGCCACTGCCGCGTGTTGGCCTTGTTGCGCGCGACGCGCAGCGGTCCGATGATCGGATCGCGCACGACGATCGTCCCTACCTGACTGAAGAAGAAGGTATCCCACACGTCAATGTTGCCGTCGCTCCGTGCGGAGAACGCGATGCGGTCGTTGGGGTTGCCCGTGCCGCCGAACGTGGGCGTTCCCGGACTGTTCGCCGAGAAGGCATGGTTGTAGTTCATATCCATGCCGAACGCACCCACTGGAGCGGGCACGGTTCCCTTCAACTTCATCCCCTCGTCCAGGAAGTAGATCGAATCGGCGCGGACGAGATTGGTTTGACCGTTAAAGTTCGTCGCGATCGAGTGGATCTTGACGCCGGTGTTGCTGATGAAGTCGCTCACATCGATCGACGGCGTAACCCCGAGATCGCGGTCGTTCTCACCGCTATCGGACACGAGGCCGCCCAGGCTCGTATCGCAGCGACGCGCAGTAGGCGCTCCATGGAGCAGTTGGGCTTTCGTCGTATAGCCGATGACGCGCGCGAACTGGGTCGTGATCGTGCCGCCTTCGCCCACGACTGCGTGCGTGAAGTTCCCGGAGTTGCGAGCATAGGTCGAGTCGCCGAGTCCAAACTTCGCCAGCTCGATGGTGACGCCCGCGCACGCCGAGAGCTGCAGCGCCTGCTGATTGTAGGGCCGCCCGCGGCGCATCTCGACGCGCAACGTGTCACGGCTCGAGCTCGAAAGCGTGCTGTCGCCCGAGAGCTCCCAGAACAGATGGCTGAACAGCTTCGCGGTATCGCTGCTGTTGATCAGCTTCTCCATGCGGAGCGTCGCCCGACCGCTGAACGGGGCCGTACTGCTGACCGTCGGCGTTGTCGAGTAGATCGCAAAGATCGAGTCCGCGTTACAGTTGCTCGTGCCTGCGGTTACCCGACATACGGTACTGACATACTGCGGCCGGTCGGACACGTCGTAGACGATGATCTCCGCGCGCAGCGGGTTCGTCAGGACGCGGTACGTCTCGATCAGATAGTCGGGGAGGTCCTGGCGCCATGCGAGCCGTCGCACGCCCGGACTGACATCGATCACCGAGAGCTCGACGCCGCCGGCGTTGGCGACGACGATCGTGTCGCCGTAGTTGCCCAGCGTGTCGTGCGGCCACAGCGCGATGCCCCAGGGCTGCGGACCCGCGGTCGGGATGCCGGCGGCGACGAACGATGTGTTCGCGACCTGGAAAATCTCCACCCGCCCCAGTGAGGGGTTCGTGAGATAGAGACTGCTATCGTTGCCGTTGAAAATTGCGTCGGCGATGCTGCCGCCGAACGGCAGCCCCCGTGTCACGCCGGCGACGACGGTCACCGTGTCGATGAGCGCCTGTGCTGAGGGGTGCAAGACCATCGCGGCGGTGCCGATCGGCGCAGGCGCGCTCGGGATGAGCGTCGTGCTATTGGTGAACGAGCAGTTACGCGCCACCGCGCCGTCGCAGGCATAGCCGACCACGACGATCGTGTGCGGCAACGGCTGGAGGCCTCCCAGGCCAAGCGTGAAATGCCGCGTGACGTCGGTGAGGTTGCCCGCCGCGACGTTCACGGTATCGAACTTCATCGTGACGCCGCCGGTATCGACCTTGAAGCCGATCCACGAGATCGCGCTCGGGTCCTGCGCGCGCACGTGTACGGTGTCGTCGACCTCGACGCGCGAGGCGATTCTGTGCGCGACGACCGGTGGCGTGTTGTCCGTCGCGACCGACTGAATCGTGACCGTGACGACGTTGCTGAACCCGCGCCGGCCCGCCGAGTCTTCGGCGAACCCCTGGACGTTGAACGTCCCGGTGGACGGCACGACGATGAGCGTATCGACGTACTCGACGGAATCCGCGAACGGCGCCGAGAATACGAGCGAGTCGTTCGGCGGCGTCGTCGGGTTGGTGACGCTCGCGGCCGGCGAGACGAGGAAGCCGACTTTCGCGAC
>WNFF01003730.1_pt1 | contig 21196 bp, 20 predicted proteins | sample 5400441 | NCBI WGS metagenome assembly WNFF01 (sample SAMN13153345, study PRJNA577476) | soil metagenome | isolation source: 120 cm saprolite under Douglas fir tree site 2 hole 3 replicate 1 | place: USA:California | collected 2015-04-18
CAGCCGTAATGACGCTCATTTAGAGCACTGTTCGGCATCTGTACAAATTTGCATTGGAGGAAAGCCATGGATATTCTTCTGATCGGGGCACCGGGAGCAGGGAAGGGAACTCAAGCAGAGAAACTTTCTCAGCTTTTCACACTAAGACATATAGCGAGTGGAGATCTGTTCCGAAAGGCATATGAAGAACAGACCGAGCTTGGGTTAAAAGCTCAGAGGTATGTTGATCTTGGGGAACTGGTTCCCGACGACATAACAATCCCGATGGTGATTCGTCACATTGAAGAACCTGAGAGCATGAATGGGGTGGTGCTGGATGGATTCCCTCGCACTCTTGTGCAAGCACAGACATTGGATGCAGAGCTACAACATTTCAATCGCCAGATCGATCTTGTGATTTATCTGAAGGTTTCTCGCGAGGAGTTACTCCAGAGGCTTGCAGGAAGAGTTTTCTGTCAGGCGCATCAACATGTGTATCATGTCAAATATCGTCCACCGAAAGTAGCTGGTATTTGTGATCTGGATGGCAGTAAACTCTATCAACGCCCTGATGATGCCGGAGAAGCAATGCGCAGACGATTGGTCATCTACTTCAATCAAACCGTCCAGGTGCTCGAATACTACAGCCAACAGCAGAAGCTGAGAGAAATAAACGGCAACCAGAATATCGATCAGGTACATGCGGCACTTTTGGGCGAAATAAACGTCTATACGAGCAGCGCATCGAAGGGGTAAAATAGCATTATCCCAGAACCTGTGCTAAAATCCCCACGAATCAATATAAAACCACATCTCAAACAAGGAGACTTTCATTTGATAACGCACGATAGACGTTATGTGATAATTGGCAATGGAATTGCAGGAACGACAGCCGCCGATACGTTGCGCAAGAATGACCCGAATTGTGACATTCATCTCCTGACAAACGAACCTTACCCACTCTATAATCGCGTCTCACTTCCGCGTTTTCTCCAGGGAGTGATAGTTGAGCAGAGGGTGATGATACGCGATTTTGCATGGCACGAGCAACGCAATATCACTCTGGTAACCGAAACAATGGTAACAGATGTCAATACGGAAGAACGTGTAGTTGTTACCGATAACGGGCAGAAATTCCCCTATGATGCCTTACTGGTCGCAACTGGGGGTTGGGCCAACCCTTTAAGGGTAACGGGTGCTGAAGGCACCAGGCATATTTATAACTTTGTCACACTGGATGATACCAAATCCATCATAGCCCGTATGCTCGAATCGCGGACAGCTCTGGCTTACGGAGGAAGCTTTATTTCATACGAATTGTGTGATGGATTTGCAGTACGTAAGCTCGACACGACCTGGTTGATGCGAGGCCCTTACTGGCTGCGCAGTGCGCTGGATCCTGACGGCGGTGAAGTTGTCGATAACATCGCTAAGAAGTTTGGGGTCAATGTCATCCATGGAGACGAAATCGAGTCTGTCATACCCCAAAATGGTGTTCCTGGCTATGTCAGGACAAAGAAGGGACGAGAGATCCAGGCAGATGTAATTGGCGTTGGCCTTGGAATCATGCTGAACACCAAATTCCTGACCAATACTCCGGTTGAGTTACGCAGTGGCATAGTTGTCAATGAATACATGGAAACCAATGTTCCTGGTGTGTATTCGGCTGGTGACGTGGCCGAATTTTATGATCCAACCATTGAGCAACATCATACAATGGGAACCTGGGACAACGCCATGGCTCACGGACGTATTGTAGGTGTAAATATGGCCGGTGGTCATGAAGCGTATATCGATGTTCCTACGTATACAAGTCCGCTGTTCGATGTGAATATTGCTGTGGTTGGTACAGCAGAGACGAATAATCCTGAGCTACAATCCATTGCTCTGAGGGAACCAGGCGAAAAAGGCAACGAGAACTATCGTAAATTATTTTACCGCGAGAACAAACTTGCTGGTGTCCTCATGATTGGTAGCCCCAAAGGTCGCAAAAAACTCGTTGAAATAGTCAAGAACCAGCAGGTTATAGAAACTGCTGCTGAACGGGAAGCGTTGCTTCGATTGAAATAACGCCTGACTGATTGGCTATGCAACTTGACGGAATATCACAAGTAGTGTACCGTAGAAAAAAAGCTACCCGATTTTCAAGGATCCTTAGCAGATATGCTATCCTCTTGAAGAATATTTTGTAGCTGCAGGCTTAATAACCAATGGTGCAACATGCTTGTTGCTTCTATACCTCCAGGCGCAGGAGAGATCTTCGTGGCAAAACAGTGTGCTCATTGTGGAAAAATCCTGCCGGGTGATACCACTCGGTATTGTACTGGCTGTGGGAATATCGTTGCATCATCTCGCCCAGTAAAAAGGTCCTTATCGGAGAACCCGCCTGCCTGGATGAAGCAGCTTGAAACCAGTTTTACAAACGATAGGTCAAATGTTTCTCTCCGTGAGCTTCGCGTAAAAGTGTGGGAACAAGAAGAAACTAAAGTACTCTCCTTGCCGGAGAATGGTAGGGACTCTATGCAGGATGAAGTAGATGTGGTTGATGGCTTGCCAACCGGACCTCTTGCGGTGGCAAGTTCACCTACAATCAGTGCGCAATCTCATGCAAAATCCAATCACGTAGGCATAGATAGTGACGAAGAAGAAGTTGCAGATGAATTTCCGACTAATCCTCTCATTGCAAGTCTACCCCAGAATCCACCGATTCGTGATGTCTCACCTTCGTCAGCAACTGGCTTTGGCAATGGAACAACGCATCACGACGAAATAGAGGATATCTCTACACGCCCACATGTGGCACAAACAGTTAACATTTCACCCGTGATTGGGAAGCCCATTCATCAGCAGAGGCAGGCAATGCAAGCGCCAGTTGCACCTCTTAGCCCTGTAATGCAAAGACCTGTGACACCTATGTTGTTTCCTCAGCCCCAATTTCCATCTGCGCAACCTGTAAGGCAAACTCCCCCTGCATCAATGCCTGTGCCTCCTTTAGCCAGACCTAAAAGGAACAATCGTAAACTTCTTGCACTTGTGTTTGGTCTACTTTTCATCTTGCTGCTAGGTGGAGTGATTGCATGGGTTATTGTCGATCAGCCCTTTGCTGTTCCTGAAATAACGAAAACTACCCAAACTTTTCAAAATACTTCTCTGAGTGTATCACTACAATATCCTCAGAAATGGACAAAAGCGCTGAATAATCAAAATGGAACCGTAAATTTTTATGACGATAACCACACTGATCAGGTGAACATCACTGTTGTAGCTACTGATAACCAGAGTATTAATCAGTATATGAGCAAGACGGTGAGTGCACTGGGTTTGACTGGACAAAAAACACAGTCAGCGCTATCATTTGCTGGAGCTTCGTGGCAACAGGTTCAGGGGAGTGTTCAGCAAAGTGGAGCAAATTATACGGTATCATTATTGGTGACTCTGCATGGCGGGCGTTACTATGCGATTTTGCAACTTGCACCCTCTTCCACCTATACTCTTGAAGAGCAACTGGTATTTTCTAAAATGCGCTCATCATTTCAATTTTTATAACGATTCTATACTTACTTATGATTGAATGCTATAATATCGGCGTCTTACCGCCATTATTCGCGCAAGGAGCGCGCTGATAAGAAAGGAGCGTGCAGCATCATGCGAAGGTGGGCTGCGCAAAGATACTAATACTATGGACGATATTCGGTTTGAACGACATTTCCGCACACCATATTCCGAAAGCTACTATATTATGCAGGGAGCTGGTATGCAGACGAACAACCGTCTTGGAACTGTTGATATCCACTTCACAACAACAGCCGTTCACGGGACACTTATTTTAGAACGGGAGCTTGAAGAGATTGAATTGACGAAACTTATTGAGCAAATAGATGAGGATCTTGTACTCTCCGCTGATATGCCCCGCGATGATTTTCTAGTAAGCGTTTACGTTGGTAGAGATGTCGGTTTCTATAGTGATGAATATTTTGCTGAAGAAAACGATACTGACTTAGACTTTGGTGACGATGACTAGCTATAAAAGCCTGGAGACTGCTTTACTGAGTATCTGCTAAGGACCCCTCTCTACTGGAAGTCAATCCTCTAATAAGCCGCGCCGCATAGCATATTTTACCAGTTCGGCGCGGCTGTGCAGGTTAAGTTTATCCATGATGTGGGTACGATGAGTATCTACCGTTTTGGGACTAATTACGAGACGTTCCGCAATCTGGTTATTGGTGTATCCCTCAGCTACATGCTTTAAAATTTCACGCTCACGTTCTGTCAAACTACTATAACTATCCTTTTCTTCACCTGAATGTACTCGCTGCAAATAATCTCCTACCATGACTGATTGTGCGCTCGGAGAAAGGTAGAAGTTTCCATTTTGCACTACGTGCAGCGCTGAAATCAATTCCGTATCCGCGGCCTCTTTGAGCATATAGCCAGAAGCGCCCGCTCGCAGCGCTTGAAAGACATACTCATCATTTTCATGCATTGTCAGTATCAAAACCTTCACATCCGGTAGCACTTTTTTAATTTGCCTTGTGGCTTCAATGCCATTCATATCTGGCATGGTGATATCCATTAGAACGATATCAGGATGTAGGCGCTGTGACTCTTGTACGGACTGGCGACCATCATGTGCTTCGCCAACCACATCCATATCCGGCTGCGCATTGAGCATCATTTTAAGGCCAGCGCGTAAAATTGTATGGTCATCCACTAATAAAATGCGTATTTTCATCAAAAATTCCTGACGTAGAATGGTGTATCCATTGTGGTCATCCACCAGAACTTCACACAGCTAACTCATTTTTTCTTTGAGGCTGCAGATCTCTCACTGAGGGCAATGGAATACTGACTTCAATAATTGTGCCCTGGTCAGGAGTGGCATGAATGTTGAGTATCCCATCAAGCAACACTGCCCGCTCATTCATTCCTGCTAACCCCAGACCACGTTCCTGCCCCGGTGTTTTCAGTAATGCTTCGTAATCGAATCCTTGACCATCGTCGGTTATTCTGGCGTAGACCCTATCCGTCTCCTCTTTCAACGTAATGGTGACTCTGCTAGCGTTCGCATGTTTTGCCGTATTGGTTAAACACTCCTGCACGATTCTGTAGAGTGCTGTTTCCATCTCGGCAGGTAATCTCTCTTTGAAACCTGAAGCATGAAACTCAACCTCGATAGAACACTTCTTCTGGTATTCCTTCACATACCAGCGTAGAGCTGGGAGTAATCCCAGATCGTCAAGTGCGCTGGGTCTGAGGTCAATGCTCAAATTGCGAATGGCTCGCAACGTCGAATGTGCAAGGGCGCGTGTATCAGCAATGCGTTCGCGAGCTTCTTGCGTCTCTACTGACTCTTCGAGTAATGTCAAACTGATTAAAAGCGAAGTAAGCACCTGGCTGGTTTCATCATGTAGCTCGCGAGCAATACGCTGGCGTTCCTGTTCCTGCGCTTGAATGATTTGACTGGCTCGAAGACGCGAAGCTTCATCCAGAGCTTCAAGAACCATGTTAAAAGCTTCAGCAAGCTGGTCTGCTTGCGAATCCTCTCCTGTAAGTGGGGCGCGTAACAAACTCTCACCTGCCCGTACCCGCTTCATCACCTTTCCTAATTCTGTCAAGGGTCGAAAAGCGATCTGGAGAACGACAAAGTTAAGCACGACACTGACCAACCAACCAATGGTAATGAAAATGATCAGGGACATTGGTGTTGCATATGGACTTACATTCAGATGGGTTGCAAGTAGCTATCTCTGTTTACACTAATTGTAGTCAGATATGCCAGGTAGCGGCAAGCCCAATCAATGCATTTGGCAAATACGCTCCCGATATGCGTTGTGAAATCAGGTGGGTGCTGGATAAATATCAGGTACTCACCTGATGTCCCTCTTTTGATGTTGGAGTAAGCTTGGTTTAAGAAACATCTTGGGCATAGCTCTTCTCAATTGCCACAAGATGCGTTACAATCAAAATAGGGTATTCATCGTGTGGGTTTTTATGATATAATTTGCCACACAAAACATGGACTATTTACTTAACGGCCTTGACAAGGTAGCTTGCTATCATCTTTTGAGGAGGCGCTGTGAGTTCTCTTCCTAATAAAAGTTTGCTCGACACAATGACGCAGAAGTTGGTCGAGAGTCAAGCTTGGCGCTCTATTTTTCGCCACGGCTATCCTGATACCCCACTGAACCAGTCTCTGGTAATGATGGGCAACGTGTTTCTGCACTTGCACCCGGTTAAAGTCAGTCGCCAGGCAATGAAGATAACCTATACCTGGTGTATGGGCGGTATCTCATTTTTCTTATTTCTCCTGCTGACAATCACTGGTGTCTTTCTGATGTTCTATTATGTCCCAGACACCAATCAGGCCTATCAGAACATTAACCAGCTAAGCACCGCTGTCTCGTTCGGTCACCTGACGCGTAATATGCACCGTTGGGCTGCACACTTGATGGTGGTGACGGTGACGCTGCATATGATACGCGTCTTCTACCACGGCGCGTACAAGCCTCCCAGGGAGTTTAACTGGTTGATCGGCGTTTTGCTCTTCTTTTTCACCTTGTTCCTGAGCTTTACTGGTTATCTCCTACCGTGGGATCAGATCGCTCTCTGGGCTATCACTGTGGGCACCAATTTTGCCCCGTATACCCCGATCGTCGGTGATACCGCGTACAAGCTGATCGCAGGCGGTTCCGCAGTGACTCAAAGTACTCTGGTCCGTTTCTATGTTGGTCATGTGATCCTATTCCCCCTGGTCTTGGCACTGCTGATGGCCGTTCATTTCTGGCGTATCCGTAAGGATGGCGGTGCAGCTGGACCTCCACCCCCATCTCGTAGGGAGTTGGAGGACCGGGCAGAGCGTGCAACCGCTGGTTCTGCTCAACAATAATTGATAGGAGCTGTTCGCGCAGAGGTACAATCAATTGTATCCTGCAGGTTCTCTTGAGTGAGAGGATATACATCATGTCTATTGAACAGAAAGAGCCAGGAGTACAGACGCAGTCATCGGCAACCCAGCGACGTTACCGTACGCTGGCCGTAGTGAGGCAGGAAGCGATCACCCGTGTCGAAAAACCGCTTGAAGACTCCGTGTTTGTCTGGCCACATTTGCTTGTCCGCGAGTTTTTCGCCGCGACTGCCGTCACGGTAATGGTCACACTACTTTCTATTACCATTGATGCGCCGCTGCGCAATCCGGCCGATCCGAACGTGACTCCGAACCCGGCTAAAGCGCCCTGGTACTTCCTCGGATTGCAGGAACTGTTGCACTATTTCCCGCCCACTACTGCTGGTGTGCTCATTCCAACCTTCGTACTCGTTGGGTTGGCCATTTTGCCTTATGTCGATCGCAATCCCAGCCGTGCATATGCCGATCGTAAGATGGCAATTGTCACTTTCACCATGGTTGCCGTGTTTTGGGCCTTCGTCACGCTCGCCGGAAGCTTTTTCCGCGGTCCAGGCTGGGTGTGGCTCTGGCCATGGCAGGGCATGTACTTTGACCTGTAAACTCCAGAATAGACAGAGAGGATAACTATGAGTATCGATACTCCTCCCATCACAGCGCAGCAGTACGAAGTTTTACATGGCGGCGGCGCTGAGGCAGCGGAGATAGCCAAACAGCGCCTGTCCCGGCGACGTTTCCTCCGCAGGTCTATGCTGGCAGTGTATGGATTGTCCGCAACCGCCAGTGTGGCTGGCGCGTTGTACTTTTCCTATCCAAACCTGGCCGGTCAATTCGGTGCAGATTTTACAGTTGGGAAGAGAACGGATTTTCCGGGGGCCCAGCCCAAAGACTTCAAATTAGGCCAGGCTGGTGTATTCTACGTTCAGTCTGCCAAGACCTATCTGATTCACCTGGCTCCTGGCACGCAATTTTTATTGAGTGGCTCTAATCTTACCGATCAGTTAAATTCTGAGAACTTTGTCAAGGGTGCCGATGGCTCCTATTGGGTTGCACTGTACCAGCGGTGTGTCCACCTTGGCTGTACCGTACCGTTCCGCAATGACTGCAATAGCTTTAAGTGTCCCTGCCATGGTTCGCACTATAATGTTGATGGAGAATATCTCGATGGACCAGCTCCCAGGAGCCTGGATCGCTTTGGCATGGCCTTTAGTGGAACAGATGTGATAGTAAGCACAGGTACCCTCAATAATACGGTGCCGCATCCGGACGCTTCCACTCGTCTCATACCGGTTCCGACCGAGGTATGCACGTAGGGCATGGTAATGCTCGGCCATTTCTTAAAAGGTTGTAGTAAGGAAGTGTAGTTATGATAGATCCTGGACAGGCTGCAATAGGTATCGTAGTTGTGCTGGTTGTCGTGGGGGCCTTACTCTATGTATTTTATACTCGTACCAACGCTGTTGAGAAAACCGGGTTTAGTGCCCTGATTATGCTAGCAGTCGTTTCTCTGCTGATCCCGGTCTTCTGGATTATGGAATCGAATTCACAGGAGATGTACAAACTTCGGCAACATACGACTGATGTTGGTCGAGGTGCAGCGCTTTTTGCCCAGTATTGTTTCCAATGCCATGGCATCAATGGGCAAGGCCTGACTGGACCCAAACTCAACGGGAATCCTGCCGTCAATAAGCTGACCGATGCTGATGTTATACGGATTATCAGTGGTGGTATCGCTGATACAGCCGATCCTTCCAAGCTGCTGATGCCTGCGTGGCTCGAGGATTATGGTGGTCCGCTCACACAAATCGATATCCAGTATTTATTTGCTCTCATTCGTTCGGCTGATCCAGATTTTTTAACTAAAAATGGATTTCCAACTGGAAAAGGCTCCAATGGCTTCGACCTGGTTCCTGGTATCATACAGGCATCTAACCCTACTGCCTACCAGACTGCTGTTGCGCAGGCAACTGCAGCCGCAGGTGTTGGTCAGTTTGGAACACCTGTGGATGCGACCAAGTCTACAGCGGGTTGGCACAACCATCACCTGGATCAATAAGAGTACGACGCCGCATACCGTCACAGCTATGGTGGGAGAGAGTCCAAGTGCTGAAACACCCGCTCCACAGATATTCGACTCTGGCACTAGCAAGCTAATTTTGCCCGGTCAGTCATTCACCTATAAGGTAACGTTGGCTGCCTACAACTTTAATAAAGACCATGCAGTTCTCTACTATTGCCAGATTCACCCTGCCATGGTAGCTGAACTGACTATCGTTCCATAATGGCTTTCCGGTATTGCGCCTCTTTTGAGGCGTGATATTCTATGTATTTTGATACTTGTTCCAATGCATGTCGCACAACAGCATTCGCGATATGTTGAAAGGGATTGCGATCCATGCAACAAGCACAACAACGGTCTAATGGTACCGGGGTGTCCGCACAAACAGAGCGCATCTCGTGGGCGCGAGCGATGATTTTCGCGGTTGGCTTCTTTTTTTTGGCGGCTATTCTGCTTGGACAAATCCCCGGCTATATTTATTTAGTAATGACCGCGTCGTCATTAATTGCCTTTGAGCAAGGGTTTCTTGCTCTGGCGGTCGTGTGCCTGGCTGGCTTCATTGTTATTCAGGTCGTCGTAATGCTTTTTGACCCAAAACCTATTGTCCCTCCGATCGTATTTAGTGTGTTAGGAGTCCCTATAGCTCTCGCCGGATTGGCGATCATACTCTGGGCATCCTATACCAATAACCAGTACTTCCCAGCAAAAAACGTCACCTGGGTTCCCGTCCTGGGGGGAAATGTGCTCTGGTTCCCACCTCTCTCATTTGATCTCATTATGCTGGGTGCGGCAATCATGGGTGTTGGCGTTACTCTGGTATTTTTCAGCCTCCTTGCCCTACGTGAACAGCGCAATCCTGACCGCAGCGACCTGGGTACTACGCCTGCTATCAGGATTATGATCAGTGTTGGTATCGTGTTCCTGATTGTTTTTATGCTCTTTTGGGCGCTTGTTAGTCCTCAAAGTCTGGCTTCGTCTCGTGGTCTGAGTCTGGGAGTTGTGAATACAATTTATAACGTCTTCCTGGGAATTGCCGTCTTCTGTACGTTGGGGGCTTTTGCGCTGCGTTTCCATTACCTGTTGCGTCCGGTACGCAAGCGCACCATGTCTGGCCTCTATCTTATCGGTATCAATTTAGCGCAGGTAGGCGTGATTTTCCTGTTGGCATGGTTCCTTGTCTATCCGGCGATCGCATGGATCCACTCCTGGACGTTTGTCGGCCTGGGCAATTATCTGACTATCTGTGGAAAAGCAACAGCTGTTCCTCAAACCTGCGCGTTCTCACAGCAGGCCGGATATATCATTGACGCCTTTGTCACGACGAACTTCTTTATACTGTTCATGGCGGCCATCGTAGTATGGAAAGGCAGGCGTAATCTCGTCGTTGTTAGCAGCCTGACGATAACCGCGGTGATTGCTCTGGCAACACTTCTGGTACATATGCATCCAGATGAAATTTTTATCGCTGAGCTTTTGGCCGGCGGTATGCTTGTACTTGCTGCGGTCTGGACGAGCGTCTCTCGTCGCGAATTCGCCGTCGTCGGTGAACGCAATCTGGGCTGTGTTGGTCAGTGGTTAGTGGTAGGCACCTGTCTTCTGATCTACATTGCATCCTTTGGCTTCTTCTCAATTCCTGGATTCAGGGAGACTGAGCCAAATATCCCGTCCATTCCTGGAACCGGTTTCAATGCTGGAATCACTGGCGGTGTTCATGCTGTCGTTGTGTTCATAGTTATAGGCATTCTTGCCGGTATCCAGTTCTATTTCCTCGCACGCAATCGTTATCGCGTATAGCTGTTTTTCATAGGAATTCCTACTGAGGGAGAATGAACATGCAAGACAATGACGAAATCCAGTACACCTGAACAGCTAAAAATACTGATTCTTGCCGCTGAAGTCGTACCGTTTGCCAAGGTCGGGGGATTGGCGGATGTTGTAGGAGCCTTACCAAAGGCTTTGCAGGAACTTGGGCATGATGTGCGCCTGGTAATGCCTCGCTATGGCCAGATCAAGCCGGATAGATTCAAGTTGACAACTGTTTTGGATACCGTCAATGTCAGCATGGCGACTTTCAAAGAGCAAGTTGGTGTATGCCAGGGCACCATTGGCAATGGGATTCCGGTCTATATGATTGATGCACCTCGTTACTTTGATCGCGAGAACATCTACGGCTACAACGATGATGGTGAGCGTTTCATTTTATTTTGTCGTGCTGCGCTCGAATCGATGCGCTTGCTTGATTGGTCTCCCGATATTGTGCACTGCAATGACTGGCAAACCGGTATTGTTCCGAATTGGATGCATACTGTTTACCACGACGATCCATTCTTCTCTAATACGGCAACGGCTTATACAATTCATAATCTGGCTTATCAAGGCATTTTCGGTTATCGGATCCTGGAAGTGGCCGGTGTTGCCGCAGGTGGATTTCTTTATCCGCAGATCGTCGAACTTGCAAATGTCGTCGATATTATGGGGCGCGGCATCCTCTTTGCCGATGCTATAACGACGGTAAGTGAACGTTATGCTCAGGAGATACTCACCCCCACGTTTGGTGAGAAATTAGATCAACTTCTACGTTCGCGTCGCGATCGATTATTTGGTATTCTCAATGGTATTGATTACCAGGAAATGAACCCTTCTGGTGATCGCCATATTCACACATGCTTTGATTCAAATACTCTCGATAAACGCGCTGAGAATAAACAGGCGCTTCAGGAACGGGCACATCTCCCCGTTAAGCCAGAGGCGCCGCTTATTGGCATGATTTCGCGCCTGGCGGACCAGAAAGGCTTTGATCTACTCGCGCAGATCATCCAGCCTCTGCTTGCTCAGGGCATCCAGTTAGTTGTCCTGGGCATTGGTGATCAACACTACCATGAAATGTTCCAGAATCTAGCCGCTCGCTACCCTGAACAAGTTGCCATTTTTCTTACCTTCAATACCGAACTGGCTCAATCTATCTATGCTGGTAGTGATATGTTTTTGATGCCATCACGTTTTGAGCCTTGTGGCCTGGGTCAGTTAATTGCCATGAGGTACGGCAGTGTGCCTATTGTACGAAGCGTTGGGGGTCTGGCAGATACTGTACAGGAGTATGATCCGCGCACCGGTGACGGCAATGGTTTTGCCTTCACCAACTATGACCCCTGGGAGCTGTTCGCCGCTATCGTACGAGCACTGGAATTGTATCGATTCAAAGACATATGGCGTACTCTGCAACAACGCGGTATGGCTGCTGATCACTCCTGGCAAGCATCGGCCCTACGTTATGTAGAGGTTTACCGCAATGCCATGGCATTTCATAAAAGTGGCAAGTGACGATTCCACACTAGAACAATTTACGGTATGCGTATAGGTCCCCCAAATTCCTTACTATAAGCTGACCAACCCTCAGCAGTAGATGTCCGGTCACAGTGATCGAGAAAACCTGTCAGCTTTGCCTCTGCCATGTCTGCCAGGTGAACTATCAATGCCTCAATAGTCACAGGACATACAGGCGATCCATATTCCTTTGTACCATGATGCGCAAGGATAATATGCAGCAAATCCAGGCATGTTGATTCATCCAACTCAGTTATATGCAAGGCACGTTCCTGGACAAGCTGTGCACCCAAAATGATGTGCCCGAACATATTGCCAGCTGGAGTAAATCCTGCGCCAGGTTGTTCTTCTAGCTCTTGTAGTTTGCCGATATCGTGCAAAAGGGCGCCTGCAAGCACAAGCTCTTTATTGCAGGTATAGAGTTTTGTCAAGCTTTCGGCTATGAAAGCGACATTTACGGTATGTTCAAGCAAGCCGCCAACAACTGCTCCATGATGTTGCACTGCGGCTGGCCAGCGACGAAATTGTTCCATTACCTCAGTCGTAAAACAATCAAGCAGAAGTGCCTGCAACCCCGGATGTTGTATCTTATTCTTCAGTTTCCACATCTGATCTTCGAGGAGATCTAATTTGCGACGCGTACTTACTACGAAAATATCCAGGGGTGCAGTTTCATCTAACTCAGCACGAATGAGCTTAATTTGCGTTTTATTTTGATATTCTTCGATTACACCTTCTACCAGAACAATCTTGCCTTTTTGCGGTGCGAGCGGTTCTATACGCGGAAGGTCAAATTGGTTTACCTTGATTTCGTTACCCCGCCGATCACGCAATCTGAGTTGACGAAAGGATTTGCCATTTTTATCCGGGCGTGTCTGTACATCTACAGCAAATAACCAACCACGTACCACTGCATTTAACTGTAATTCACTGATAATAATCGGCTCTGGCTTAAACGATGTGCCTCGTTGGACTAAATGATTCTCCATATGCTCTTTTCCTCCAAACAAATTTTTTATCCCACCTATTTCATACAAGCAGGATCAGAAAAAGTGGAAAAGTGATGGAAATTTTCCGCTTTTCCATATCGCGTCTGTATAGGAAGATCATGAAAGTGATAACTCAAACCCAATACAAAAGCGAATTGACGATTACCCCGCAGACCCCTATACTAAACGCGGTCAACGTAGAGTTGCGCCCAATGGAGGAGGTGTGGAGTATCATGGAGCAGGAGACTTCTCAATCTGAGCAAGATGCTGACAATGACCTGGCTCTGGTCAGACGTCGTGCTGTCCTGTCGACTGCATTTCAAGCCCTTCCCACATATGGGTCAGCAGAGTTTTGGCGTCTTGTCGAGGAGTCCCAGTTAAAGCTGACCCTGCCCTTAGAAATTTTAGTCAAATGTGCCCGAGTCGCTTTAGCTCAAGAAGATAGCGCAAGCAGGAATCGTATTATTGAAATGATATTTCGCCGTACACAGGGAGCAAATGAATACTGGTCTCGACAGGTTCTCAATCGAGTTCATCTGACTTCTGAGGAACGATGTATGTTTGCGCATGATTTGTATGCCGACCTTTGTGAACGTGTTATACGCGCAATCATGGATAGCAAGCGACTCTTTTGGGAGGAGAATTTCCAGCACTGCCTGTGCTATGAACGCAAGCATGTCTATCAAGCTTTTATGACCCGCGAAGGTCGATGGTATAATCAACATGCAAATGATGCAGTTTCCCGCCGCGTTCCACACTCCCTTATTGGGAGTTTAGATCAACCCGTACAGCATTCAAATGGTGAGTCGTGGGAAATGGATATTGAGGATGAACGGGCACAACAAGCGTTGCTTTCTGTGGAACAGCACGATTTACCACTTCAAATTCTAAACCTGCCGGAAAAGTTAAAACCTGTGATCTGGTTGATTTTCTGGGAGGGTAGAACAGAGAAGAATGTAGCCAATATACTTGGAGTAAGTGATCGCACTATTCGCAATCGGTTACATAAAGCTTTGAAGCTGCTGCGTACTGTTATTGAAACGGAGGGGACAACCATCGATGGATAAAGAACTGGAAGAGGCTGTACAGCGTTTGACTGCTCGTTATGTCTCGGAGTTACATGCAGGACATCATCCACGTTTGAGCGATTACCTTTCACGGTATCCGCAATATGCCGATGTAATCACCGACTTTGTAACCTATTATCATGCGATAGAGGTTGGTGTCCCTGAAGAAATAGAAATCATACCCCCTCTTTCTCAAGTTTCGCGTTCTGCTCTCGATGAAGCGTGGAAGCGTGTGTTGAATGCTGATTTTGTGGTTTACAATGCCCTGAACTCATTGCAAATGGCGGCGAACAATGTACATAAATCGTTCTCGCAGTTGGCTGAGGAGATAGGTTTGAGCCAGGATATTCTCAGTAAATTGGAGCAGCATAGTATTGATACTGCAACGATTCCACGGGAATTATGCCATCGTTTAGTAAAAGTCTTACAGCGGCCCCTGGCAGCAGTAGAGATGTATCTGGGGCTTGTTACACATAAGCAACTGACACAGGGTGTAGCGGAAACTCTTGCCTCCTATTATGTAGAAGCTCAACCTGGATTGGATATGCATTCACTTAGCTTCCAGCAAGCCATTGAGCAAAGCAAGAATTTGTCTGACGAGCAGAAAGTTGTCTGGCATAGTATTCTAGAAAGAGAAGGCTTATTGTAACTTAGGGCAGGGCGCTGTCAGGTAACAACCCCAAATGGGGAGAAGGGCTGTACCCGACAGCGCCCAATGGGAGGAGGGTAATTGATAATTCTTTCTCTCAACTATAAAACTGGAAAGGGTTGAAATATTCTTCTATGCAAGAATTAATTGCATACCTTGATTGTCATTCCGGCATCAGCGGCGATATGTTTCTGGGCGCATTGCTCGATCTCGATGCAGGATTCTCATTAGACTCCTTGAAAAGCGCGCTTGCTGGCCTACATTTGGATGGTTATGAAGTCAGGCTTGAGCCTTTTGAGGACAAAGGTATTCTCGGTTCGCGCTTTGATGTGATGCTCTCTGAACAGGATTCTAGTATTCCGCATACGCGGCACCTCACGGATATCATATCTTTACTCAATGCCTCTACGCTTTCCCCGAAAGTGCGTGAGATTGCGCTCTCAATTTTTCAATGCCTTGCGATGGCTGAGGCAACCGTTCATGGGACAGGTGTTGAAGAAGTGCATTTTCATGAAGTGGGCGCCATTGACGCGATCATAGATATCACAGGTGCGGCAATAGCTCTCGAAGCCCTGGGTATAGCTGCACTTTATACTTCGTCGCTGCCGCTAAGCAGCGGACATGTACAAACTGCTCACGGGGTATTGCCTGTTCCCGCACCGGCAACGTTAGAGATTCTACGCCAGATTCCCGCTCCCTGGAAACCATCTCCCGCTGAAGGCGAAATGGTTACTCCTACTGGCGCTGCAATTCTGGCAACACAGGCCAGATTTCATACTCCAGCCATTTTTATCGAGCGCGTAGGGTATGGCTTTGGTCGGAAGCAGTTTCCATGGCCAAACTGCCTGCGCATCTGCCTGGGGAGGGCAGGAGACTCATTTCAACAGAGTGAACTGGCAGATACCGATTGGGTAACCGTCATTGAAAGCAACATAGACACCATGACGGGTGAACTCCTGGGTGGACTTATGGATAAGCTGTTCGCAGCTGGCGCATTAGATGTCAATTACACTCCAATACAAATGAAAAAGAATAGGCCGGCGGTCAAACTGACTATCATTTGCCGGGTAGAAGAGGGCAATGCTATGGCTGAGTTGCTCCTCAGCGAATCTAGCACATTAGGTGTGCGTATTTCACAGGTACAACGCATCAAGGCACAGCGTTTATTAGAACGCATTGAGACACCAGTAGGTCCAATATCGATGAAAGTCAAGCGTCTGGGTAACCGTATTATCAACGCCTCACCAGAGTATGAAGAATGTCAGCGTATAGCCCTGGAAAAGGGACTTCCACTGGAAGAAGTATACGAAATTGCACGACAAGTGATTGGGACAAGGCTTCTTGCCCACACAACGGAAATCAGCTGACCATGGACTTCAAAAAAATTCTTAACTCATGTCCTCTTTTTGAATAAAACGAAACAAATGAGACAGGGATTTTCTCAAATATGTTATCATTGCTCTAAAAAAAGGGAGGCAGCAATAATGGGACTTATAGAAACAGAGGAAACAAACCAATTCAACTTTGAGGCGTTCGCGGCACATGCCTTTTACACTGAAATCAACCGATCGTTGGTGCGGAAAGCACTCGCACCAATCGTAATACGTCACGCAGATTCGGCACTTACCATAATCGATATGGCTTGTGGGACTGGAGCTGTAACACGGCTTATTGCAGAAGAAATTGCCCATCAAAGATCTCAACGAGCACATATTATTGGCGTTGATCCTTCAGCGGAGGCGTTACGATTGGCGCAACAGAGTATCGAAGAAATGGGGGCAAAAGCTGATTTCATCCAGGGAGAAACAGAAGACCTTGCTACTTTCATCCGGGATGCCGATGCGGCTTTCTTCTGTAATGCGATCCACCTCATCATCGATAAACTAAATGCGTTTCGACAAATGGCTGCTATTCTTGCTCCAGGAGGCATCCTGGCCTGTAATAGCGCTTTCTACGATGGTACCAATCTTGAAGAATCCTTTCGCTTCAGCCGTCTGTGGGTACGCCGTGCAGTAGGTTGGCTACGTAAAGAACATCCAGAGGTACGTTTATCGCGTGAAGCAAAGGCGACAGCCAGGCAATGGCTCAATCCTGATGAGTATATCAGTTTGCTTAAACAGAGTGGATTTAGCTCCGTGGACGTGACTGAGGAACGAGTGGCAATGTCACTGGATAGCTTGAGAGACCTGGGGCATTACTGGCTTTTCATCGAAGGCGCCTTGCCAGGCGTGCCATTGGCTATTGGAGCCGAGGCTCTTGGCTCCACTGTTTATGACGTAGGGCATGAACTGAACATGGCTTATTTACCTCGCATGTGGTTGCAAATTGTCGCAACCAAGGGATAATTGGTAACTTCGTAAGTACATCTATAACCGTCGTGTACTCTTGGTCGGTAAGGAAAACACATTTAGCGTACTTAGGTTATCAAGTGTAGGATGAGAAAGGTAAAATGCCATTGTTTGGTAAGCCGAAAAATACGACTAAGAAAGGCGAGATTACTGAGAGCGTGATTCTGGCAAGACTAGTTCAACTTGGATATGAATGCCTTATACCCTGGGGACATGACCATCGCTATGATATTGCAATCGATGATGATGGAAAGCTTGTTCGAATCCAATGTAAGACTGCACGATATGTCGAAGAGTGGGGTTGTTTGGAGTTTAACACGGCAATCACTTATGCTAGGGTAGGAGGAAAACCACACATCAGGAAAGGCTATCAAGGGGAAGCCGATTACTTTGGAGTCTATTCTCCCGATACGGGGAAGGTGTACTTGGTTCCGGTGGAAGCAGGTCACTTTGGCTCTAAAGCAAAGTTGCGCCTAGATGCCACAAAGAATAATCAGCAAAAAGGCGTGAAATGGGTAAAAGATTATGAAATATAAAGAGCCGGTGGTCGGAATCGAACCGACGACAGGTCGCTTACGAAGCGACTACTCTACCGCTGAGTTACACCGGCTTGTTATAGGTCTATTACTTGCTGATATACGAAACCGCTACTCTGCCACTGAGCTACACCGGCTTATAGATTGTCTCAAGCATGTTATGAACGCGCTTGCGGAGCATTTGACGTTAGCGATTATACTCTTTGAATATTGCTCGTGTCAAGCATTGTTCAACTTATCGTTTGGTTGAATTCAGGGAGGGTTTTTCGAGAAATTTGGAGAAAAGTTCAACCAGCTCTGCGTCAAATTGTGTTCCAGCATGCTCGTAGAGTTCTTCAAACGCCTCGATGGGAGTACGACTTTTCTGGTAGATGCGATGAGAAGTCATGACCTCAAATGCATCTACAATCGCGATGATCCGTGCTCCGAAAGGAATAGCATCACCTCGTAATCCATCCGGGTAACCCCTGCCGTCCAATCGTTCATGGTGATGGTATACCGGGGGTATCATGCTCTTTATTAGCTTAATCGGGCTTAGCATCTCTGCACCATAAGCCGGATGACTTTTAATAATCTCGTATTCCCGCCGTGACAGACCAGACGCTTTTAGCAATATCGAATCGTCTATGTTCATTTTACCAATATCGTGGAATAATGCCGCCAGTCCAATCTTCAACGACTCAGCTTCTGGGAGATGAAGGACAGTAGTGGTAAATGAAAGCGCGAGGGAATGCACTCGCAATGAGTGCCTGTAGAGCTGCATATCTTTTGCTTTCAGCGCTGGAATAAAACTGGAAAAGATCTCTGAAAACTCTTCTCTTAACTCATTGAATAAAGGTATTTCACGTACAGGCATATATTCCACAGATTCCAGGGTGTTTGGTATACTGTGAGGTTGCTCAAAAAGGCCAGACTCCTCCAGGCCAGGGTTTCGTAGGTACGGACAGGGTAATCCCTGGAATTCTCCCATTTGGAGTGTGCTGCAAGTTATTTCAGGTGCATCTGATGTGCTCTCGTGTAAAAGAGGCTGAGTACTCATACAAGATCCTTTTTGGGAAAAGTGAACGGCATTTGTGGTGCTTACAATATATACGGTGTAGCGTTACTTTTTTTCACATTTTGTATTGATGTGTGTCTCTTTATATTAATACGTTTTATATAGCATATCAGAGCCACGCATGCTATCTTATGGCCGTTGAATAGTACTATTAGGTTCATTGAGTGAATGAGGCCAAGCTCTTTTCGAACTACTTCTCTGAATGTTTACTTGGGTTGAGCACATGCTTAACAGAAAGGGTAGTTTAACAGCTCATTTCTTCATTGAGTCTTTTATCTCCAAACTCGACAACAAATCTGGGATATGATAATATATGGGCCAATCGACCCCTGTGCGAAGAGAGTATTTATGCGTACTTTATTACTGGCAACAAGCAATCTTCATAAGTTAGAAGAATTTCGAGCTATATTTTCTGATATGTCGTTGAGGTTGTTGTCTCTAAGGGATCTTCAGTTGGATATTGATGTGGAGGAAACAGGAACTACCTTTGCAGAAAATGCGGAAATTAAAGCCCGAACGTATGCCCAGGTGTCAAATATTTTAACCCTTGCAGATGATTCTGGCCTGGAGATTGATGCGCTTGGAGGTGCTCCAGGTGTCCGATCTGCTCGTTATCTTGGTAGCGAAAAATCTTATGCAGAGCGTTTCCGTGTGATTTTGGAGCAGTTGAAAGGACTCCGGGTGGATCAGCGCACCGCGCGTTTTCGTTGTGTCATTGCACTCACTGAGCCATCAGGTAATATTCGTTTGGCGGAAGGGGTCGTCGAGGGAGTGATTGCCGATCGACCTCGCGGGACAAACGGCTTTGGTTATGATCCCATTTTCTACGTACCTGAACTTGGAATGACATTTGCTGAACTAGCGCCCGAATACAAGAATCGCATCAGCCATCGTGCTCGTGCTGCGCAATCAGCTCGGAAGCTTCTAGAAGATTGGCCTTATGTATAATGTGGCAATCGTGACCACCCAGAGAGACGCTAAGGAAGGCTCATGGTAAAAAAGCCCCCGATTCGTGTGGCACTTGACCTGGAAACTACGGGTCTGAATGCAGAACAAGATGCCATTCTTGAGATTGCAGCGATCAAATTTCAAGGCGCTACGATATTGGAAAAGATGGAAACGCTCATTTCCCCAGGGCGTTCAATCCCTTTTCGAGTGCAGCGACTGACAGGTATCACGCCCCAGCAGGTAGTAGTTGCTCCCGGCTTTGAGTCCATTTCCAGGCAATTACAACAGTTTCTTGGCGATTATCCGATCGTCGGCCATAGTATCCCCTTTGATGCCGGTTTTTTGCGTCGGCGCGGACTCGTTCGTAACAATCCCCTTATCGATACCTTTGAGTTGGCGACAGTATTGCTACCCTCTTTGCCAAGTTATAACCTGGGACAGGTTGCAGAAGCTTTAGATGTGCCAGTGACCCCAGGACGACACCGGGCCATGGTTGATACAATTCTGGCAATGCAGGTGTTTTTAGCGCTTCATCAACGACTTCAAGCTATTGATTTGTCGCTGCTTAAAGACCTGGCTAACCTGGATGCCCCACGTACCTGGCCCCTTCTGTCTTTTTTTCGTCAGGAATTGCGGGATCGGATGACTATGGATGGCTTGCAACAAGCTCCCCTGCGCGGTAGTCTGGGTGATCGTTTCGCGGCACAGTTAGGGATGGATCCTCGTGTTCTTTCTTTCGCTATTGCCGGGCAGGAAGTAGAAAATCAAGAGTTAGTGAAAACGACCGCTGTTGATGTCCACATTGAACAATCACCATCCTCAATTCTTGTTGCGTCAGTGGATGTTCCGATCTCCAATAATCTAGATACGCTGGTTCAGATAGTTCCAGAAGAAGTTATTCCCTCTTCAGGGACTGCACTGCTTAGTAATGAAGTATCGCAAGAATCATCAGGCTCTTCAGCCCCTTTTGCCGTTCAGGAACCAGCATCATCCGAGCTAAGGGAGCAGGACAAGCAACTTCAGCATCCGCACGTGCATTTCGGCTATCAAACAGCATATAAGGCAGTGCGCCAGACACTAGAAGATCATAAATCTCTGCTTATCGAAGTGACTATTGGAGTTGACGATTATACACCAGTTTTATTGCCTGCGCTTGAGTGGCTCTGCGAAGCGCCTGCTGATGTTGCTGACCAAAAGGTGTCTCCCAGGCGTCTTGTCATTGCCTGTGCTAATCAGCAGGGCGCGCGCCGTCTGGTTGAGCAGGTTCTGCCCCGTTTGCAAACATACCTCAAGCATCAACTGCCCGTGGCTTACCTTGCTGAACGCGATGGCTATCTTT
>WNFF01004243.1_pt1 | contig 21167 bp, 21 predicted proteins | sample 5400441 | NCBI WGS metagenome assembly WNFF01 (sample SAMN13153345, study PRJNA577476) | soil metagenome | isolation source: 120 cm saprolite under Douglas fir tree site 2 hole 3 replicate 1 | place: USA:California | collected 2015-04-18
CGGCGGCTTCGAAGGCGTGACTGAAGGGCTAGATCCGCGCGGGTTTCTGCAAGTACGAACAGCGCAGGGTGTGCGAACCGTGCTGAGCGGAACGGTAAGATTGAAGTAGGAAGATTCGGCATTGGCTATGCTTCTCGTTCTTGATGTCGGCAACACCAACACGGTACTTGGAGTCTTCGCCAAGGCCACGAAAGGCGAAAGTGCCCCCTCGCCCCACTACGAGCACATCGTGGCAAACTGGCGTGTCGCTACCATCGCCACGCAGACTGTAGACGAATACGGCGTGCTCTTCCGCAATCTGTTTGCCATGGAGAAGATTGAAGTCAATGGCATCGGCGGGATCGTCATTTCCTCGGTCGTGCCACCGCTCGATTCCACCCTGCGCCAGGTCTGTGAACGTTACTTCAGCACCAAGCCATTGTTCATCGAACCCGGCGTCAAGACAGGAATGCCGGTGCTGTACGACAATCCCGCCGAAGTCGGCGCGGATCGCATCGTGAATTCAGTCGCCGCCTTCGAAAAATTTGCGATTGCGTATCTGCCAAAGGAGAGTACCTCGGTGGCGTGATTTGCCCGGGCATCGGAATTTCCGCTGACGCGTTATTTGAAAAGACGGCGCGCCTGCCGCGTGTGGACATCCGCCAACCCGCCCGGGTCATCGGCAGCACGACGGTGGGCAGCTTGCAGTCTGGCCTTTACTACGGCTATCTCGGACTGGTGGACGGAATTCTGGAACGCCTGCGGGGAGAAATGGGGAAGGAAGCCACTGTCGTGGCCACCGGAGGACTGGCGGGACTCATTGGGACAGGATCGAAATACATCAAGCATGTGGACGACTTGCTCACTTTGGACGGCTTGCGCCTCATATGGGAGCGGAATGTGGCAGCGAGGTCCGGCCGTGAGTCCTCCTCCAGTAATTCTTCCCCGGCTTCGCCTGCGCCCGCTGCGAAGCCCTGGTCCGGCCGCAAGCCCCGGTCCCGTTGAGTGGTTTGTGGAAAACTACTTCAATTACTTCACCGAAATCGAAGAGCAGTTTCAGCGGCGGCGGGGCGGTATCTTGCTGCTTTCAACCTTGGATTGGGCGCTGATTGAAACCTGGAAGGACGCGGGCATTCCGCTCGAAGCCGTGTTGCGCGGCATCGATTGTGCTTTTGAACGTTACGAGAAGCGCCCCTCAAAACGCAAGATCAACAGCCTGGCCTATTGTGCACAAGGAGTGCTGGCTGCCGCCGAGGAGATGAAGGAGGCTGCCGTAGGTGCGCCCAGCAGCGAAAAGCAGAAGCCCGCGGGATTTCAAACCTGGGAGATCGTGATTTTTCTGCGCCGCAACGCTGACCAGATTCTTGCCGCAAAGCTGCCGGAGAGGCCCGGCGTTTCCGCAGTGGGGTTGGCCCGGGAGACGACTGCCACACTGCGTGCACTTGCTTTGGAGATGGAAGGCGCGAAGGCCGCCCCTCGGTTGGAAGATCTGGAACGCAGGCTCACAGTGTTGGAAGAGAAATTATTCGCGGCGCTGCTGGCGGGAACTCCCGATGAAGAGATTGTCACCGTGCGCGCCGAGGCTGATCGCGAGCTGGCGCCCTACCGGCGCAAAATGCCGGCGGCGCAGATTGACCAACTGCAAAAACAGTACATCCACAAGAGGTTGCTGGAGAAGTACGGGTTGCCACGATTGAGTTTGTTCTACATGTGAAAGCGAAATAGGCCGTGTGGGGCGGACACTCTTGTCCGCCGCTTCTGAAGTTAATCTTGTCTTTAGGATAGTTGCCCCGTGCAGTCTCAGAGGGCTGAGAATCAGTATCGACTAAACCAAAGTCAAAGGCGGCGGACAAGAGTGTCCGCCCCACACGGTCACGGTCTGTAGAATCAGATCTTGGAACTTACTATTGAGAAGCTCGTCTACGGTGGCGACGGACTCGCCCGACTGCCTGCGGATGAACATGGCCGAGGCAAAGCTGCCTTCGTGCCCTTCGTTCTGGAGGGCGAGAAGGTCGAAGCTGTGCTGCTCGAACAGAAACCAGGCTTTGCCCGTGCCCGAGCGGACCAGATCCTCGAAGCCTCTTCACGCCGTATTGAGCCGCGATGTCCGTATTTTCAGCGCTGCGGCGGTTGCCACTACCAGCACACTAGCTACGAACATCAACTTGAGATCAAAGCTGCCATCCTGAAAGAGAATTTACGCCGCATCGCCAAGCTGGAACTCGACACCGAACTTAAGATCCATCCTTCCCCTCCGTGGAACTACCGCAACCGCACCCAGCTCAGAGTTCATAACGTTCCCGATTTTGCGCTGGGATATTACAAGTTCAGTTCCCACGAGCTCTTGTCGGTGGAGCAGTGTCCCATCAGTTCGCCGTTGATCAATCGAGCAATCGCCGCCATGTGGCAACTGGGACGCGCCGGCAAGGTCTCAGCCGGAATCAGGGAGATCGAGTTCTTCGCCAATGCGGATGATACGCAACTCTTGGCGGAGGTTTACTGCTCGGCGGAAATCGCGGACGTGGCGGAACAATTCGCCACGGACTTGCGGACTGCGCTGCCAGAGACTTGGGGTGTCGTGCTTCTTGAGGCTCGCGCCGGCAAAGGCGAAGGTCTAGGCGATCCACAACGACCCGCCGTCAGCGGCGTTAACCACCTTACTTATGCGACCAACCTTGCGTCCTACCGGGTTAGCGCTGGCGCATTCTTTCAGGTCAATCGCCATTTGATCGATGAACTGGTGAACATTGTCGTTGGCGAAAACGCCGGGGCTACGGGGACCGCGCTTGATCTCTATGCGGGCGTGGGGCTTTTCTCGTCAGTTCTAAATCGGGAATTCGCGCGCGTGATTGCGGTTGAGTCGTCACCGACTTCTCATGCCGATCTGCTATACAATTCGCCAGCTAATGTGAAAGCTGTTCGCGCCACTACAGAGCAATATCTGGAAAATGCAGCGGGTAAGTTGCGCCCCGAGCTGGTAGTCGTGGATCCGCCGCGCAGCGGACTCGGTGAAAAAGTAATTCAGGGTCTGGCGAAGTTGAGAGCGCCTCGCATGGTTTACGTTTCGTGCGACCCTGCCACCCTCTCTCGTGATCTGGCTCGTTTGCTGCAGTCGGGATACCGGGTGCAGGAGGCGCATTTGGTGGATCTATTTCCCCAGACCTACCACCTGGAGAGCGTGTTCCATTTGGTTCGCTAGCGGACAGGTCACTTGGGGACAGCCGCCCCCGGCTGTCCGGCGGGGCAACGCTCCGCGATTATTCCCAGCAAGCAATGTCGAGCTTCGCTCGACTGAACAGCCGGGGGCGGCTGTTCCCCACGTGGGCAGTGGTGGGAATATCGTAAATCCACAAACCAACTCGAGTCCTGGTCAGCCGCACCCGTCCGGTGGGCGGCAGCCGCTGCTCTGGGCAGCCCTGGCCTTCGCCGCCGGAATTGCGACCGGCGTGTATGCCTGGCGGCCACCGCTTTGGTGGGTGGTAGCGTCTATCGTCTTTGCAGCCTCGGGAGCGTATTTGTGCCGGCGACGGTGGCGCTCCGCTTTCATTCTGGAATTGGGAACTCTGTTCGTTTTAGGGGCACTCATTGTTCAAGTGTCCGGCCCAGATAGCTCCGGCGATTCTGGCTTGCTTCAATTCGCCGACGGATCGGAGGTCGTGGTCACCGCTCACGTCACCAAAGAAGGGACTCCTCAGGAGGAAAGCTCCGGCGATGTCCGCCAACGCGTGGATCTCGAAACCGAACAAATCGCCGCCAGAGGGAACGAAGAGTTTGATGTCCACTCCGGCCTGCGCGTCAGCGTTTACTTTCAGGAACCGAAGCGGGCGCCAGGAAAAAAGGCAAGGGCCGCGACTCTACGTCTGTTGCACTACGGCGAGCGCTTGCGTTTTTCAGCCAAACTCTCCGCCCCACGCAACTACCGCAATCCCGGCGCGTTTGACTACCGGACTTATCTGAGAGAAAACGGGATCGCCGCACTGGCTTCCACGAAATCGCCAAGCGTTGAAGTTCTTCCCGGATTCTCCGGCAGCCGGGTTGAACTCTGGCGCTCACGAATCCATCGCAGCATCGTTGAAAAAGTTCACGCCCTGTGGCCGCTACGCGAAGCCGCGCTGATGGACGCCATGGTGATCGGCGAAGACGCCTTTATCAACCGCCCGACCCGTGCGGACTTCCAGCGCTCGGGTACTTACCACGTGCTGGTGGTCTCCGGAATGAACGTGAGTATTCTCGCCGTCGTCACATTCTGGTTCCTGCGACGATTGCCCATGAGCGATCTGATTGCGGGAACGATCACCGTCTCGCTCATGGTGGCCTATGCTTTTCTGACCGCGCTCGGCGCTCCCGTCTGGAGGGCCACGCTGATGCTGGCTCTCTATCTGGGAGCGCGACTGTTCTATCGTGAGAGGTCCATGCTCAATGCGATCGGAGCCGCGGCTTTGGGGCTTATGATCGTCAATCCGCGAGTCTTGTTCGGAGCCAGCTTCCAACTGACCTTCTTGTGCGTGTGGCTGGTCGCGGCGGTGGGAATCCCTATTCTGGAGCGCACCACACAGCCCTTTGGACGGGGCACGCGGCACGTGGATTCAATATCCTACGACTTTGTCTTGCCGCCGCAAGTAGTGCAATTCCGGTTGGACCTGCGAATGATTGCTGGCCGCCTGCAGCGTTTCCTGGGCCACCGTGTTCCACTGCCGGCGCTTGCGGTGTCCTCACGCGCGCTGCTTGGCGCCAGCGAGTTGCTGATGATTTCCGTGATCATGCAAATTGGTCTCGCGTTGCCAATGGCTTACTACTTTCGTTGCGCGACGGTCGTGGGATTGCCGGCTAACATGCTAGTGGTGCCGTTGATGGAACTTCTGATGCCCGCCGCCATTACTGCAACGGCGCTCGGCTACGTTTCGTCCGCTCTGGCGAAGATTCCTGCGTTGATTGCCGGCGCGGCCCTCGAGGGAATTGCCGGCACGGTGCGCTGGTTGGGCGGGCTGCGCATCGCTGACCTACGCGTCCCCACGCCCGGGACTGCGGTAATTCTATTGACCGCTCTATCAATCGCGCTGGCCATGGTTTTGGTCCGCCGGCGTCCCTGGCTCGCCCTGGCGGGATTGGCCACTCTGGGCGCCAGCGCATTCTGGATCTCCGCGGTCCCTCCACGTCCCCAGATTCGGCCGGCAGTGCTGGAGATGACCGCGATTGATGTCGGTCAGGGAGATTCGATTCTGCTGGTCTCACCCAATGGCCGCACTTTGCTGGTGGATGCCGGAGGTCTACCCCGCTGGGTGCATTCGGATTTGGATATCGGAGAGGATGTCGTCTCGCCCTATCTGTGGTCTCGGTCTATCAGCCGCCTCGAGGCGGTGGCGATAACGCACGCCCATGCCGACCACATGGGTGGAGCGACCGCGATTTTGGCGAACTTCAGGCCACGCGAGTTGTGGTTGGGCGATTTGTCGGACCCAGAGATGGCGCCATTACTCCGGCAAGCGACCGAACTGGGAGTGCGCGTGGTTCATCATCAGGCAGGCGACAGTTTCGACTTCGGCGGAGCAGACGTTCGCGTCCTGGCACCGGACGCTGGAAGCGCAGGAGGGCGTCGCAACGACGAGTCGCTGGTCATGAAATTTGTTTACAGAAAAACGTCTGTTCTGCTCGAGGGCGACGCGGAACGAAACTCAGAACAGCGCTTCGCCGAAGAACAACCGGAAGCGGACTTGCTCAAGGTGGCGCACCATGGCAGTGCGACTTCCACGATTCCGCGGCTGCTGGCCGCGGTGCATCCTCATTTTGCGGTGATTTCTGTGGGTGCGCGCAATACCTATGGCCACCCTCGAGGAGAGGTTCTCAACCGCTTGGCGGAAGCCCACGTCATGACCTACCGGACCGACCTCGATGGTGCGGTCACGTTCTATCTGGACGGCATAACCGTCAGCCCTAGTCTTCCCTGATTTAGTCGCCGAATCTAGTCTTCCTGAATTCCACTGATATCGATTTCGGCAGTCTCATCGCTGCCTGGAGCCTGGCGGTACTCTTCAATCACGCGGCGGGCATGATCGGCATCCTCTTCGCGCACCAGGATAATTGTGCCGCCGACGCCGGGAAGAATGTCCTGCTGCGCATCCAGGGATGTGACATCGGAATCGATGCCGGAAGATTCAAGCAAGCCGTGCACGACCAGCGCCTCAGATTCCTGCTCCGTATCGAACACTCGGATCAGCCTTTCATTGGGATTGGGGCGCGCTGCTGGACTGTCGTTCATAATTCCTCCGATCAGGCAGCGGACGGACCAGGCAACCACGCCCGCTTCGTTCTTCGAGCATTGCTCATTGACCATACGATTGTAACTCCGGTTCGTTAGATAACCGAGTGTCCAACTTTGGCAATTGCTTTCGCCCCCGAATGACCACAGAATAAGGCGGATGGTAACCGGCGCAACGTCCCGAAGCAGCGGCACATCTAAATAGACAGGCAGTTCGGCCGCAGACGTATCTGACGCGGGCCGGAAACAGCATGGGGGCGCAATGAGCACATGGCAGCGAACTGAGCTTTCCGCAAATCTGAACGAAAGCGAGCAGGAAGCCAGAAATATTCGTCGGCTGCAGCTGATGATCAGCATGGTCATGTCAGTCATTAGTCAGGACCAGAACCTTACCCTGGAAGAAGCCGCCGAACTGGCGGCAGGTGCCAAACGTGCGGCGCTGGCCATGTTTCCCGACAAAGAGCTTGCCTACGACATCCTCTACAAACCTCGACTGCAACGCTTGATGAACGAACGTTTCCGGTTGCAGTGAGAATCTGCAATGATGAACGCCAGAACGTAGTTTTCTCCGCATTGACCCCTCCCTGATCTCCGTTCTAGACTCGCTTGACTCGGTGTGGGCGCAGGCACCTACATCGCATGAATGTTGCGGAGTCTCCCATGAACCGTGTTGCTCTGGTAGTCACTTTCGTATCGCTGTTTGGAGTTCTGGCGCTGGCCGACGAAGGCCACGATCACGAAGATCTGACGTCCAAGCAACTGGGGACGGTGCATTTCCCGGTCTCTTGTGCCGCATCAGTGCAGAAGCCGTTTGAACGCGGCGTCGCGCTCCTGCATTCCTTCTGGTACGAGGAAGCGGAAAAAGAATTCGTCCAGATCGCGAAGGATGATGCCTCCTGCGCCATGGCTCATTGGGGCGTGGCGATGAGTCTGTGGCACCAACTCTGGGATCATCCCAACGCCGCTACGCTGAAGCGAGGTTTGGCCGAGCTGAAAGAGGCGCAATCGCTGCATCCCGGCACCGATCAGGAGCGGGACTATATCGCTGCGTTGCGTGCGTTCTACGGGAAGAAGGGCGATCATGAACAACGCGCCCAAGCCTATTCCCAAGCGATGGAAGGTGTTCATCAACGCTATCCCGACGATCGCGAGGCTGCGGCATTTTATGCGCTCTCGCTGCTGGCAGCGGAACCCGACGGCGACACCACGTTCGCCGATCGGAAGAAAGCCGCCGCAGTCCTGGAAAAGCTTTTCGCGGAAGAGCCAACCCATCCCGGTGTGGCTCACTACCTGATTCACAGTTATGACAAGCCGCAGCTGGCCCAGTCGGGCCTGCCGGCAGCGCGTAGCTATGCCAAGATTGCTCCTGCCGCTCCCCATGCGCTGCACATGCCGTCACACATCTTTGCTCGCCTCGGGCTCTGGCAGGATGACATCGACTCCAACCTGGCTTCCATCGCCGCCACGCGCAAGACCGCGGCCATGCACATGGGCGGCGAAGGTCACCAGTTTCATGCCATGGATTTCCTGGTCTACGCTTATTTGCAGAGCGGGCGTGAGTCTGAGGCCCAACGCGTCATCGAAGAAGTAAAGACCTTGCCGGCCATGAAGAGCATGTACGGCGAGGGCTACGACCCTCAGGCATATGCTTTGTCAAAGTTTCCAGCGCTGTACGCTTTGGAGCTTCACCACTGGTCTGAGGCTGCGGCCTTGACGCCGGCGGCAAACGCCGATTCCACCGACAAGGCCATCACATATTGGGCGCGAGCGATTGGTGCGGCCCGCGCCGGCAATGTGTCCGAAGCGCGCAAGAACATTGCAGAGCTCGAGGCGATTCGTGGGGAGATGCTGAAGAAAAAGAAGCCGACATACGCTCAGTACGTGGAGGATGCACAAAAGGAAGCGGCGGCCTGGGTAGCTCACGCCGAGGGAAAAGACGACGAAGCGATCAAGGCGTTGCATGCGCTTGCCGAAGGAGAAGAATCCACCGGCGATGAACCCGAGGACATTCCCTCGCGGGAGCTGCTGGCCGACCTGCTGCTGGAGACGAAACATCCGGAGCAGGCGCTTATGGAATACGAGACCGACCTTAAGTTCAACCCCAATCGCTTCAACGGACTCTACGGTGCAGCCAGTGCGGCGGAAATGGCAGGTAAGAACGAAAAGGCGACCACCTACTACGCGCAATTGGTAAAGATTTGCGCCGGATCGAATTCCGACCGCCCTGAACTCGCCAAAGCAAAGGCGCTCCTGGCGCAGAAGTAGCAATGGCTGTGTGGCGACGGGTCTCCGACCCGTCCGGGCCGAGCGAAGCTCGGCAGGGCGTTGCTTGGCCTCGCGATTCTCACCGCCACAACAGCTTCGCAAGCAACGCCGCCATGATAGCCGCTGACCCGAGCGTCGCGTTATATTCGCGGTGCTTCCAGTAGAGGTCCCATGAAAACGATCCGCTGCGTTTGCCGAGCCGGCTCACGCGCGGGAACAGACTGGGCACTTCGCGGGCATATTCATCGAACTGCGGGAAGCGCTCCCGCAGAAATATTTCCTCAGCGCGAATCACAGGCAGGTAAATCACAAAGAAGAGAAGAACGATACCCGCCACGATCCACCAGCTGCGCGCCGCCAGAGCAAATCCGACCGACAAGATCAATGAACCGAGATAGAGCGGATTACGGGTGTAGGCGTAGGGTCCCCCGGTAGCGAGCTGCTCGTTTTTCTGCAGATGTCCCGAAGCCAGCGCCCGAATTGCGAGGCCCGGAATGACCAACGCGGCGCCGATAAGAACTGATTCCACCGTCGGCTTGGCCAGGCACATATAGAGTACGGCGAAAGCAAATCCAAGCGGCACCCGAACCCGGCGCGCAATAGCAGACCAACTAGCCATGGTGCGCCTTCAGCAGTTGACGCGCTGCGGCAACCACGTGCTCGGGACTGATCTCGAGCAAGCCGTGATCGGGCTTGGCCACATGCTTGTAACTGGTGGCGCTGGAAGGACGGCGCAGCACAATGTTGCGGGTGTCAAAAGGGCCGTTGCGCGTGGGATTTGTCGGTCCAAAGATTCCAACCACTGGAACGCTCAAGGCGGCCGCCAGATGCATGGGCCCGGTATCGCCACCGATGAACAAACGCGCCCGGCGCGTGAGCGCGATCAGTCGGGTAAGCGAACCTGTAAATGTTTCGGCCGCGCCGCCGCTGGCTGCCTCCACGGCGCGTGCGATGTTTTCCTCGCCCGGGCCGAAGTTGATGAATGATTTCAAACCATCTTCCGCCAATTGTTTTGCCACCTGCCCGAAGCGTTCAACGGGCCACTGCTTTGCGCCCCAGCCGGCACCCGGGTTGAGCAGCGCGAACTCATCAATACCACGCTCTTTGAGCCGGCGGGCGCACTCCCTATCAGCGGCATCGTCGTAAGGAAGCTCAACGGGCGGGATGGTCAGTGGACGCCCCGCAACGGCTTCCGTGAGCGAAAGACTCTGTTCCACAACGTGGTCGCCAGCGGCAACCACCTGGCGGGTGTAGAAGATGCTGGCCAGATTTTCGCGAGGCTGGGCGAATCCATAAATGACCGGCGCGCCAGACCAACGCGCCAGCAGCGACGAGCGCACCGCGCCTTGAAGGTCAATCGCAACGTTGTACCGCTCAGAACGCAGATCACTCAAAGCCGCGGCGATTCGTTCCGAGGTTTGCACGGAAAAGGGCGCTGCACGCCACTGCTTCGTATTCACGGCGTGAATCCGGTCGACCAGCGGACGCTGGGGTGAGCGCGGGCCCGAGCGCGGCGTGGGCAGCGTACACAATAATTCTGCCCAGCGCTCTTCGATCAGCCAGCCCAGACTGGCTTCCGGAAATGCCGATCGCAGCGCAGTGACGGCCGGAAGGCCATGGATGATGTCTCCCATGGCTCCGAGCCGCACGATCAAAATTCGGTCAGCCGGCGTTCGCTGACTCCCCGGCGCTGCATTTTGTGGAGACGCTGTCGCCGCCGATGACATGTTCACGAACGCGGCCGCCCCAACCGCGAGCGAATCATCTCGGTGGTGGAATGATCCTTGGGATCGCCCACGATTTCCACCCGCCCGCCGGAGGCGAGCACTTCATCGCGCTCCGGAACACTCTCAGCAGTGTAGTCCGTGCCTTTGGCGTGAACGTCGGGGCAGATCTCGCGAATGAGCGCCCGCACATCGAGCTCCGAAAAGATTACGACCGCGTCTACATCAGCCAGCGCTGCCAGAATCTCGGCGCGTTCGCCTTCCGGCACCAGCGGACGGCCCTCGCCCTTGAGCGCGCGAACCGACGCATCCGAATTGACCGCCACGATCAATCGTCCGCCCAATTGCTTGGCGGCGCGCAGGTAACGCACATGTCCAACGTGCAGCAGGTCAAAGCCGCCGTTGGCGAGCGTGACGGAATCGCCCGCCCGCCGCCATTCTGCTACACGCTGAGCCAGTTCATCGCGAGTAAGAATCTTGTTTGCGATCGTTTTTTCCAGAAATCGATTTTCCCGAGTCAGTTATTGCCGTAATTCGTGTACCGCAGTCAATGAGAACGTAACGCCGGCGGAGCCTGATCGAGAGCATCCAGTAGTTCCTGCTGCGATACGGTTGCGGTCCCGCGCTTCATCACCACAATTCCACCCGCGTAGTTCGCCAGATGGGCCGCATCTTGCGCGTCAGCTCCAGCGGCCAGAGCCGCGGTGAACGCCGCGATCACGGTGTCACCCGCGCCGGTTACATCGGCCACCTGGTCAGACCCAAAAATCGGGATATCGGCTGGCTTATGGTGGCGCGTAAAGGCGACCATGCCGTCGCGCCCGCGCGTGACTACCAGCGACTGCAGCTTCATCCGCTCCATAATCTGTTCCGCCGCGGAACAAAGCGTCCGCCAATCGTGGCCGATCCGCACTCCGAGAGCTTCTTCGACTTCGGGTTCGTTCGGTGTCGCAGCAGTCACGCCGGAATATTGCAGCATGCGATAGCGCGAGTCGAGCACGACGGGCACGCCACGCAGCCCACCCTTCGCACGCACCGCATTCAGAATCCCCGGGGTGGCGGCACCGTAACCATAGTCTGAAACAAGCAACGCATCGGAGGCACGAGCATACTCCCGCGACGCCAGAACCAACTCACGTTTCAAGTGAAGGTTGGGTTCGGCCTCAGGCTCGCGGTCAACACGCACAACTTGCTGCCGCGCCGAGTGCGTCGAACCCGCCAGGATGCGAGTCTTGGTCACGGTCGTATAACTCTTGTCCTTCAACACGCCGCTCACCGGAATGTGCTTATAGCGGAAGGCTTTGAGCAGCAACCGTCCTGCCTCATCGTCACCCACGACGCCCACGGGAAGCACGTTGACGCCCAAATCTGCGAGATTATGGATGGCATTCGCGCCGCCTCCGGGTACTACGCTGCGTTCGCGATGCTTGAGGATGAGGACCGGAGCTTCACGCGAAACCCGGGAGATCTCGCCAAAGATAAATTCGTCGGCCACCAGATCGCCGAGCACGCTGACTGTGACTTTGGGGAAGGATTCGACGATCTTCTTCAGCCGTCCAGTTTCTTTGGGATGCTTGCTCATCGCGTGTCTGATCTGCGCTTTCGACCGTAGCGCCGCCGTCCCTGCGGTTGTCGTGTCGGCGTCCCGCCCATACCCTCGGGGCAGCCGGCAAGCTTGTCCTGAGGGCAGTCGAAGGAATGCCGGCGCTACAAGAACTCTACTTCGACCGACCACTGATTTTCTCACGCCAACTGTGTTCGGTCCGCAATCCTGGCTAGCATGGTATCCACAGCGTTAGCCGCGTCTGTCAATTCCATTTTGACCGGGACTACGGCGAGCGGCTTCAGCGCGGAAAGAAAACCGCCCAGATTCACTGCATCTTTCTCGGTCGTAACAAAGCCGTCGGCTTCGCTACGCTGTCGCAGGTCCAACAAGTCACGGATGTCCTGCTCGCTGTATGCGTGATGATCGCGGTAGAACGCAGAAAGCCACCGGCCTGCCCGGAACGTTGGTGGGTACAATGCCGCGGCGCGCCCGCCAAACCAGCCTTCCATCCAGCTTTCCCTCAAAGGGAAGCGCGTCCTGCGACGCGCCGCCAGTAAGCACGATCGCATCGGCCCGGCGCAGCGAGGTCAGCGGTTCCCGCAGCCGTCCTGCGGGAAGCAGGCGATCGCGAATGTCTTCGGGAGTGATCAGGACAATATCGAAGTCCCGAGCGAGTGACCGGTGCTGGAATCCGTCATCGAGCAGGTGGAGCTGAGGCCCGAATTTCCCTTCGGCCAAGATGCCCGCCTGATAGCGTTCTTCAGCGACGACTACAGGGACCGTCAACCGGCGCGAGAGGAGCAGGGGTTCATCTCCAAAATTGCGCGGTGAACCCGCAGGATCGACCAATGCGACGCCCCGTGTCACCCGGCCATAGCCACGCGAAAGGATATCGAATTTGATCCCTCTTCCCTTCAACAGGTCGCCCAGCATCAGAACAAATGGAGTCTTGCCCGATCCTCCTACAGACAAGTTTCCAATACTCACGACCGGACCGCGCAACCTGTGGGCGTGAACGATGCCGCGATCGTAGAGCGCGTTCCGCGTCCGAACACCGAGCCCGAAGAGGGATGTTAGCGGATTCATTTCGCCGTTGTCTGACTCACCACTAAACTGTGTAGGGACGGCTCGGAGCCTGCCCTGAGCGAAGTCGAAGGGACCGTCCATGCCGCAGCGTAGCCGCTGCTGTGCTTAGACTCAGGCGCAGCCAGTTCTGCCGTGGCTTCGCTACAGCCTGGGCGGGTCAGAGACCCGCCGCCACATAGTCTGAGGTGGACTCCAGCAGCCTTTCCAATGCTTTCACTGTTCTCTCCGTCGCCCCCATTTGCGATCGCAGAGTTTCGGCCCCGCGGCGGCCTAGTGCCACGCGCTCAGCTTCATTCGAAAGCAGATCCAGCAAAACCAGCGGAAACTCCGCGGGCCCGACCACCCGTATGGCATCCTGACTCTGAAACAGCCCGACGATATCTCTAAAATTCTCGGTGTGGTTGCCGACGATAACGGGCACGCCGTGTTGGGCCGGCTCGATAATGTTATGTCCGCCGCGAGGTACCAGGCTGCCACCCACGAACGCTACGTCACCGAGTTCATAAAGGGAAGCCAGTTCACCGACAGTGTCGACCAGAAACACGCCGCCAGCAACCGAATCACCGCCCCACAAAGAGCGCCGCCAGTAACGGATGCCCATGTGCTCGAGCAGTTGCGCAACTTCCGCGAAGCGCTCGGGATGGCGCGGCGCCAAGATCATTATCGCCCTCGGGTGGCTGGCCAGGACATTCTGGAAAGCCAGCAACAACGGCCCTTCTTCCTCCTCTACCGTGCTGCCGCAGACGATTACTGGCCCAACTCCGGCCTGCTGGAAGGTTGAGCGCAGGCTGGCGACTATTGCTGGAGGCGCGGGCGCCGCCACGTCAAACTTCAGGTTTCCACTTACCTCGATACGCTCTGCCGGCGCACCAATATCAAGCAGCCGGCGAGCGTCTTCCTCGGTCTGCGCCAGAAACAGGTCAATGTTGTGCAGAACCGACGCCAGAATGCCGATGCGCCGCACACGCCGGTATCCAGGCCATGACCGATCGGAAATGCGAGCATTCACCACAGCTACGCGCGCGCCGCTTCTGCACGCCAGCCGCAAGAAGTTGGCCAGAACTCGGTCTCCGCGATCACAATCAGTTGCGGCCTTAGCGTCGTCAAATATGGCCTAATCGCAAACCCGAAGTCCAAGGGGAAGTAAAAGACACTTTCCTCTCCGAAACGCTTCTTTGCCAGCTTCTGGCCTGTAGCGGTAGTAGTTGAGACCACCACTCGATAACGCGGGAAACGCCGGCGCAACTCCCCCACCAGTTCGCCGACAGCCAGCACTTCGCCCACCGAAACCGCGTGAACCCAGATCGCCGGCCCAGGGCGCCCTTGCAACCGCGATGGGACCTTGCCCAACCGTTCGCCCAGCCCCTCGCGATACTTGCCATGGCGTCGCTTTCCAAACATCCAGTAAGGCAGGCTGATCAACAAGCCTGCTGCCAGCAGCGCGCTGTAAAGCAAGTACATGAAGGAAAAGACATTCTAACCGCAAGATGCACCGGGCCGGCTGTGCCGGGCAAAGCACCGCTAGCCTCGCGCGGCGCATCCTATAATCAACCATGTCTCGTGCAAGGTTGAGGACGGTTTGGATTCAGCTGGTGACGATTGCCGCCATCGCCATGGTTCCTTCGATGGCCTTTGCGGCGAAGGGATTTGCCATGCCTCCGGCGCTGCCGGCTAAGAATTACCCCGCGCATGATCAGCATCCCACAGAAGCGGTTTCTGTCGCTGTGGACCCCTATGATCTGGCGGACAAGGCAAACATCTTCTCGGTTCATTACAGCGAAATCGGCTTCCTCCCCATTTTCGTGGTCATCACCAACGATGGCAATCAGCCCGTCGAATTATCCGGGATGAAGGCCCAGATGGTTACAGCAAACCGCGCCAAGCTTTCTCCCGCAGCGGATGAGGACATCTCTCGGCGGCTTACCCGTCCTTCGGCTAACACGAACCGCTATCCCGTTCCGTTTCCCACCAAGAAAGTGAAGGGCGGCCTCAGCAAGCAGGCGATTGAGGAGATCCAAAATGCCCAGTTTGTGGCCAAGGCAGTCGAGCCCCACAGTACCCAAGTAGGGTTTCTCTTCTTCGATATCTCAGAGATTTCTGTACCCCTGGCGGGCGCGCACTTCTACCTCACCGGAGTGCGCGACGCCAAGGGGAATGAATTGATGTACTTTGAAGTCCCGCTGGAAAAATATCTCAGCGCGCCGGCGAAATCGAACTGAGCTGGGATTGCGAGCTGGTATTGCGAGCTAGGATTGCGAGCCGGCTTTATAATCACCTGATATGGCCACCACGCCAGATCTCTCCGTATCCGCCCGTGCCAAGTACGAGCCGGTGATCGGGCTGGAAGTACACGTCCAGCTCCTAACCGCGACCAAGATCTTCTGCTCCTGCTCGACTCACTTCGGCGACGCGCCCAATACGAATGTGTGTCCCGTCTGCCTGGGTCTGCCGGGAGCCCTGCCTGTGTTGAACCGCAGAGCGGTGGAGTTTGCGACCCTCGCGGCCATGGCGCTGAACTGCCGCATCAATGAGACCTCCATATTCGCCCGCAAGAACTATTTCTATCCTGACCTGCCGAAGGGTTATCAGATTTCGCAGTATGACAAGCCCCTGGCCGAGCATGGCGCTATCGAAATCAAGATCAACGGCGGCAGAAAGAAAATCGGCATCACACGCCTGCACCTGGAAGAAGATGCGGGCAAGAGCCTGCACGAGGGCTTCGCCAACTCCTCGGAAACCACGGCTGTCGATCTGAACCGGAGCGGAGTGCCGCTGATCGAAATTGTCAGCGAGCCGGACATTACCTCACCCGATGAGGCGTACGAATACCTTACCCGGCTGAAGGAGATCATCCTCTACACCGGGGTTAGCGATTGCAACATGGAGGAAGGCTCGTTGCGCTGCGATGGCAACATCAGCGTGCGTCCGCGCGGACAGAAAGAGTTTGGCACTAAAACGGAAGTGAAGAACGTCAACTCGTTCCGCTTTATCCGCGAAGCGCTGGAGTACGAAATTGAGAGGCAAATTAGCGTGATTGAATCCGGCGGCAAGATCACGCAGGAAACTCGCCTCTACAACTCGAACGAGGGCAAGACCTACGGCATGCGCTCCAAGGAGCAGGCCCACGACTACCGGTATTTCCCGGAGCCAGACCTGCTTCCGCTGGTCGTAGACGCGAAGTGGCAGGCGGAAATCCGCAATACGTTGCCCGAACTTCCCGAGGCCCGGCGAAAACGCATGGTGGCGGACTACGGCATCACCGAACAGGATGCCTATGTACTTACCATCACCAAGGCCCTGGCGGATCAGTTCGAAGCCGCCGCCAAAGCGGCCAAGAGCGCCAAGCGTGTGGCGAATCTGGTCCAGAGCGAACTGATGGGCCGCCTGAAAGCTAAGGGCCTGGAAATCGAGCAGTCGCCGATCTCAATGAATGGTGTCGCCGCATCCGCCGACCTGGTGGAGAGCGGCGCTATCTCGGGCAAGATGCTGAAAGATCTTTACGACCTTGCCTTCGAGCGCGGAAAGGATTTTTCCGCGGTCTATGAAGAAGAAGGCCGGCCGCAGCAATCCAGTGACACATCCGCCTTAGAAAAAATCATCGACGAAGTCATCGCTGCCAATCCCAAGCAGGTCGAGCAGTACCGTGCCGGGAAGAAAACCGTAGCCGGCTTCTTTGTGGGCCAGGTGATGACGGCATCAAAGGGCCAGGCCAATCCAAAACTGGTGAATGAGTTGCTGGCCAAGAAGCTGGAGTAGTTTGTCCCACACAACCATGAATGCTGCTGGTAACCGCGCGGTCAGTACCTTCCGTCATGTGAGTTTTCAGCCGCTATCTCGGTAACATGTTGGCTAGGGAGGCGGCGCAATGAAGAAATGGAAGATTGATCGCATTATCAGCGTGGCCACGCTGGTCACGTCTGTGATAGCCCTCTTCCTGGTACTGAAGAAGCCGACGCCCGTGGCGCACCCACAACCGGCCGCGGCCGCCGTAGCCAATGCCCAGTCTTTTCAGGAAAAAGTGCAGCAGCTGGATCAGCCTAAGGAAGATGGCCAGGCTCCGGCTGAAATCCGACTTAGTTCCAACGAGGTGAGTGCAGCGTTGGCGCAGGCCGCCGGGCAACTCCCGATGGCAGCGGCGGCCCAGGCGCTGTCGGGCCTCTCTTCCCCGGATACGGCGGTGGCGCCCGGACAGCCCGAAGTCAAAGACTATCAGGTGAGTTTCGACGGCGATGTCGCTCACGGCCAGTTTCTCACCCAGATCGCCGGCAAAGACGTGTGGGTAACTCTCTCGGGCCATCTCGGGTCCAAGGACGGCTATGCCACCTTCGATCCCACCGAGTTCAAAGTCGGGGATCTGAATGTCCCCGTGTCGGTGGTAAATGACGCCTTGCAGAAGAAGCTCAACGAGCAGCGCAACCGCCTCAAATTGCCTGACAACGTAGGCGGTATGAAAGTTGAGAAGGGCGAACTGGTGATGACCCAGAAATAGAATTGTTGGCTAAAGGGATCGGCCCGGCCGTGAAGCAGACCGGGCCGTTAACTGAACCTACTTCAAAGTAACTTCCCGCAAAATCATGGTGCTTACTATTTCGCGCATGTCCACGCGCTTCTCGCCGATCTGCTGGGCGTTTTGCTTGGACCCAAGAACCTTGTCCCGAATGGTTTCCCCTTTGGCGGTCAGGCCGTCCAGGGCGCCGAAATTCTTGTACTGGACCCCGATCGCCATGTCCCAATCCTGGGGATCGTGTTTGGTGGTATTGAGAAACACCTTGTAGTCCAGGATCAGTCCTTCTTTCTTCATTTCATCGTAAATTGATTTGCTATTGGCTCGCAGACTGGTCAAATAAGCGTCCATCTGGGTTGGCTTGACGCGAATGAGGGTTATCTGCCAGATCGGACCCTCGGTGTAGTGCTCCTGCGCGAAAGCTTGCATCGCGAACAACAAAACTAGCCCCAAAGCCGAAGCGGTGTATCTTTTCATCCGTAATTCCTCCTTTTGGTTTGAGTCCGGGGCAATAATACGCCGTTCCAATCAGGCGTCAAGCGCGTGTAGTGGGCTGGTTTTTCGCGGGCGAGCGAAAGGTTTTCACCACAGAGAAACCCGAGAAGCACGGATGAAATGCCTGATATTACGCCGCGTGCCTGTGTCCTCTATGGTTAATGTTTCTAGATTCGCAATGTCACTGGGCTGGGGTCCCCTGGAACAGCGGCCACAACCGGTCGCCGATCACCCGATACAGCACGAATGCCCTGCCCGCATCCGAAATCTGCCGGAAGAGCAGCTCGCCACGTCCGTCGCCGTCCGCATCCACTGCATCGATCAGTTCCAGACGCGGAAGAACGTCCAGATGCTGCGTGTCTGTGACGCTGGCGAAGGCCTTGTGCAATTCTCCGTAAATATCGTTTCGAGCCACCACCGTGACCACGTATTGCAGATCAGCGTGTTGCAGATCGGCACCGGCAGCGTTTGGACGGGCCGGCATACGCGCTTTCGCAGTCAACACCAGCACTGGCTCGTTGCTGTTCGACAGATCGAAGACGTGAAGCTGTACATCTTCAAAACTGGGCTGGGGCAACTTGGCTCGCGTTGCCGGCTTGGAAGAATTAGCCGCCACCGGCGATCCGACCGATGCAACTGCTAGTTGCGCTGCTCGCGCCCGTACTTCATCGGCCGCCAGCGCCAGAGTCTTCTTGCGCAGCTTCTCTTCCTCATCGGGCTTTAGGCTGTAGCCATAGGGGCGTGGGTCGGGCCCGTCGGCGTCCGAGATCGCAGGGATGCTCCGGACCGCACTCGCGGCTGTGGCCGCGAAAGTCGATGGCGCGCGCGCGTCCCCCTTGGCAGGCGTCGACTTGGGCGTGGACACGGACCTGGATGCGCTTTGCTTTTTTAGCTCGGCCGGCGACGGCGCGCCGCGCTTCAGGACAGGACGGTCCGGATCTTCCTCCGCAACCGGCGGCGGAGCAGGTGGAACGGGGGCGGGGGTCGCAGGAGTGGGGGGGGGGGCTGTGGGAGCAGGGTTAGATCCCGCCGGCGGAGAGGACGGCACAGGCTCAGGTGCCTTTGCGGCACCCGCACGCCTCAATACCGGCGGACCTTCAACCGGCTCAGGGGCTGGCTTCGACCGTGCTTCCTTCTTCTTCGCTGCCAAAGCCGCCGCCGCGGCCAGATCCACTGCCGACTGCCAGGTTCCTTCTCCAATCCACGTGTTGTTCCCGTGCAAGGCGCTCGAGACCGTGAACAATCCCTGGGAAACGCCCGTGCCTACGGCTTCATACACCGTGCCGCTTTCCAGCGCCATCGGCACGGGCGCGGCTTTGTACGCGCTGGCATCGTAAAATTCACCGTCGTACAAAATCGTGATGGGGATCAGGTGAGCTTTGCCGTTGGGCGCTAGTTGAAGCAGACCCATAGCACGCGGCCCTTTAGGCGGGCCTTTCCGCCCAGCCGATTGCGCCGGAACGAGTTGAGCCAGCATCAAAGCAAGGGCAGCCAAGGTGAAGATGACGGCCCACCGTGCGTTGCGATATAAATTTGTGCCACGAGGAGACACAGCCATGGATATCAATGATAAAGCCCCGGAGTTCACTTTGCCCGACCAGAATGGAGAACAAGTTTCCCTAAAGGATTTTCGCGGGAAGTGGGTGGTGCTTTATTTCTACCCTCGCGCTGACACTCCCGGCTGTACCATCGAGGCCTGCGAGTTTCGCGATTCCCACAAAAAGACTGAGAAAATCGGAGCGGTTGTCCTCGGTATCTCACCTGACACACCGGCGGCACAGAAAAAATTCGAGGAAAAGTTCGATCTGCCGTTTACCCTGCTGGGCGATGCCGACAAGAAGGTCTGCAATCTATATGGCGTAATACAGGAAAAGAACATGTACGGGAAAAAAGTGATGGGTGTAGTTCGCACGACTTTCATCATTGGCCCGGATGGCAAGATCAAGCACATCTTCAACAAAGTAAAGGCGGAGGGCCACGCCGAGGAAGTACTGGCGTATTTGAAGAGCGCCGCCAAAGGCGCAGCGTAGCAACCACGAACCGCGTAGAGGCGGGTGCCCTCACCCGCCCGACCGGGCATCGCCCGGCGGTTTTCACGGTACAAACACACAAGCCCGGCGAGCCTTGCTCGCCCGCCCGGACGAGGGCGTCTGGGCCTACGTGGTTCGTGGCGAGCGTCCTACTTCACCGATGCTGCTGCGGTCGTGGTAAACGTCAAAGCCGCCTCGGCTGGTATCACAGCCTCTTCCTTGCCGTTGCCGCCGCCACGCCGGTTCCCGCACCACCGCCGGCAAGTGCGCCGATGCCAGCTCCTTTTCCGCCACCCACTAGTCCGCCAATCAGCGCTCCAGCTGCCGCGCCGCCGCCAATTTTTGTGGCGTTGCTCTTGGTATGACCTTTTCCCTTGGCGAAATGGGAGCGAGTGGAAATCGGGACCATCCTTCCATTGACTTGGACGGACGTCAGCCGCAGCGCGAGTTCCCCCGGCGCATGCAGCCGCCCGCTGGACTTGGCGGATGTTACTTTGCCGCGAGCGGGCGCGCCAGCCCTCGCCAGAGTCTTGCCGTTGACCACCAGATTGTGCGCCAGCGTAGCGTCAAATCGGTCGCCGACTTTGGCCGAGCGGGAACTGATCTCCGAGCCTACACGCACCGTTATCGAGCTACCCGCAGGAATGGTTTGCGCCGTCACGACCAGCGCCAGCAACATGAGTACAGAAACGATCTTGAACGATTTCCCAAGCATGAGGTCCTCCTTTAGCACCAACCTGTGGCAATATTATGCGGGGGCGGGATGAGGATCGCAAAGAACATAAATTCGCCGAAGCTGGTTCCCCTACCTCGCGATTTCTATTCGCGCGATCCCCGGTTGGTGAGCCGCGATCTCCTGGGGAAGATTCTGGTGCGGCGTCAGCATGGGAAACTACTGGCCGGCAGGATCGTCGAGGTGGAAGCTTATCTCGGCGAGGATGATCCGGCGGCGCATTCTGCCAGCGGACGCACGCCCCGCAACGCCGCGCTATTCGGCCCGCCTGGCCATTCCTATGTCTACTTCATCTATGGCAATCATTTCTGCTTCAACGTCTCATGCCTTCCGGACGGAGAAGCAGGGGGAGTTCTGTTCCGCGCACTTGAGCCGGTTGCAGGAATCGAAGCCATGGCGGAGGCGCGGGGCGTGTCGCTGAATCGAGAAAACGGAAGCAGCGATCTGCGAAATCTGGCCAGCGGGCCAGGAAGGCTGGCGCAGGCCTTTGGCATCACGCGGGAACGCGACAATGAAAAAGATCTGACCAGCACCCGGTCGGACCTGATT
>WNFF01001748.1_pt1 | contig 21140 bp, 20 predicted proteins | sample 5400441 | NCBI WGS metagenome assembly WNFF01 (sample SAMN13153345, study PRJNA577476) | soil metagenome | isolation source: 120 cm saprolite under Douglas fir tree site 2 hole 3 replicate 1 | place: USA:California | collected 2015-04-18
GCCTAGCAGGTGAAAAATGAAGATGTTTGCCGCCAAGGCGGCAGCCCGGACGTGAGGCCCGACCGAGTTGATAATAGCGGCATTCAACGGACCAGTGTTCAAGAGTAAGAAGAACTCGGCGATGAAGATGCCCGCGACCATCAGCCGGCCGCTGGCAAACAATGCGAAACACATGGCAGGAATTCCTAAAGCCAAGCTGACCGCCGACATCAGGTAGTGTGCCGATCGAGTACGCCGCAGCAGCCGATCGGATATCCAGCCACCTAGCAGTGACGCAACCAGTCCGTTGATGAGCGTGCTCATTCCGAAGACAAGGCCCGCCTTGCCAAGGCTGTAACAGTGGACCCTGTGCAGGAACGTGGGCATCCAGACTTGTAAGCCACCTAGAGCGAAGGTCATCATTGCCATTCCGAAAGTGGCTGTCAGGAAAGCGGGATTGTGGACCAAGCCTTTGAGAGTGTCTCGCTCTGGAACCCTGTGTTCGGCGCCATCGAATTGGCCGAGCGGTGGTTCAGGCACAAACCACAACAAGAATGCCAGCAATACTCCCGGAACGGCACCAACATAGAAGGGCGCTCGCCATCCGTAAAGCGGACCCATATACCCGCCCAGGAGGTATCCCAAGGCGGTGCCGACTGGGATTGCCAGATAGAACACACCCATCACCCGGCCACGCTTCTCCTCCGGAAACATGTCCGCGACAAATGTGGGGGACAGAATTACGAAGCTCGCTTCGCCGATACCTACCAGAGTGTGCCGAATTAGCAGCTCATCAAAATTCTTGGTGATGGCGGTCATTAACGTTGCGAGACTCCAAACCAACGCGCCGGCAATGATCACAGTTTTGCGCGAGAAACGAAGCGAAAGTGGGCCCATGAATGGCGCCGCACACATGTAAAAAATAAAGAAAACGGTGGTCAGAAAGCCAAACGCAGTGTCGCTGCGGTGAAACTCCGCCTTGACAAGATCCTGCACCGCAAAGAGCACAGAGCGGTCGATGTAGTTAAGCAGATTCAGCGCCGTCAGCAGGGCCAACGCTGTGCGGGGATAGAGCTTGGTCTTGGTCACAGGTCGAGCGAATATAGCATGACGCGCCAGCGAAACCGATACTCACTTTGGTAACGGTTGACATTATTAACGGGTAGCGTTATGGTAACGCAGTGATCAAGACTTTCGCCAACAAACAGACGGCGGAAATCTGGAGAACGGGAAAGACCAGGGGCGCACCTCCCGCGAGCGTGACCCGGCGAAAACTCGGCATGCTCGATGGCGCTGCAGCCCTCGATGATTTGAAGGTTCCCCCCGGAAACCGGTTAGAGAAGTTGCGCGGCGACCGGCAGGGGCAGTACAGCATTCGGATCAACGATCAATACCGGATCTGTTTCGTGTGGAGGGGCCACGATGCTTTCGAAGTGGAGATCACCGACTATCATTGAGGGCCAACTATTATGAGTGTGGCCAGAAAAGGCACTCCGAACTGGAGGGTTCATCCCGGCGAAATCCTGCGCGAGGAGTTCCTGGCGCCCCTGCGGATGTCAGTTTACGAACTGGCGAAACGACTGCGGGTCCCTGCGCCTCGCATCAATGACATTGTTCTGGAACGGCGCGGCGTCAGTGCGGATACGGCCGTTCGCCTGTCGCGCTTCTTCGGGACAACCGAACAATTCTGGCTGAATTTGCAAGGGGCGTACGAAGTGAGCCGCGTTAAGGCTGAACATGCGGACGAGATTGAATTGATTGAGCCACGAGAGGCGGCCGCATCGCGGTGATTGAAGCGGCTTCTGCAATCTGACATCTTACCTCTTAACTCTCCCTTCCCCCCCTTTCTTCGGCTGCGGCCACCTCGCAATCACCACCGTAGAAATCCCGCCGCGCGGACGAAAGTCTCCCTTCACCTCAGCCCACACCGGCTTCGCCCACTGGACTACATCGTTCAACACCTGATTGACGACGTTCTCCTGAAAAATGCCGAGATTCCGATACGATTGCAGGTATTCTTTGAGGGACTTCAGTTCCAGACAGAGACGATCCGGCATGTATCGGATCTCGATTTTTCCGAAGTCGGGCAATCCTGTTTTCGGGCAGACCGAGGTAAATTCCGGGTCGTCGATGACGATCTCGTAACCTTGAAACTGATTGGGCCAGGTTTCGATTTCTGGAAATTTGTAATCCAGTCCGGCGCCGGCATGTGCCGCCGTATAGCGGGGAGATTTCGGCATTCGCATATTGTACCGAGTCCTCGACCAGCGCCGCAGATGCACAAAACGCCGCCGCGAAGTTTGGGATCGCCGCATCTAAGCAGGTAAGTCCCGAAGTTGGTTTTACCTGCTGCCGGCGCGTCCCCCGGTGATACATTAAAGCTTGCGCTTTTCTTGGTATGCCATTGAATGGAAACAGTTCAGTGAGTCAGAAGCGACGCTGGTGGGGAACCGGTTTCTCGATTCTGGGAGCGGTTCTAATTCTCGCTGCCTTCGTCTCTCGAAGAGATGATTCGATCCCGGTCCGAATTGCGCACGTCGAACAGGGGCAAATCCGCAGTCTGATTTCGACCAACGGAAAGATCGAACCGGTACAGAATTTTGAGGCCCACTCTCCGCTCACTACCACCGTGAAACGTGTGCTGGTCAAGGAAAGCGACGCCGTCAGGAAGGGCCAGCTTCTGGTGACTCTCGATGACGCCGACGCGCGCACGCAGGCAGCCCGAGCGCTAACCCAACTGAAGGCGGCGCTGGCTGAAGTCAATGCCATGGAGCGCGGCGGAAGCCAGGAAGAAGTGCTGAGCCTGGACGCGCAGATGGTGAAGGCACGCGGGGATCGCGAGGGGGCACAGCGCAACCTGGACGCGCTCAAGAGGCTTCAGCAGCAGGGTTCAGCCTCGGCAGGTGAAGTTCGCGCGGCCGAGAATGCGTTGGCTCAGGCCGATGCCCAACTCAATCTGCTCCAGCAGAAGCGGACCCGGCGTTATTCCCAGCCGGAACTGGCGCGCGTCGAAGCGCAGCGCCGTGAAGCGCAGGCCGCCTATGATGCCGCGCAGGATATTCTCGCCAAGTCCAATGTGTGCGCGCCCTTTGAGGGCATCGTATACTCCCTGCCGGTAAAGCAGGGGGCCTTCGTCGCCAGCGGCGACCTTCTCCTGCAATTAGCCGATCTCAGGAAAGTACAGGTTCGCGCGTTCGTGGACGAACCGGATGTCGGCAAACTGGCGCCCGGCAACCCCATCGAGATTACCTGGGACGCCGTCCCCGGAAGAGTCTGGCAGGCAACCGTCAACGCCGTTCCATCCACGGTGAAGTTGCGCGGATCCCGGAACGTCGGCGAGACAATCAGCATCGTAGATAACAAAGACATGAAGCTCCTGCCCAACGTAAATGTAGGGGTAACGATCGCGACTGCCCAACGCGATAACGCGCTGGTGGTGCCGCGCGAGGCTGTCCGGATGGATGACAGTAAGCCCTATGTCCTTCAGGTGGTCGGACATCAGCTTAAGCGAAAAGACGTGGAAACCGCGATTTCCAATCTTACCCAAGTTGAAATTACGCACGGACTCTCTCTCAACGACACGGTCGCGATCAGTTCGTCGAATGGCAAAACGATCGGCGACGGGACACAGGTCAAGTACTAAATGGTCAAGCAGACTTTCCGAGTTCTGGCTCCTTTCCTTTTGCTCGTTTTCTCTTCTTCCGCGATCGCAGCGGATTCTCCTCAGGACATGTTGTCGGCGGGTCGGGTGGATGATGCCATCACCGCTCTGAACCAGCGGGTTGCCGCCAATCCGAAAGATGCGCAAGCATTCAATTTGCTCTGCCGCGCATTCTTTCAATATGAGGACTGGGATCGCGCGGAATCACGCTGCAAGAAGGCGGTTGAGCTCGACCCGAACAACTCCCGGTTCCATCGCTGGCTGGGCCGAGTCTATGGGGAGAAAGCCAACCGAGCAAATATTCTGGGCGCCGCCGGCCTGGCTGGAAAAACTCGCGATGAATTCCAGCGCGCCGCCCGACTGGATCCCAGTGACTCCGATGCCTTACTGGACGTTGCCGAGTACTACCTGGAGGCACCGGGGTTTATGGGCGGAGGCGAAGAAAGAGCGCGTGAACAAGCCAAGCTCCTCGGGAGACTCAGCCCGGCCAAGGAACATTGGGTTTACGCCCGCCTCGCCGAGAAGAAAAAGGACTTTGCCACTGCCGAACGCGAATATCAACGGATGATTCAGGCGGCCAAAGGCGACGCAGAGGCGTGGATGAACCTGGGTTTTTTTTATCGCAACCGAAGACGCTATGACGACATGGAGCAGGCCTTCGTCAAGATGAATCAGGCGCCCATGCCGGCACGGGAAGTCCTAGTGGAAGCGGCAAACTCGCTGCTGCACACCGGCAGAGCTTTCTCATTTGCCATCGAGTTGCTCCGGCGCTATTTCGCCGAAGCCCCGGTCGAGGAGGCGCCCGCGTTCAAAGCCCATTACCTTCTCGGCCAACTCCTCGAAAAACAGGGCGACAAGATCGGCGCTGCGGCTGAATATCGCGCGGGGCTGCCGCTGGCCCGCAACTATGAACCTGCCCGGCAGGCGCTGAAGCGGGTCGCTCAGTGAAAATGGTGCGGCTCTTCTCCGGTCGCGCGCTCCTTTCGAATAGCTCCTACCAATTCCCTGCCCGGCTTCGCTTCCGCGCACTACAATTTGTGCGTCGCGGCCGAGCCGCGGCCTGATCACAGGTGACGAGATGAAACTCCGATTCAACCTGCTTGTCCTGTCCACCACCGTGCTGCTCGCCGGAATCTGCGTGCATGCGGAAACACTCCCGCTCGCACGCGCCATTCAACTGGCGCTTGCTCACAGCACAAGCTCAGCAGTTGCGAATGCGGATGTCCAGCGAACCTTCGCGGCCTACCGCGAAGTGCGCAATGGCTATCTCCCTCAACTGGTGGTGGGTTCGGGACTCGGCTATTCTTACGGATTCCCGCTGTCTCTGGAAGGCTCCGCACCGTCTATCGTCAATGTGGTGGCGCAGAGCACCGTCTTCAATCCAGCGCAACGGCAGTTTCAAAACGCTGCGAAGACGGAATGGCGCGCTGCCCAACTCCAGGACAAAGACCAACGCAACGCCGTGATCCTGGACGTCACTATCAGCTATGCCGAACTCGCCAAGTGGGAGGCGCGACTCTTACGCTCGCAGGAGGACGAAGTACAAGCATCGCAGCTGGAGAAAGTTGTGGCCCAGCGGTTGCAAGAAGGCGTGGACAGCGCCGTGGATCTGAACAAGGCAAAATTGACGTCAGCCCGGGCCCGACTTCGCATCACCGAAGCCCGCGGCTCTGCCGATGTGCTGCGGCGTCATCTCTCCGTGTTGACTGGGCTACCGCTGTCTTCGATCGAGCTGGTGCCGGAGACCATCCCAGCCTTTCCAGCCGTCAGTTCGGAGGACGATCTTCCCTCTCAGGCAGTCGCATCGAGTCCGGCAATTCAGTCCGCCGACCAGCACGCGCTTGCGGAAGCCTTCCGCGCTTCCGGTGAGCATCGCGCGCTGCTGCCATCGTTGGATTTCGCCGCGCAGTACGCGCGCTTGTCGAGATTCAACAACTACGATCAGTTCTTTGTGAAATTTCAGGCCGACGCTGCTACTTTTGGCGTTTCGTTCCGTTTTCCATTGTTCAATGCTTCTCAACGGGCGCGCGCCCAAGGGGCTGATGCCGATGCTCTGAAAGCGAGGAAGCAAGCCGAAGCCGCACGCGACAAGGTTTCAGAAGAAACCCTCAAACTGCAACGAGCCGTCGACCAACTCGCCGCCGCTCGCGAAGTGGCGCAACTGGAGTATCAACTCGCCCAGTCCGGACTGGAGGCGGCGCAAACAAGGCAGGATGCTGGAACCGGCACGCTCCACGATCTGGTCGACGCCCGCGGCCAGGCCAGTGAGCGTTACCTGCTTTTCCAGGACGCCGATTTTGAGTATCAACGGGTACGCATGAACCTGCTGCGCGCCACCGGCGAGCTCGAAAAATGGGCGATGCAGAATCCCACAAAATGACCGGTGCCAGCCGAGTCCAATTCTCGCGGCTTAATGCTGCAGGGTGACGTTCAACGCCTTAGCTTTGCTGTTTAAGCAGCCGCTAAGGCATGCTGGCTTAATGATTTCCGCGAATCCCGGCCCGAAATCGGAGGTACCTGGATGGTAGCGTTCCGGGAAGGGCCGCACACCCTAGAATGGTAGAATAAGAAACTCAGCCATATGCCTCTAAAGACATTGTTTTTGAATCCGCCCTCGTTTGAGAACTTCGATGGAGGCGCGGGTTCCCGCTGGCCGGCGACGCGCGAGATCGAATCCTACTGGTACCCCGTTTGGCTCGCCTATCCCGCAGGAATGCTGGAGGGAGCGCGCCTGCTGGATGCTCCGCCCCACCATGTGACCGCGGAAGAAACGATTCGTACCTGTCGCGATTACGAACTGCTGGTTCTATTTACCAGCACTCCTGGATTCCCCGGCGACATCCGCCTGGCGGAAGCGATCAAAGACAGCAATCCTCATATCAAAATTGCCTTTGTTGGACCGCACGTCAGCGTCCTGCCGGAAAAATCGCTGCAGGAGCATAAAGTCATCGACGTTGTCTGCCGCAAGGAATTCGATCACACGATCGTCGAGTACGCCAATGGCAGGCCGCTGGAAGAAATTCTCGGCCTGTCATATCGCAAGAATGGCAGCATTGTTCACAACGCCGATCGTCCGCAGATCGAAAACCTCGACGCTCTCCCGCACGTCACCGACGTGTATCGTCGCGATCTCGACGTGCGCCGCTACAATGTGCCGTTTCTGTTGCACCCGTTCGTTGCGCTTTACACCACGCGTGGCTGCCCGGCGCAGTGTACGTTCTGCCTGTGGCCGCAAACTCTGATGGGACATCCCTGGCGCAAGCGGTCCACGGACGACGTAGCGCGCGAGATGGCGAAGGCCAAAGAGTACTGGCCGTACGTAAAGGAATTTTTCTTCGACGATGACACTTTCAACATTCAGAAAGCACGCACCATCGAGTTGTGCGCCAAGCTGAAGCCGCTGGGTCTGACGTGGTCGTGCACGTCGCGCGTGACCACCGACTACGAGACGCTCAAAGCCCAGAAGGAAGCCGGATGCCGGCTTCTGATCGTTGGCTACGAGTCAGGCGACCAGCAGATTCTCAAGAACATCAAGAAGGGCGCGACCGTCGAGCGCGCCCGTCAGTTTACCAAGGACTGTCACAAGCTGGGCCTGGTCGTGCACGGCGACTTCATCCTTGGCCTGCCGGGAGAAACCCGCGAGACCATCAAGAACACCATCAAGTTCGCCAAGGAACTGGACGTGGAAACTATTCAGGTTTCGGTGGCGCATGCGTATCCCGGTACGGAATTGCATGAATTTGCGATGAAGAACGGCTTCATGACCCAGGAGAGCATGATGGTGGATGACGCCGGCCACCAGATGGTGCAGGTGGAATACCCGGGACTGCCTGCGGCCGAAGTTATGGAAGCTGTCCACAAATTCTACGACGAGTACTATTTCCGGCCCAAGGCCGCGTACCGTATTCTCCGCAAAGCCGTATTCAATAACTCCGAGCGCAAGCGCCTGTACAAAGAAGCGCGGGCTTTCCTGAAACTGCGCGCGCAACGCCATAAGTGGGTCAAAGAGAACCGTAAGGAAGAATCCCCGGCGGTCGAGCCGGCCAAGGCTTAAGGGACCGGGAGTCGGATCGGTAGTGACCTTCCAAAAATACCTCGTGCTGGCGGGAGTGGCCGTATTCAGTGCAGCGGGCGATTCCCTGCTGGCGCGCGGGATGAAGGACCTCGGCAGCGTCTCTCTGCACAACCTCTCCAGCCTGATGCTCGCTATCCTTGATCCGTGGGTAGCCTCTGGAATCCTCCTGCTCCTGGCCTTTTTCGCTTCCTACATGGCAGCTCTTTCATGGGCCGATCTCACCTATGTACTTCCCGCCAGTTCGCTGGGTTATGTGCTGGTGGCGCTGGCGGCGCGCTTTGGATTCCATGAAACGATCTCGCCGGCGCGCTGGATGGGCATTGCACTGATCACTGCGGGTGTCGGCTTTGTCGCGGCGGGGCCGTCGCTCACGTCCTCTCGCAAGCTCGCTACCGACGTCATTTCGCAGCAGGAGGCCCAATCGTGAAGGAGGCCTACACCTGGGCGGCAATCGGATTGATCGTCGTGGCTTCGACCACCGGGGACATACTGCTGTCTCACGCAATGAAGAAGGTCGGGGATGTGGGTGAACTCTGGAGACGGCGCGGGTTGCTCAAGGTGATCGGCCGTGTGCTCGCGACGCCGACATTCTTCCTCGGCCTGGTGGCGATGGGCGTGGCCTTCTACAGCTTGCTCTTCGGCCTCTCGTGGGGAGACCTGAGCCTGGTTGTTCCCGCTTCCGCTTCCCTTACGTTCGTTGCTAACGCATTCGCCGCGCGTCTTTTCCTGCATGAGCGAGTGGGCCGTCGCCGGATGGTGGCCGCGCTCCTGGTCGCGGGTGGCGTTGCGCTGATGGCGATCTAGAAACCCACGCGAACAACCTGGTTCTAGATGAACAAATCCACCGGTATCACTTTCAATTCTTCATCCAGGATCAAGGCAGAGCGATCCGCAGCCAGCGGATTCACTTCCGACGCTTGCGAAGCCATGATTCTGCCGAGCATCGGACGGCTTTCCTTCAGCAGTGCCGACCGGGCTTCGTTCCAATGTTCTAGACCTGGTTCCCGTCGGACAGCTCGCAGGACGCACGAGATCGCCTGCTGTCTCGCCAATTCGCGGAGCAGTTCCACCAGCATGTCGTGTCCACCAGCGCTGAGCTGAATGAATTCCATTCCGATCCCGCCGGGTCCACGAACCGCCTTGACTTGGCCGATGGCTCGGAAGGAAGCGTCACTCACCCGCACCAGAATCTCAGCGCGAGCCCCACATTCGAGCGTCGAAACCGTTTCGATCCAGCATCCGTTCAGGCTCAGGTCACGGACCTTGCCCGCAAGATAGATGCCGTCCGATGGGAGGCAGACGATCTTTGCCAGACCTCCACAACTAAATCGCGGGCTGCGACGACGATCGTCGTTCTGCGGCGACAGCTTTTCTGGATTCAGCCCCTGCATGATTACCTATAGAGATCGTATGCAGGATTACGGGACTTTAGAATGGCCAAGAAGTGATGCTATCTGAAAACCGAAGTCACTTAAGCGAATGGCAGCAATTGCCGACCAGCCAAAGGGAGTGCTGGCCTTCGGGTCAGGAGAACTCATCCAAACAGCCGCATGAAGCCGGTGCCGGGAAGGTCGGGAACGAGAAATCTTGCCGGCGCGCTTCCAGCGACGCGCGCCAGGGATTCGGCCGCCAAGTAACCGCTGCGGACGGCGCCCTCCATCGTTGCCGGCCATCCGGTAGCCACAAAGTCGCCCGCCAGAAACACCCGCGGCCAGGCTGTTTCCGGTCTAGGCCGATATTGATCCATCGCCGGACGGGGCGAGTAGGTCGCATGCACTTCCTTGATCACCGTGGATTTCAGCAACTTTGCTTCCCGCGCGGCGGGAAAGAATTCGCCCAACTCTTGCAACGTCAAATCCACAATCTCTCCTCGCGACTTTTCGACCAGGCTTTTCGAACTGCTTACTACCAGTTCAACATAGCTACCTTTTCCGTTCTCCCGAGCTTCCCTTGCTTCAATCAGTCGCGACTTGTGAAACATCCACTGAATCGTGCGGTCGAGCAGAACGGCATGATCGAGCTCGCTGATGACGCGGTCGAACCAGAGATGAATGCCCGTGATCGGTGAGCTCGTGAAGTGGCTCAGCATCTCTGCCAGCGGAGCAGCGGCGGGCGCGTCAGGCAGTATGCGCGCCAGGACATCAAACGGAACTGCCAGCACCACATAGTCGAACTTCTGCTCCTGTCCATTGACGACCACCGTCACCCCCGAAGCATGGGCTCGGAAGGATTCCATCCCTACTCTGAACTGCACATCTCCGCCCCGACCTCGAATCGCATCACCGGCAGCGGTGTACAACTCCGTGAGCGGAACAGTCGGCACTCCCATGCGTCCGGCATTGGCCGACTTCAGAAACGACTCGCGGATCACCTGCGCGGCATAAGGAACGGAAACCTGGTCCAGGTCTTCGTTGAGGGCGCTGACCAGGATCGTCTTCCAGAAGCGGTCGATCGCTTGTTCGGTCTGTCCATGCCGCTTCAGCCAGGCAAGAAATGTTTCGCCCCGCTCCGAAGGAGCGGCTGGAGCGAGGGCAGCCATAACGCGGCCAATGGCGAACTTGTCCGCCAGCGTGAGGCAGTCAGCCCGCAGAAATGAAGGCGCACTGTGCAGAGGCGCCGGCAGCCCCGACGGCCGGATCACGGAAGCACGGCCGCCCGGCTCCAGAAATGTCAGCCTGTCATACCAGCGGATCTTGTTTTCAACTCCTGTGCGGCGATAGAAATCGATCAGGTTGGTACAACATCCCAACAGGACATGCTGGCAGTTGTCCACAATCTCGCCTGTCCCGGGATGCTGGTAGGAAGAGGCTCGTCCGCCCAGGTACGGGCGGCGCTCGAACAGGGTCACGCGGAATCCGGCGCTCGAAAGGGCACACCCGGCGGCCAGTCCAGCTAACCCGCCTCCGGCGATGGCGACGGTGGAGCCTTGGGTCGGGGAGGAGGTCATCACAACAGGCGCTTCACGTATCCTTTGCCCAGGATCGTGAGCTTTTCGCGAACGCTCAGGCCGACGCGCTCGGCGAACACATCGTACTGGCGGGATGCGATTCTCTCGAGCAGCCGCCGGTAGATCGTAATCAGCACCCAGAGTGCAGGTTGGCTGTCTTCGGTGACGAGCGGGATTAACTCTTCGCCGGCACGATAGCCTTCGCGTGCTCGCTCCGCCTGCTTCGCCAGCAACGGACGTATGCGGCTTGCATCGGGAGCGGCGAAATCGGCAGCCGAAAGGTCGAATTCAGCCAGATCCTCTTCTGGAAAATAGAGGCGGCCCATGGCGACGTCTTCCTTGACGTCGCGAATGATGTTGGTGAGCTGAAACGCCAGCCCGCATTTCTCCGCCAATGGTTCGGCCGCGGGATCGCGATAGCCAAAGATCTTGATGCAGACGAGTCCCACGACCGACGCTACGCCGTAGCAATACTGCCGCAGTTCTTCGAAAGTACGATAGCGAGGAGTAAGAATTCCAGTCTGCTCGGCGGCGGCAGCGGGTTCCTGTTCCACGTCCGCCGCCGTTCCGTAGGCCAACTGGTCGAGCAGTCCGATCGGAATCTGGTAGCGGCGCTGGGTATCGGCCAGAGCCAGCAATAAAGCATCGTCGATGGGATAGCCGGCGAGCGCACGATGCACGGTATCGAGCCACTCTGCCAGCTTGTTGCGCCGCTCGTGGAAGCTGAGGGTGTTGTCATCGGTAATGTCATCACAGCGCCGCATGAACGCATACACGGCGCTGAGCGAATTGCGTTTGGGACGCGGCAGGACGGCGAATCCGTAGTAGAAATTTCGCGCCGCCGAACGGGCGAGGTGCCGGCAAACCGAATAGGCGACGTCGAGCTGAGACGGCGTCGGCGAAAATTGCACAGGCGCATTCCCTACGGCGGCACTCATAGCAGCTTCCCCAGCGTAGCGCGAGCGACCAGCGCCAGCTTGCGAGTCTTCGAGAGGGCGGGGCGACGCCCCAGAACCGCATAGTCCTGGCGGTCGATTGCGTGCAGTATTTCAAGGCCCCCGCGGCTGAACAATTCAATATCGGTTGCCAGTTCCCGGCTTATTTTGGACGCGAGCGGCAAACCCTGGGCAAACCACTCCCGCGCGCGCTCGACTTCAAAGCGCATCATTTCGCGGAAAGCGGGGGTGTTGCGGCCGGCGCGGATTTCCTCTTCACTCACACTGAAGCGACGCAGATCCTCGAGTGGAAGGTAAATGCGGCTCTTGGCGTAGTCCGCGCTGACGTCCTGCCAGAAATTAGCGAGTTGCAGCGCCGTGCAGGTGTAATCGGAAAGCCGTTGACGGTCGCCATCGCGATACCCGCACAGGTACAGCACCAGGTGGCCGACAGGATTCGCGGAGTACCGACAATAGCCGAGCAGGTCCACGAAAGTTTTGTAGCGCGTGACCGTTTGATCCTGGCGAAAGGCGGTGAGCAGATCGGCGAACTCCTGCCTTGGAATTTCAAACATCCGCACGGTCTCAGCCAGGGCGACAAACACCGGGTGCCGGGGATGGCCGTCATAGCAGGCGTTCAATTCGCCTTCCCACTGCTCAAGAAGCAGCAGGGATGCGGTGGGGTCACCCACTTCGTCGCCGAGATCGTCTGAGATCCGGCAATAGGCATAGACATTAAAGAAATGCTGACGCAGGCGTGACGGCAGAAACCAGGTCGCGACCGAAAAATTTTCGTAATGAGTACGAGCCAGCCGGCGGCAATATTCACGAGCTGCCGCCTCGGAAGGCGGCGCTTCCGGGATTGCGTACTCCGGCGGAAGAGCGCTCCATCCTGGGGAAGGCGGAACCGTCGCGAGATGGGCGGTGCTGGTCATCGCAAATTAAATTCTTTCACCACAGAGGACACAGAGGGCCACCGGGTTATAGCCACGCGCCCTAATGTCCGGGAATGATTGCAGTCTTGATATCGCCGTTGCGGTTCAGCATGTGGCGTAGCACGTCATGCAGCCGCGAAAGCGGCGCTTCGCCGGTAATGTAGTCCGTGCCCCGTACTTTCCTTTCGGTGATCAGTCCGAATGCCCGGCGGACGGTCTCCGGTGTATGGTGGAACGTCGCCTTCAGCGTGATTTCCGAATAGTGCAATCGATTGGTATCGAGTTGCACCTTGGTTCCGGCAGCACACCCACCGAAGAAGTTGACGGTGCCGCCCTTGCGCACCATCTGCACCGCCCATTCCCATGCGTCGGGACGGCCCACCGCTTCGATGACCACATCCGAGCCACGCTTTTCGGCGGTCAGACCCCGGACTGCTTCGACGGCATCACTGACCTGGCCGATCTGTACGACTTCCTGCGCACCTTTACGGCGCGCCAGAGAAACCTGCGAGTCGCGCTTCACGACGGCAATCACGTTGCAGCCGATGGCCTTGGCAACCTGTACGAACATCAATCCGATTGGGCCGCCGCCAATCACGGTCACGGTGTCGCCAATCTCGACTCCGGTCTCATGCAATCCGCGTAGCACGCAGGCCAGCGGTTCGGTCATGGCGGCATCTTCGAAGCTCACCTGCGAAGGAACCACCAGCATGTTGGTTTCGACGATCCGTCTCGGAATGCGAATGTACTCGGCATAAGCGCCGTTGTTGAACAGCAGATCCTCGCAAAGATTGCCCTGGTGCTTGGAGCAGTAAAAGCACAGACCGCAGGGAGCGGAATTCAACGCCACCACCCGCATCCCCTTCTTGAAACCGCGCACGCCCGGTCCAACCTCTTCAATAGTGCCCGCTAGTTCGTGTCCGAAAAGAGCAGGAGGCACAATCATGCGGGCGTGGTATCCGCGCTGGTAGACCTTCAAATCCGTGCCGCAGGTGAGCGCCACTTGTACTTTCACCAGCACTTCGCCATCGCCGACGCGCGGGATGGGCACTCTTTCGATCTTGATGTCTTCCTTGCCGTAGAGAACGGCAGCCGTCATTTTGCCATTCACAATGAACGTCCTTCCCACGCACTGCCCGGTTGTATGACGATTTTCATCGAGTCCGGTTGAGGATGGGCAGCCCGATGGAGCGCTCCCACGCTTTCATTCAGCGGGAAGCGATGACTGATCAATTGTTCCAGGTCCATTTCGCGGTTCATCACAAATCTCACCGACTGTTCCTGCAATTCCACTGACGCGCTATAAGACCCCAATAAAGTCTTCTCGTCCACGCATACCGCTGCAGGATCAATGGTCGCCTCGCCGCGGACAGTTTGCGCAAACAACAAAATACGACCTCCTGGTCGGGCTGCATCCATCGCAGGCCGGATGAGGGCACTCCCGCCGACCGCCAGAATTACGGCGTCGGCCCCGCGTCCCTCGGTCATCTCGCGGATCATGCGCACCGTGTCCGACCGCGAAGCGTCAATCGTCAAATCCACACTAAGTCTTATTGATATTGTAAGCCTCGCCGGATACAAATCGGAAGTGATCACGCGAGCCCCGGCCTTTTTGGCCAGTACCGACAGGATTAGCCCAATCGGACCTTGTCCCATCACCAGCACGGTCTCCCCTGGCTCCAGCCGCAGCGCCTGGATACCCTTCATGCAAGTGTTCACGGGCTCCACAAAGCAGGCCTGCTCGAAACTGACGCCGTCGGGGATAGCTACGGTACCCCTCTCGACAATCCAGTCCAGGACCCGCACATACTCGGCAAAACCGCCTCCGGAGGGCTCGAATCCCGCTGTGCAGCCGACTTTCTTGTAGGTCTCGCACTGAGCGAAGGTCTTGGTGCGGCAGTAATAGCATTCGCGGCAGGGAATGTGGTGAAATACCATCACGCGATCGCCAACCTTGAACTTACGCACGCCCTCACCGACACGGGCAACGACGCCCGAGGTCTCATGCCCGAAGATGCGAGGAGCCGAGTGCGAACCGGTCGAGATCTTCTTGAGATCCGTCCCGCAGATCCCGCAAGTGTGTACGCGCACCAGCATCTCGCCACGCCCGATTTCAGGAACCGGCACTTCCTCCAGACGCACGTCATTCAGACCGCGATAGACCGCGGCCTTCATGGTGGACGGAATGGCTTGCTTCTCGGCTAGCGCCGTCGATTTGGAAAGCGTTTCAGGCATTTCGGCTACGGTTTCGAATTCGTGAACTGCACGGCCACATCCATTTGATTCAAGTACGGCTGGCCCGGTACCAACCGCTTCGCGTCCTTTACCTGCATTACGCAATAGAACTGTTCCACTTTGAACACACGCTGAGCCTGGAGCGGGGTCTTGGGATATTGCCGGGCATCGAGCCACCAGAACTGCTGGGGATCTCGGGCCAAGTCCTGCGACGCTGGAAGCACACTGTCATAGATCTTGTGTTGGGCGTCAGCCAATCTCACGAACCAGCCGAGAATCTTCGTATCTCCTGCGGGAATATCTGGCACGAAACGCAAGGTGTAGCGTGGCTTGCCCAAGGAGTCCCTGATCTTGAAATCCTGCTTGGCATGGTCAGGAGTGAGCGTTACGTCCAGTGTTTGCTCCATCACTCGAGTGGCGCCTTTCTTGAATGACTCGGAGTACACGCGTTTGCCTGCGTCATCGGCAACGCACGAGACTGCGCCGCTCACCAGGAACACAACTAACGTCCAACGAAACACGTTCCTCCTACCGATGCTCTGCAATTTCTTCTGTTGCCCGGCGGCTCAGGTACTGCTCAAGCGCAGCGCACAGTGCATTACTCGCCCGCGCGCTGTTCCGGGCAAGCACAATCGTCGCTCCCCACAACCACGGCCGCACTGCTACATGCAGAGTAAAACGCGCAGCACGAAAGCTCCCATCGGCCTCGACAAAATTTTCCACGGGCAGCATAACAAAGCCTGCCTCGTCTGACACCACTTTCAGCGCGCCGAACCGGACGCTGCGAAGCTCGGCCCCTTGCGCCACCGCCGCAGCTTCCATGTCCACCGCTGCCGCGGAGTAAGCCTCGCGCAGCTTCTCTTTCTGCTCGCGCCCGGCGATCGTACTGAAACTCACCAACGTTCCCCGGCCGGATCCGGTGTCGGTCCGGACGCCGTCTGCAGCGTTGATCACCGTGCGGGGCTCGATCACTTCTCCGACCCTGAGCGCCGGATCCAGAGCGCCGACAAAACCCACCGACAAGATGTGAGATGCCCGGACTTCCTGAATAATCGCCTCGGTCGCGCGCCGCGCAGCTTCCGGACCCACTCCAGCACATATCAGCGACGTTTCCCCGCTTTCAAAGAGTTTGTAACGTCGTCCGCTGTGTTCAACTTCGCGAACCTTCCACTTTCGGACCAACGGCGCCACTTCCCGCTCCATGGCGGCGACGATCGCAATCCTAGGCATATCCGTTGGCGCGAAACCACTCCACCGACCGCCGCAAAGCGTCATCTACCGGAATCGATCGCCAGCCCAACTCCCGCTCGGCCTTCGCCGAGGTGATGAACATCTTCTTGCGCCCCATGCGGACGGCGTCTAGGGTTGCGCGCGGTTCTCGACCCAATATGCGTCCAGTGACGGTCTCGTCCACCACTCCGGCCGCCAGAGCGAAGACATAGGGCAGCTTCACTCTCGGCGATGGCAATCCTGTGATCGCACCCAGCCGGTCGAGAATCTGCTTCAGCGTAAGATTCTCGCCCCCCAAGATGTAGCGCTCCCCGGCTCTTCCCTTCTCCAGCGCCTGGATGTGGCCGCGTGCGCACTCGGTCGCGTCTACCAGGTTCAAGCCTGTGTCCACATACGCGGGAAACTTCCGCTTCAGGAAGTCCACGACAATCCGCCCCGTCGGAGTCGGCTTGAGATCGCGCTCGCCGATCGGAGTGGTCGGATTGACCATGACGACATCCACTCCCGACCGCGCCGCCTCAAATGCTAGCTGTTCCGCCATGAACTTCGAACGCTTGTAGTGCCCGATCATGTCCGCGAGTGCTACCGGGCTGTTTTCGTCGGCCAGCGTTCCGTTGGAACCGAAACCCATAGTCGCCACACTCGAGGTGTAAACGATACGCCGGACACCCTGCCTTCGCGCAGCCTCGATCAGCCCCCTCGTGCCCTCAACATTCGAGCGATACATCTGCTCCGGATCCCGCACCCACAGCCTGTAGTCAGCCGCTACGTGGAAGAGCGCATCGCATCCCGCGAGCGCCTTTTCAATCGACGCCGGATCCCGTAGATCCCCCTCGACACGCTCGGCATTCAGGCCTGCGATATTGCGCAGATCGCTGCTGGGCCGCACCAACAGCCGCAGTTGCGCTCCCTGCTCTGCCAGAACGCGAGCGACATGACTGCCGAGAAATCCCGTGGCGCCAGTGACAAAAGCAAGCATTTAGCAGTTAGCACTTGGCACTTAGCTCTTGCGATTCGCAGCGGCGACAGCGGACCGAGGCCCATCACGACCGGAATTCCGGTTTGACTAAATGCTAAATGCTAAGTGCTAACTGCTGTTCTTCATCACCTTCGCGTAAGTTGTCAGCGCGAGCAGCGGGAAGTACTGGCGATACAGGTGGTATGCCAGGTAGAACACCCGCGGGAAGCCTGTGCCGGTGAAGAATGGTTCGTCCCATGAGCCGTCTTTTTTCTGAGTGCGCAACAGGTACGCAATACCTCGCGCCACGGAATCACTCCGAGTGTCGCCGACGGCCAACAAGCCCAGGATCGCCCAGGCCGTTTGCGATGCGGTGCTCTCCCCCGTGCCTCTCAGATTCGGATCGTCGTACGACCCAACCGTCTCGCCCCAGCCGCCATCGGCGTTCTGCACCATGCGCAACCACTCGGCCGCCTGCTGAACCATGGGTTCGTGATTGTCGACTGCCATTGCTTCCAGACCGCGCAACACCAGCGTTGTGCCATAGATGTAATTCACGCCCCAGCGTCCGAACCAGCTCCCATCGGGTTCCTGCTCGTTGCGTATAAATTTCGTACTGAAACACCATGCGGTCGTTGTCTTTGTCGAAGGACGCCCAGCCGCCGTTCTTGCACTGCATCGACAAGATCCAGTCAATGGCGCGCTGCACTGACTCGCGCTGATAGCGTCCGTTAGGGTGCTCGACGCGGCTCAGCGCCAGACAGACCATGGCGCTATCGTCCACGTCGGGATAGAACTCGTTATTGAACTCGAAGTACCATCCACCCGGCTGGCCCTCAGGATTCTTGACCTTCCAGTCGCCGACGGTGCGCACCTGCTTCTGCAAAATCCAGTCGGCGCATTTGACCAGACGTGCATCGTTTGCCGGAATGCCGGCCTCGCCGAGCGCGAAGAGCGCGTAGGCCGTATCCCACACCGGTGACATGCAGGGCTGCATCCGGAACGTGTCGCCTTCTTCGATTCCGAGCTTCTCGAACTCGTCGAGCGCCCGAATGACCTGCGGATCGTCTACCGAATAACCCAGGCAGCGCAGCGCGATGATTGCGTTCATCATCGACGGATAAATCGCGCCCAGCCCATCGCTCATCTCGAAGCGTTCCAGCATCCATTTCTCAGCTTTGTGCAGCGCAATCGTACGCAGCGGTCGGATATGCACTCGCTCTGCCCAATGAGTAACGCGGTCCAGAACGAGAAAGAAATTGCGCCATGAGATCTTCTTTTTGTCCCAGTGCAGATGCATGCGCGACTTGTCGCGCCCACCGACGAACAGTTCCTCGACGCCCATCTCGTCGGGAATCTTCTTGAACGGCTTCTTCGCGTAACAAATCGAAAGCGGCACCAGGATGGCACGAGACCACGAAGAAATTTCGTAGATATTGAACCAGAACCAGTTCGGAAACAGCACGATCTCCGGCGGGATCGCCGGGACAGCGTCATAGTCGTACTGTCCGAAGAAGCAGAGATAGATCTTGGTGAAGGTGTTGACCTCGGTTACGCCACCCATCTCCAGGATCTTCTTGCGTGCACTCGCCATGGCGGGATGGTCGGCCTTGAAGCCCGCCAGTTTCAACCCGAAATAGGCCTTCACCGAGGCCGAGATGTTCGACGGCCCAGCGGCATAGATACTCCAACCGCCGTCTGCATTCTGATGGTTGAGAATATAATGCGCTGCTTTCGCGAAGCGCTCCGGCGTGCCGGTGCCGAACAGCGTGTGCAGCAGGATGTAGTCGGATTCGAGCGTGGTATCGGCTTGAAGCTCCCCGCACCAATAGCCCTCTTCGTGCTGCTGCGAGAAGAGAAATCTGCGGGCGGCATCGATGCCGACTGCAACCCGGCTACCCAGGTCATCAATTTTTCCGAAACGCATCTGCGGCACAGAGGCCGAACTTGAGGGGGAGTAATCTTCCATTACGACTCCACAGAGGCGCTGGCCGGCGCCGCGGCGATGGCTTCCACAATCTCCGGCGGCAGTCCGAAGCGGACGTTCTCCGGCATAATCTCCAACTCCTGGATGTTGTTAAAGCCCTGGGTCCCGAGGTACTTCACGACTTCTTCCACAAGATGCTCCGGAGCCGAAGCCCCCGCCGTCAAGGCAACCGTCTTCACTCCCACCAACCATTCAGGTCGGATGTCGCGGTCGTTGTCGATCAGATGCGCATCGGTACGCAGCGCGCGGGCCACTTCCACCAACCGTTTCGAATTGGAACTGTTATCCGACCCGACCACTAACAGCAGGTCAGCGTCGGAGGCCACGTGCTTCACCGCTACCTGGCGGTTTTCCGTCGCGTAGCAAATGTCCTGTGCCGCTGGTCCCTTGATGTTCGGAAACTTCTTGCGGAGCGCGGCAATGATGTCGCGCGTTTCATCCAGACTGAGCGTGGTCTGGGTCAGATAGGCGACCCGGTTCGGATCGGGCACGGCGACGGAGTCAACTTCCGCGGGTGATCCGACGACCTGGGTAACCGTCGGCGCCTCACCCATTGTTCCAATGACTTCGTCATGATCGCGATGGCCGATCAGGATCAGCGAGTACCCCTCCCGCGCGAACTTCACGGCCTCGACGTGAACCTTCGTGACCAGCGGACAAGTTGCGTCAATCACGCGCAGCTTCCGCAGTTTGCTCTTCTGGCGTACCTCGGGGGAGACCCCATGAGCGCTGTAGATGACCCGCTCGCCCTCTGGAACCTGGGTCACACTGTCCACGAAAATGGCGCCCTTTTGCTGGAGTTCCTCAACCACGAAACGGTTGTGGACAATCTCCTTGCGGACGTAGATCGGCGGACCGAAGGCTTCGAGCGCAATCCGGACAATGTCAATGGCCCGCACCACTCCGGCGCAGAACCCACGTGGCTTCAGCAGCAGCAACGTCTTACTCTCGGACAATGCAATTCCCCCAACTCTAAGGGTACACGCTTCCATGAGATTGATTGCTTCTAGGGTATCGAAAATGGCACTCCCGGTCAATGTAATGCGCTGATAGGGCGGGGATTAGCAGCGAATAGGGAGTTTAGACAAGCGAACGGCAGCCCTACCAAGCACGGCGGATGCCGTAAGCATCGAAAACCAGCTCATTGCTGACGATGGTCAAGTCCTCTGCCTGTGCTTGAGCGATCAACATTCGATCAAATGGATCTCGCTGGGGCCCTGGAAGGAGGCCCGCTCGTATGCCGTGCAGCGCGCTCACAGGAAGAGTCTCAAATCCCGACTGCGCCAAATATTCCTGGAAGTTCCGCGTGATGTCGGACGCGGCTGGGAGCCTTCCCAGACGGACTTTGGTCGCCATTTCCCATGCCGAGGCCGCGCTTACAACGATTGTATTTTGTTTTTCGAGCATCAACCGGCGGACGGAATCAGGAAGCGAGGAACTATCGGTCATCCACCAGATCAGGGCATGGGTATCAAGTAAGAGATGCAATCGAAATTACTCCCAGGCATCCAGTTCTTCCGGCGGCAGAGGCTCGAAGAACTCAGGTCCGATTTCGACCTTTCCTTTCCACGCTCCGGGCTTGCGTTGACCTCGTCTGTCCTCGATCGCAACCAGGCGGACTACCGGCTTCTTCCCGCGGGCGATAACGATCTCTTCGCCCCGGCAAGCTTTCTCAATCAGCTTTGAGAGCTCGGTTTTGGCCTTGTGGATGGTCACGGTTTCCATGAACACATGTTAGCTAATCCTAGTTAGCTAAGTCAAGAACATTGCTTCCGTGGGATAAATGAACATTCGCGGATGTCCGCTCCGCTTCACCCGTTCGCCTTAATCATCTGCTCCGCATGCTTCCGCGAAGTCTCCGTCAGCTTGGCCCCGGAGAGCATCCGCGCCACTTCTTCGGTACGCTCGTCGTCCGTGATCAACCGCACCGTAGTCTTGGCCCGACCCGAACTCTCGCGCTTTTCGATCAGGTAGTGTTGATCGGCGAAGGTCGCGATCTGCGGGAGGTGGGTCACGCAGAGAACCTGATTGCCCTTGGACAAGGCTTTCAGCTTCCTGCCGACAGCTTCGGCGGCGCGGCCGCCTATTCCGGTGTCGATTTCGTCGAAGACAAGGGTACGCTGCGCTGCGGCTTTCTTCGCGGGCGAGGGCGCCCGCGCCACACTTGCCCTGGTGGCCGCCGCGCCGGCCTCCACGCT
>WNFF01002353.1_pt1 | contig 21128 bp, 16 predicted proteins | sample 5400441 | NCBI WGS metagenome assembly WNFF01 (sample SAMN13153345, study PRJNA577476) | soil metagenome | isolation source: 120 cm saprolite under Douglas fir tree site 2 hole 3 replicate 1 | place: USA:California | collected 2015-04-18
TGACAAATAAACAGAAGGAATGCGGGGATTCCTGCTGACCTGCCAGTACCATTCCGACAAAAATGGAGCTATCGCTCACTTACGGCTGGCCCATCAAGGTTGCCGGAGCAGCGCTACAGAATAGCGAAGACCCGCAACTAATCGATTGAAGCTGACTCGCAGGCTGCTCCCGTGCTCTATGACTGTAATCGCCTCGGTTTCAGAGCAAGCCTAAGGTAGTGATCAGAGGGGCGTCCTAAGGCAGCAACCCAAATACGGTTAACTGGCCGTTCGTGGCTACAAATACCTTGCCATTCGCGATGAGTGGGGCAGCCCATTTCGCGGCGTTGTCCAGCGTGTCCCGTCCGCCAACGGCCTGGTTGCTGTTGTATAGCTCCGTGGCGAGATTGGTGGCGTCAAAGGCGTGGAGAACGCCGGGCCCGACTGTGCCAACGCCAGTTTGATCAGTGCCGACGCGCTCTAAAGCCCAGAGAATTCCATTGGTAGCGCCATTGGCCGAAATCTGGAGCGTCGCGCCGGGATAGCCTGGCACCAGGGAAGCCTGAGACGAAGGCGTGGTAGACAACAATCCATTTGTGACTGTAAATACCTTGATGTTATCTTTGTCCGCGCTGAAGTAGACGTGGCCATTGAAATAAACCGGAGCCTTGAAGTTACCGGTTTGAAATGTACCTCCAGGAAAGATGTTCACCAACGCTTGAACAATCTGATTGTCATTATTTGGGTTGTAGTGGCCCAAACTGTCGCGGTCGACGACATAAATGGTGCCGTTCTTGCCTCCCGTCACCGCCTCGTGCACGTGAGGCCCACTCTGATCCGGTAGCAGGAGCACACCACCCGACCCCATATCGAGATCTGAAGCGGCCATATTGGCCTGGTCGTGAGGCGTGAAGTAGTCTGAGACAGTGCCGTTTTGGTTTAGCGCTACGACGCTATCCCCATAGTCAGTGCCGCCGGTATCGACGTTGAAATCGCCGTTGCCGGATACAAAATAAATCCGGCCAGTAGAATCCGTTGTCAGGCCGTCGCCGCTCTGCCAGATGCCGCCGTCAGAACCATTAGGCGAGACGTTGTAAGCGACTGTTTGTTGCAAGGTCAAGGTAGCAGCGTTAACGTTGTATCCCACGACCCAGCCATGGTAAGGGGGCCTATCTGCGTGTCCCGCCCATGCGATATAAACAATGCCGTTGGTCAAGAGCAATGCGGCGCGCTGGTTCTCATGAAGCGCATCAAAGGGCACTTGCCCCGAAGAGCTTCCATCACCGGTTCCAGGCACGCTAGGTTGAATGACTATCGGGCCGCCAAATTTCTCTGCGCCGGTAGTAATGTCGAGCGCATGCAGCCGCTGTATAAAACTGGTCGTGGAACCAGTGATTTCCTTTGTTACCGCCACAACATACAAGGTCCCACTGGCTGGATCAATGACAGGCGTACCAGTTATGCCTGACTCGATAGGCATGTCTGAGGGACAACAGTCACCCGTGTCAGATGGGGTAATCGTGGTAATCCCTGCCGCAGGATTGATAAAACTCACCTTCCAAAGCGGATTGGGACCTACGCCTTCCGCGTCGAAGGCATAGACGCTATCATGTTCCGTGGCCACGTAGACGACATTGTGAAAACCCTGGCCGGGGATGTTTACGTTGGCCACATAGAGCGGCGAGGCATCCGAAACTCCATCAATGGGATAGGAAAGAAGCTTTCCAAACTGCGAGGAGTTAACATTGGCCGTAGTGAGCACTGTTTCAGCCAGGTTCTGGCCAGTCCGTGAGGCATCGACGTCGCGCATAAACGTGCCTGGATAGTTGGTGACATACACAGTGCCATTCGCCGATTGCGATTGAGCCTGTGCCGTGACGGCGTGAATGCCGGCACTGTTCGGGGGCGTATACAGGCCGTTGCTGGTAATTGTTCCTGTAGCGGCCGCTCCACCAATCACGCCATCCACTAACCAACTGGCCGGCGCGCTTGCAGTGAATTGCTGCGTCCGAGTGAACGTTAAATCTGTTACGCGGGGGCTGATAGATAGCCCGCTTGTTGCGCTGACCAAGTTGGAATAGGCGCTCAATGCTCCCAATGCATCCGTGGCTCGGACTCGATAAGTATAGCTGGTACTCCCTGACAACCCGATGTCGGAGAAAGCTGTTGTGGGGCTCGTGTTGATCTGCGCAAAGGCCGAGCACCCAACACCCTGACAACGCTCAATCAGGTATCGGCTGATCGTTCCGCCCGTTTCCGTCGAAGCTGTCCAGGAAAGATTGATCTGCAGAGAACCTGCTAAAGTCGCTGTCAGGTTTGAGGGCGCCGTAGGCGTCGCGCCGCTGGTACCGCTGGCGGCACGGAAGGAGGCCATCTGCATGATCCATAGTTGGGTCCTGTCCAGGGCTGCGGTCGCGGCGTAGCTTCCTACGGTCGTGGCGATCTGGTCTTCAAGAATGTCGCCATCGCCGCTGAGGACCCGGCTGGTATAGCCCGTTCCCGGTCCTGTTGTGGTGGACTGCACCAAGTTCGCGCCGATGAGCAGTTCATTGGCGCTTGTTGTTGTTACCGCCCCACTGTTGCTGGTCGCGCTATTTCCTTGGGCGCCGACCGACTGATCGAGCGGAGACGCGGGGTCGATACCGGAATATTCCGCGATGCGAATATCTGGAAAACGCGCCGCTGACGAAAACGTGACCGTCACCGTGTTGGCGCCTGCCGCGGCCGAAAAGATGTCTCTTGCATAGTAAATCGCCTGGGTTGCCGTGCCGCCCTGGACGACGGGTGGTGCGGCCAAAGCGTAGGAGTTGCCTTTGGAATCTGTGACAGAAACAACTGTCGCCGTCGAGTCGTTCCATCCGACGACCACGACATTCAGGTTCCCGGCCGTCTGTGCTCCCGTGTAATTCACCGTTACCGTCGTCTGCGGGGACTGCGGTGTCACGGAGTTGCTCTGCACGAACGCGATCGGGGCAGCCGCTCCCGGAAGGTTCGTCAGCGAGAAGCTGGCTGGCGTCGCTACACCTGCTACCGAGGCCGTCACGTTATAGGGCCCACCCGCGGTCGCGTTCGCCGTGAATGCCGCCGAAGCCGCTACTCCGCTGCCATTCGTCGTCGCCGTGTTCAACCCGCCCGCAAAGCTCCCGCTCGCCCCACTCGTCGGCGCCGTGAACGTCACCACCACCCCGCTCACCCCGTTGTTCCCTGCGTCCGTCACCGTCGCCACTAACGGTGCTGTGAATCCCGTGTTGATCGCCGCGCTCTGCCCCGATCCGCTCGTCACCACCACCTTTGCCGCTGGCGCCGCTAGGTTCGTCAACGAAAAGTTCGCTGAAGTTGCTCCCGTCGCACTCGCCACCACGTTGTACGGTCCGCCTACGGTCGCGTTCGCCGTGAATGCCGCCGAAGCCGCTACTCCGCTGCCATTCGTCGTCGCCGTGTTCAACCCGCCCGCAAAGCTCCCGCTCGCCCCGCTCGTCGGTGCCGTGAACGTCACCACCACCCCGCTCACCCCGTTGTTCCCTGCGTCCGTCACCGTCGCCACTAACGGTGCTGTGAATCCCGTGTTGATCGCCGCGCTCTGCGGCGTTCCCCCGCTGGCCGTCACGCTCGCCGGTGGACCCGTCACCGTGAAAGCCATTCCGTTGCTGCTCACTCCTCCTACCGTTACCACCACACTCCCCGTCGTCGCCCCCGTCGGCACTGCAATCACGATCGCCGTCGCATTCCACGTGCTCGCCCCTCCCGCGCCCTTCCCGTTGAACGTCACCGTGCTCGTCCCTTGCGACCCTCCTAAATTCGCCCCGCTAATCGTTACGGAGCTTCCCACCCCACCCGATCCTGGATTGACGCTGCTGATCGACGGCGCAGGTGTCCCCCCTCCGGCCGCCCGAAAAGCTGCCATCTGCATGATCCACGCCTGCACGCGGTCCAGTACCGCCGTCGCGTTGTAGCTCCCCGCCACCGTCACAACGCGATCTTCCAATATGTCCCCGTCCTGCAGGGTGATCCCACGGTTCGTGTACCCCGCCCCCGCCGCGAGGCTGCTGGACTGCACCAGGTTTGCTCCCACCAGCAGATCATTCGCGCTGCTGGTGGTCACCGATCCGCTATTGCTCGTCGTCGTCGTCCCCTGCGCCCCTACCGATACATCCAGTGGATTTACCGTATCCAGACCGCTGTATTCCGCAATGCGAATGTCCGGAAACGCCGCCGCCACGCTGAACGTCACCGTAACGGTGTTCGCTCCCGCTACCGCTGCGGAAATGTTCTTGGCATAGTAGATCGCCTGCGATGCCGTTCCACTCTGTACCACAGCAGCGGCTGCCAGGGCGTAGCCATTCCCGCGCGAATCGCTGACCGAGCTGACCGTGGCCGTCGAGTCATTCCAGCCGACCACCACAACGTTTAAGTTTCCGAGCGTCTGGGCAGCTGTGTAAGTCACCGTTACCGTTGTCTGCGGGGACTGCGGTGTCACGGAGTTGCTCTGCACGAACGCGATCGGGGCGGCTAGCGCCGGTCCAGAAGCTGACAGCAGGAGGGCGAGCATGGCGAGCAGTCGGGCGAGCCGAACCTGAAGCGTCGATCCGTTCTCACGACGTGAGAAAATCCACATGAAGCATCCTCCGCAGGAAACTGAATCCAAAGATTCATTCCGGCAAACACTCTTGCAGACGAGCGATTCGATTCTGTTCCGCAACGGTCGAAGAGCCTTCGTTAATTTGAACACTATCCTCGTTAATCGTGGAAATCCAGCGCCTTGTGACACCAGCAGAGTTCTTCTTCGGCGGGGTAAGCTTGAGCAACCCCGATTACTCAGATCCGCCGGCCCCACCGACACTCCCTAAGTTCCACCCCGTCTGTAATCCCGCTTCGCGGCGTGGCGACATACCTCTGCGCGTGGCTATTGCCCATTGACTCAGCACTCTGGCTGCCAGATTCACCTAACTTAATTCATTGATTTACCAAGGTTTAGTACAACTTGAAGGACCCTCCGACAGAAGCCAAGAGAAACGCAAGGACATCAATGTGCAGATCGCTTCCACAGGGTCTCAACGACGACAAATCCAGCTGCGGCTGTCTCCACAACTCTGGGAAGAGATAAATCCGCGCCCTGCCGGACGGGCCTGCCGACTCTCAGGTATGCCATCAAGTACGGACAACGCTTGAGGCGAAACTCCTCGGAATGATTAAGATGAGGCGTACGCGAGAGATCGCAAACGAGGCAGCCTACTTCAGCGGTTGCTCTTTCGACTCTATATTTTGGCTAGGAGCAGTTACCGCAGTCTCGAAAGTAAGGAAAACGCGACGGAGCGCGATGCCCGACAGGATTAAGACAAGCCCGATGAGGAAGAGCCCCATGGTCTCTGGAAGGTTCGACAACGACGTTAGGATCATTTGCACGCTCAAATGGGTGCAAGCAATCGGCCAAACACATGCATACTGCAACTCTATGAAAATACAGCGCTTAACTTAGCATTAATCATCGCGGAGGAGAAAAGGTGTGAAACAGAGTGGTAAATTGGTGCACTCATTTTCCGATGGCTCTTCTCTCAAGTCCCCGCGCCTGAGCTAAGCCCTCCCAATGGAGCTGAGGGAATTAAAACTGACTCAGAAGAGTTAGCGGGCTCAATCTACGCGGCGAAGCCAACCCTCTCGCCAATAGTGGTAGATGGCCCGGGGGCAGAAGCTGTGGTACTCCGAGACGCATGACACGCCTTCCAGAATGATGCAAGGCGATTTCATGCTCAGCATCTTTCCATTTTTTTCGTCAATGATTTGATTGACCCGTTTCTGAATGCGAAATGTCCATGTTCGACGCGAGTGTTGGAGTCGCGGCAAGTCCTCCTTGGATGTGAGGGTATTGCACACCGGACCGAAAGATTTGGAATTTGTTGAAGGTCAGAATGAACAGGGCGCGAAAAACTTCCAGGATACTCAAGAAAGTCTCGAGCAATTCCTCCGACTTGGAATTGCCGATTCCGCGATTCAGGTTTCGAGACCTGATATCCCGGATGTACTGTCGAAAGTCCCACCAATAGAGATGAGAAGTGAATTTCCTAAGATCCGTGGCCTGGCAAGAATAGACGGGCTCCGGCGGCGCCGTCGAATTGTCCATGCGGCAAGCAGCTCGTCCTAGGGACTCCTCACTGCAAATCTCGGGCTTCCCACCGATTGAAGCCGTACTCTGTTCGGAAGACGTCTGTTGCGCAGCAATTTGCGATGCAGGTAAGAACTTGGAATCTACTCTCTTGAGCCAAGCTTCGTTCCAAAAAATCAGACAGCCGGCGTCGCAATTTCCGTGAGCAGAGCCATCGCACCGAATGCCCATCAGGTGGACGGCATTCTGCACACGACGGAGGCTCCATTGGAGCGGAAATCCAGGCGGCCCGATGTTGTCGCAAGTCTTGTCGGCACGTTTGAATACCCGGAAACGCTTTCCACAATACTGAAGCATTTCGGGCATAAACGGCATAGCTTCGAGCCTTCCGTTTTCGTCAAGGGACGCGAGGATCTCCTCTTTGCTTCGCACTTCGACTACCTCTCCCGCCAGAAGGTTAAGCGGATGCCCAGGGTTTGTTCGTCCCATCTCTGCCTATCTCTCTTTCCTCACGTTAGAGCAGTTAGCGCTTCTATTGCTCTGCTGAATATCAACTCCTTTTGCCTACGGGTGGCCATTTCATGCACGTCTCGACGCCGGTTCCGCCAGTCGATGGGCATAGGGCGAACCCAGACGCTCTGCCATCGCGAAGGCAATTTTGTGAACAAGAATCACCCAATCGTGCTGTTTCGCAACGGCTTGGCGGGTCGCCCGTTGCTCCGCCGTGTTCGCCGAAGAACTGAGCGCCTCAGTAAGAGCCGCGGACCACTGATCCGGAGTCTCCGGAAGCCGAACGACATCGCGAAAAGCTTCAAGCGAAGCGATGGGGGCTCCCACAACTGGCCTGCCGCTGGCCAGGTACTCATGCAACTTCAGGGGGTAAATGTAGCGGGTGTAATCATCCCGGAGGTACGGCATTACGCAGACATCAAAATGCTGTGGGTAGCTCGCCAATTCCTGCGCAGTCTTGCTGCCTAAGAATCGTACATTCTTTCGCCGGGAGAGCTCTTCGATAGAAGCCACGATTTCGGGATGTGAATTGGAAGCGCCAACAAAAATGAAAGACCACTCGGGATGGCGGGCAGTCAACTCCAGGAGGAGCGGCCAGTCCAATTGTTTCTTAATGTAGCCGCTGTAGCCGATCCGCGGGCTGGGTATGTTCGCGATATCGGCAGGGGCGGGAACAGCTCGTGCGTGGGCTTCAAAGTCGACACCATTGGGTGCAAAAGAAGTGTGTGGATTGATCTTACCCTTCTTCTCGAGCAGAGCGGGCGAGTGAATGAAAACCTGGTCGACATTTTTGATCAAATGCAGTTCCGCTTCCGGGATGGTCCTATCAACGGCTGAGAAAGAGTATTCGTCGTCAATGTGATAGCAGCTCAAATCGTGAGGAATGCTATCGAGTGCTTCCGCGAATTCCGGCCGCCACAAATAGAGGATGACCTTTTTGCAGCCTTTTCGGAGTAAAAGATCGCGCGCATGTTCGAGTCGCTTTCGAAAGCTCAGCCGAGCCAGCCAATGAGGCGAGTAGAACTCCGGCAAATATGGTGCAGATGTATGAACAAAAAAACCGTTCTCGGTCACCGGCGTCTGTTCACGGCGAGCTAAAAGATTGCGAAAATCCAGTGAGCGCCGCCAGTCTTCGGCCGGATTCATCCAAACCACGGGGAAATAGCGCGCCAGCCTGGTCAGGACCCGGTGACGAAGCTGCCATTGCCAGCCCCAGTGATCGGGCACAAGTGCGAGGACACCGACTTCTGGTATTAGCGGGGAATAACGTTGAGACAGCTCCGGAGCAGCAGAGGAGCTATTCGTAGCTGAACCCTTCTCGTCATTCAACTGTTTGGGGGGCGTTGTGGACATTCCTTATGCCCCAAGAGCACTTGCACAGTCATTCTCCGCGCGAGGCCGATCCACGCGAGAGGCACTCTCCTCTGAGCTGCCCCTGTCGGGGGCTGGTCGAAGATCGAGTTTCATCTGCCGACCTCGAAGCTCGCCCGCGACTCAAGAATCTGACCCCACGTTTCGTAGATTTCCAATTTATTATGGAAGCGCAGCTTCGGACTTGGACAAAAAAACCATTTCAAGATTTTTGCCGAGAGAATCCGGAACATGTATCTCGGCACCTTGAAATATCGAGTGGCGTTCTCCGGTACGCCATCCTCGCGGATAGAGGCTCGGCCGCGGCAAAGGTACCACTCTTGGAAATAACTTTTGTGCGTGCGCTTCTCTTCCACCGGGTGGTAAACAACGGCGCCCGGTGCATAAAACAGTCGCTCTCCCCCCTTTAAGACCCTTCTGCAGTACTCGGTATCTTCTCCTCCGAGCAGGTCCCCTCGGCGGCACAGGTCCAGCCGAAACGGACCATACTTCTCCACAATCGCTTTCCTGAAAGCCATGTTGGCACCAAAGGCTGGCGTCTTCATCTCACAGGGCCTGTCGCCCAAGTCAAAGCTGACAATTGCATCCATCAACTTGTAAGGGCCTTCCATCTCAAGCCAGCTGGGTTTGGAAATCTTCCACACGGGAACGATTTTTCCGCCGACTCCGGCGCAGTCAAAGCGCTCAATCGTGTCTATCAGTTGGGTCAGCCAATGAGGGTCGACAGTGGCATCATCATCAGTGAGCGCGATGATTTCACCTCTAGCCTCGCTCATTCCATTGTTCAAGGCGAAGGACTTACCTTGCCGTCCTTCGAAAATATAGCGGAACCGCTTGGGGTACTTATCGCAAAACGACTTGGTGACAGCTTCCGTGGAATCGTTGGAGTTATTGTCGACCACGAGCGCTTCCCACTCGAGTCCAGGTGAAACGGCCAAGCTCAAAAGACTTTCCAAAGCCTCTTTGAGAAGCTCGCTGCGATTATAAGTGCAGATGATGATGCTTGCCTTCGTCATGTTCAGGACTTTGCGAACTCCGTCATGGACCACCGACGCACAATGCTTTTCGTGGCGCGGACCGGGTGTGTCAACCCGTTGAAGATAGCGCCGCAAAAACCTCTCAACAGCCTGGCAGGATTCAGGGGAATACCAAGGTACTTCAGCCAGTTCCGGTGAAATTCAAGGTATTTCTTTCCGCGCATCTGCAAGAGGCCTTCCGCCAAAACCTCGTAGTAAGTGTTTAAGCGATCCTTCAAGCGCGCTTCATACTCGCTTGCGTTCAGACACTGCGGGCCAAATTGAATGAGTTCCGTCAAGAAACTCAAATGCAGGCTGTTCATGTTCTCCGTAAAAGTCGCGTGAGATTCATCCTGCGAGCGGGTGAAGGTCAAGAGTTGATGAACAAATCCAAAGTCAGCTTCCTGTAAAATGCGGAAACATGCCGTTGAATCGGCATGAAGATTGCTTTCATCGTAAAAATCGCGCTGTTTTCGAATGAAGTCGGAGCGAATCAGCGTCGCTGTGGGGGCCCCAAAGGCGTACATTCCTTTCAGCAGACGTATCCGGCAAGCCTCGCGGCCCGAAACAACGGAGAGTGGAAAAGGAATTCCACGCCACAAAACATGAAGACCGTTTCCAAACAGGCCATAAGCGCCTACGAGGCCAAGAGAGGGGTTCTCCTCCGCCAGCGACACCATTTTCATTAGACATTCCGGGAAGAGCCAGTCATCGGCGAGGACAACTTTACAGTACTTGCTTTGGGGAGAAATTTGACGGATGGCATGATTGTGATTCTGCATGATTGGCAGAAAATCGCGATTATCGTGGATTCGAATCCGCGGGTCTTTGGCCGCGTAGCTCTTCGCGATTTCCAGTGTGCGGTCAATGCTACGATTATTGACGATAGTGTAATCCCAGTTCTGATATGTCTGCGCCAGCACGCTTTCGATGCACTCTTCCAGGTAATCCTCGCCGTTGTAAACAGGCGTGATCACGCTGACTAGCGGCTGCTCCTCGAGGCTCAGCGACCGAGAGTAGAAACCGGAAAGTCGATGGGGAGACATGGTCTTGAAATCAGACAATCCTTCGCCTTCTAGCGCTGCGTCCAGCGCAGGCTCCATTTTTCGCGCTCATCTTCCGCCGGCGCCTTTGCCAGGGATACCTGCTCGCTGTGAAGCCCCTGCAGATTCCATCTTTGAGGAAAGTACACGATGCCTGATCGCGCATCGAGCTGGCGCCCGGAGCGATAGACATTTGCCAGCTCGACTTCGAGTTTCGCGCAGTGTTCGACGCCATCGTAAACGATCTGACTGAGACCGGTTATCCAAAGTGAGAAGTCATACCTGCCCGGCAGGAGATTCAAGAAATCGATTTCCAAATCAATATAGCCGTCACCCGGGACAATTTCGGGAATATCCAGGCTGTGATGCCAGGTACTGGTGTCAGTCACCAGCGTTCCCATCTCGGTCAAGAGCCGGAAGCCAAAGCTGGGATACGGTATCGTTTTTCTTGCGTGATAGTGGAAGCGCAGGCGGATGCTGTCGCCGCTGCGGGTTATCAATTGCGGCTGGCCGTCCAGGGTTAGAAAGGAAACGCCCGTGTAGTGAATGTCGCCGCTCCCGTGGCGGCTTTCCATGGTGCTCAGATCGGAAGCGCTCTGCTGCGTTTCGGCGAAGGAAGCCAAATACGATTCGATGACTTCGTGCGTCGGCCCGTCCTGGCGGACGCTACCGCTGTCAATCCAGATGCCCCGAGAACAGAGATTTTCAACGGCGGCCATGTTGTGAGAGACGAACAAGACAGTCCTTCCACCCTTGCGCAAATCTTCCATCACGCTCAAGCACTTTTTCTGGAAGCCCGCATCGCCGACGGCCAACACCTCGTCGACGATCAAGACGTCAGGATCCAAGTGCGCGGCAACCGCGAAACCCAGCCGCAATCGCATGCCCGAGGAATAGCGTTTGATGGGGGTGTCGATGAAGCGCTCCACCCCGGCAAACTCTATGATCTGATCGAGCTTTTCCTCGACCTCCCGGCGCTTCATTCCGAGGATGGAACCGTTCAAATAGATGTTTTCTCTCCCCGTCAGCTCCTCGTGAAACCCTGTGCCGACCTCGAGCAAGGAAGCCACCCTGCCACCAACGACCACGCGTCCCGAAGTGGGGTAGGTAATCTTGCTGAGAACTTTCAATAAAGTGCTTTTGCCGGCGCCGTTGCGGCCAATGATGCCGACGACTTCGCCCTCCTTGACGGAGAACGAAACATCCCGCAGAGCCCATAAAGTTTCGGCGGTGACCGAATTCCTGGCAAAGGGGTTTTTCAGAAAACTGGCCACGCGCTCGCGCAGCATCGTCTCCTGGCTCATTTTCCCCAGGCGGTATTGCTTCGAAAGATGTTCGATACGGATCGAATCGCTCATGCGACTCCCTTTATCATTTTGGCAGGAGGCCGTCTCCACCCGCCTCTTTCGATTGCCCGGTGCGTACGTTGAATTATCATCGGTCTTTTTCTTTCTCTAAAACCACGTCAAATAATGTCCGCAAAGGTTCGCTCGGCCTTGCGGAAATAAAGAACTCCGATCACCAGGAAAAGAAGCGAGGCGCCCAGCGAAGTTGCCATCAATTTCCAGTCCAGTTGATGATTGGGGAAAAGACAGGCGCGAAATCCTTCCATTACCGCTGAAAGCGGATTGAGTGCGAGCAACGGCCGCCAACGGGGAGAAAGATAGGTCACGGGGTAAAGAACCGGAGTGACCCACAGCCCGAGCTGAACCATGAAGGGAATAACGTGCTTGATGTCGCGGTAGCGGACGTTCAGCGCCGCAAACCACATGCTGATGCCCAGGGTAACAACCAGCATGTCCAAAACCACCAGCGGCCAAAACACGATCTTCCAGCTGGGCATAATCCGGTAATACAGCATCATCACGACGAGGAAGGAAGATCCGACGCCAAAGTCCAGCAAGCTGCTGAGCGCCGAGGAAGCGGGCAGCAAGATTCGCGGGAAATAGATTTTCGTAATCAGCGATGAGTTGCTCACCAGGCTGTTCCCCGCCTGCCCCAGGGTTCCCGCAAAATATGTCCAGGAAACCAGCGTAGTGTAAAAGTAAAGGGGATACGGAATGCCACCGCTCGGAATGTTGGCCATCCGGCCGAAGAAAAACGTGAAAATGAGCATCGTGAAGAGCGGCTGGATGATGGCCCAGGCCGCACCAAACGCGGCTTGCTTGTAGCGTACCTTGACGTCGCGCCACGCGAGGAAATAAAGCAGTTCGCGAAAATGCCACAGCTCGGACGTCCATTCCCATCTGCCCGCGCTGATCTCTTCGCCCTGTTGCGGGACGGGCGGGCGCCATTCTTGTTCCTGGATCACCATACTAGTTTCCGGCAATGAAAACCCTCCGCAAATCCGCCGGGGCTATTCGCTTCGATGCCCCGGATTCGCTGCAAACCCATGAAAGTGTCCGCGGTGAACCATTGCTTCGATTGCTGCGACGCAAACGCATCGAGAATATGCTTGGCCTTCTGCTCGCACGTGGCGCGGTCCAGCCCGACAAAGAAATTAGGTGCGCCCAGGTCACCATCGTACTTGGGAATCTCGTATTCCAGGATCAGGTGACTGCGAAACGTGTTCCAAGCCAGTTCACAGATCACCCGGTGATCCTGATGCAGATCGTGGCGGTAGTGCGTCAGGATCAGGTCCGGCGCGAATTCCTTCTTCAGCTTTTCGAATTCGCCTTTGATCTGCGCTTGCTGCGAAGGGAAAAAACTGTCGCGGTAGTTGCGGATCACGACTTTCTTTTTCTTCGCGGACGCCAGGAACAGTTTCGCAGCTCGTGCCGCTTCCTTCTTTCGAACTGGAGTCGAGCTGAACACCATCCAGTAGAGTTCGGCTTCCGAATGCTCCCGCAAGAGGCGCAGAATCGTTCCGCCGCACCCAATCTCAATGTCGTCGCAGTGTGAACCAAGGCACAGGACCCGCCGCAGGGGACGTTCTGCGGAGCCTAGACGCAAATCAACCATCGCGCCGGCTCGCCACGTACCCGGCAGGCTCGCCAGCCGAAGATTTCGCCGCCTCCGCTGCCGGAGTTGCAACCTGCGGCTCATTGGACCTCCAAACCACCCACGGCGCGTCTCCGCGCGCATACAAATCGTCCAGTTGCTGTTTGTCCTTGAACGTGTCCATCGAAGCGTAAAAGCCGTTGTGCTCGTACGCCATCAATTGCTTTTCCTGGATCAGCCTGCGGAACGGTTCAAGGACCAGCTCTTCCCCTTCGCGCATGTACTTGAAAATATCCTGCTTGAGAACAAAGTATCCGCTGTTAATGCGCAGTTCCGCATCGCGAATGGACTGAATATCGTTCACCACGCCGTCGGGGCCGGCGGAAACCATGTGATAGGTCAAATTCGGCTTCGCGGAAACAAACGTGGCGATCTTGTCGTGCTGTTGTGCGAAATCAACAAGCTTCGGCAGCTCCAGGTCGGTCAAGCCGTCCGCGTAGTTCGCAAGAAAAGTCTTCTCGCCCACGAGATACTTCTCGACCGCTTTGAGACGCTGCCCGATGTTCGAGTGCATGCCCGTCTCGGCGAACGTGATGTTCCAGTCGTGGATGTCGCTGTTGAAAAGCTGCAGATCCTTGCCGCCTTTCGATAGCGAGAAGTCATTCGAAACGCACTCGTCGTAGTGCAGAAAATATTGCTTGATGGCATCCGCGCGATAGCCCAGGCACAGAACAAAATCCTTGTGGCCAAAATGCGCGTAGTACTTCATCACGTGCCACAGCACCGGCCGGTAGCCGATCGGCACCATCGGCTTGGGAACATTGTCCGCATATTCCCGCAACCGCATTCCCAGCCCGCCACAAAAGATGACCACTTTCATCTGCCTTGCTCCTTGACCTGCTCACAACCGGATAAGTTGCCCTTTGTCCTTTGCGCCATCGCTGATCTTCTTCGTGCCGCGTTACTCATGCACCTGAATCTCGGGGATCGGCACAACGAACTTCCCGCCCCACTCGCGAATAAACGCGTTCTGCTTGATGATTTCGTCCTTCAAATTCCACGGGAGAATCAGCAGAAAGTCCGGTTTCGTCTCCCGAATGCGGTCCGGGGGAAAAATCGGAACATGCGTTCCGGGCAAGAATCTGCCGTGCTTGTACGGATTCCGGTCCACCGTGTAATCCAGGAAATCCGTTCGAATCGCGCAGTAGTTCAGCAGCGTATTGCCTTTTCCCGGCGCTCCGTACCCCGCAATCTTCTTCCCATTCCGTTTCGCGGCAATCAAAAACTCCAGCAGCTTCCGCTTCGTCTCCTTCACCTGTTCCGCAAAGCGCGAATACGTCTCCAGCCGCGTCGTCCCAGCCTCTTCTTCTCGCGCGCGCAATTCCGTAACTTGTCCGCTCACTGGCTTCGCCGTATCTTCCTCATGCCGCCCGTAGATCCGCAGCGAGCCGCCGTGCGTCGGCAGTTCCTCAACGTCGAAGAGTGTGATTCCGTGAGCCGCGAAAATCTTTTCCACGGTCACAAACGAGAAGTACGAAAAATGTTCGTGATAAATCGTATCGAACTGGTTTTCCTCCATCAGCCGCTGCAGATGCGGAAATTCCATGGTGATCACGCCGTTCGGCTTCAGCAGGATTTTCATCCCCGCCACGAAATCATTCAGGTCCGGCACCTGCGCGAGGACGTTGTTCCCCAGCAGCAAATCCGCTTGTTTCCCTACGGCCGCCAGTTCCCGCGCCGTCTCCCGCCTGAAAAATTTCACCAGCGAAGGCACACCTTTTTTCACTGCTACTGCCGCAACATTCGCTGCCGGTTCAATTCCCAGCACCGGCACACGCTTCTCGACGAAATACTGAAGCAGGTATCCATCGTTGCTGGCCAGTTCCACCACGAAGCTCTTCTCCCCGATCCCAAACCGTTCCACCATGCGATCGGCGTACTTCTTCGCATGCGCCAGCCACGAATCCGAATACGACGAAAAATACGCGTAGTCGCTGAAAATATGTTCCGGCGTGACGTACGCCTCAAGTTGCACCAGAAAGCATTTCCCGCAAACATACGCATGCAGCGGATAGAACGCTTCCATCTGATTCAGCTGTTCCCCGGGAAGAAAGCTCTCGCACAACGGCGACATTCCCAGATCCACAAACGTGTGTTCGAGCTTCGTTCCGCAAAATCGGCACCCGGATTGTTTCGTTGCTGTCATCAATGGTCCTGTTCGAACTTGAGTCAATGCCTCACTTCAGCGCAACTACGCTTTCGTCGCCGTCGCGAGCTCCTCCGGCCTGGCAATCGGCGGCTGCGTCTCATACATCTCAAAATATTTTTCCGGCAGGTGCGTCAAGTCCGCCCCGCGCAGGTAGTCTCCCATTGTCGTTCCTGTGCAAGCCGAGTCCACGTTCCGCGCCCCGCGCCGCGCCGCCACGTCGTCCACGTTTACGGTACGAAAATCAATGCTGAACCGCGTCTTCCCGGAATTGTTCGGCACGCTTGAATGCATTTGCGCCGCGGAAAAAAGCAGCACGCCTCCCGGCGGCGCGATCACCCGAATTTGTGGATCCAGCTCCATTGGCTCTTCCGGCTTCGGCTGTTTCCGTGTGTCCTGCTTGATAAATTGCGCGGCGTTCTGCCGGCTGGTGCGGTTCCATTCCGCGTAGTTGTATTCCGCCGAGCCGTTGCGTACCGCCTGGCTCCAATACCGTGGATGAAACGCCATCGCATTCTCCGGAACGACTGGATAGATCGGCAGCCACCAGTTGATCTGGCACATCGGCGCGGAATACCACGTGTCGCGGTGCGGGTGGAAGGCGTACGCAATTCCGGAGGTCAGAAAGTCATCGCTCGTTGAAGAGCGCATCCGCGGCACGTCAAAGTACGTTTTCTCCAAACTGAATCCGAGGTCGCCGAGCATTCCCTGAATGCACTTCTTCGATTCCGGCGCGTGGATAAACTTCGGCTTCAATTCCGAAAGAATCGCCGCGTACTTCTCCACCGGCAAATGAAACTGCGCCGTCTCGGGTTCCAGCGGATGAAACGCCCCTTCCACCATCTTCCGCGCAAACTCCACCAGCGCCAACGAACTCGGCGTCGGCGAATACACCAGCAGTTGCCCGCGATACAGCAGTTCCCGCTTCTTCTCCTCGGAAACCGCTGCATCGATGATGATCGAATTCATGTTCTTATCCTTTCCGCAGCCTCAGCGCGCCGCCTGCGGCACGGACTTCAATTCCTTCCGCAGCAACTTATGTTCCTCGAGGGCCTCCGCAGCCTTGCGGATGGCCTCAAAACGCGTCCCCGAGCGCTCCGCGATGTCCAACAGCGAATTTTTTCCATCCGATTGATTTAGCACCCACAGCATCGCCATCTCGCTGACTCCCGCCTCCGCCGCCCCGCCAACCATGCGGTACAGCCCCCGCTTCCCCAGTTGCGGCTCGCACTTCGGATTCAAATTCACATACCGCCCGTTGTTTTCCAGGACCGAGAGAATTTCCAGGCTGACCGCCAGCGCTTCTCCCAGTTTATCCGCGTGCACGAATTCCAGGTTATCCGCCGAAGTGTGGTATTCCGGAAAGGTACCGTGCGGCGTGCGCGATAGCCTTCCCACGGAAAGATTGATTCCCGGTGAACAATACTGCCGCTCATCGTAGCCGTACGGCGAGAAGTCCAGAATCTCGTGCGGCTGCCCGAAGTGCTTCAATACATGCGCCGCCGCGCGGTCAATTTCCGCCGCGCCCTTCCGGCTTTTTTTGTAGTGCAGCGCTCCCGTATCGCCCACCCCGGTCAGCACCAGTCCATGCCTGATGTTCGCAATCTTGGCTTCATTCTTGGCCAGCCAGGTGATCGCCCCAATCGTGCCCGGAATAAAAAGAAACCGGTACGAATACCGCCGCTGCGCAAGCTGCAGCTCGCGCGCGATGGATACTGCCAGCGCAATGCCCGAAAGATTGTCGTTGCACAGCGACGGGTGGCACGCGTGGCAGGAAATCAGCACTTCGTCCCGCGTCTCTCCAGGGAGCAAATACTCGCCGTACGTCAAATGCCCGTCTTCCAGAGTCGCATCGATGCAGACTTCATATTCCTCGTCCTTCAACCCCGCAAGTTGTTTCTCGGACAAGCAAAACCCCCAGTCCTCTTTGTAGTAGGACGTCCGGTAAGGAATCCAATCCGGATGCGCGGGCAGCGTGTGAAGGTGCTCCTTCAATTCCGCCAGCCTCATCCGCCGCTGCACCGGCATGCTGTAATTCACCACGTGCAAATTCAATTTCTGAAAATCAATCACCCTCTCGCCCTTCGCGTTCTTCACGTACGCGTCGCGGATGTTCCATTCTTTCGGCACTGTCCAATCGAACACCTGCGTGCTCGTGGGAACTTCTCGTAGCTCCAGCGGAATCTGCCCCTGCACGAGACGCAGCGTCTCTCGCAATCCGTCGCCCGTGATGCTGCGGCAAATCGGATACAGCTCCGCGATCATGCGCATCATCTCCTGGCCCTCGGCCAGCGCGTCGAAACCGTTTTGGAGTTGCTCCACGTTCAAGTTTGTTCGGCCGTTCTCACGATGCAAAGTCGGGATAATTCTGGTCGCGTTCAATGATGATTCGCTCGCCATCCGGCCACTTAATCCCAAACGCCGGATCGTTCCAGCGTACGCCCCGCGCGTGTTCCGCCGAATACCGCTGCGCCATTTGGTAGAACACTTCGGTGTCGTCCTGCAAAGTCTGGAATCCGTGGGCGAAATCCTCCGGGATGTACAGCATCCGGCGGTTCTCCGCGGAGAGTTCCACCGCATAATGCCGCTTGAAGGTCGCCGACGCCGGCCGTAAGTCGATGATGACGTCATAAATCGATCCAACAGTGCACCGCACCAGCTTAGCTTCCGCGAACGGCGCCGCCTGGTAATGCATTCCTCGCAGCGTCCCTTTCCGTTTGTTGAACGAAACATTGCACTGCGCCACTTGCGCCTTCAGGCCGTGCGCTTCGAATTCCTGCTGGCAGAATGTCCTGGCAAAAAAGCCGCGCTCGTCTGTGTGTCGTTCCAGTTCGATGACGAATGCGCCGGCCAGCTTAGTCTCCGTGAAAATCAAGTCTCACCAGCCGCTCGTCATTCACGCTTCACGAATTTTTCGCCTGCAGCACGCGCTCGGTTTCCGCCGCCTGCCAGCGCAGGTCCGCATTCAAGCGCCCCGATGCCAGCAGTCCCTGGATATGATCGATGCGTTTGTAGCGCGCACCCTCGAAATCCTCCACGCGCAGATCCACTTTCTTGTACGCCTCGTACAGTTCGCGCGCACCGCGCCGCGCGTCCCACTTCGGTTGAAACGCCGGAAGTATTCTGGAAATGCGCGAAAAATCCGCGCGGTAGCACCGCTTGTCCGGTCCGGCGTCCGCCGCAAACTCAATCGTGCAGCCCGGAACGGTTTCCTTCACGATCTCCGCGAGATCGCGAATCTGGTAATTCTCTTCGCTGCGGCCCACGTTGAACGCTTGATTGTGAATCAGGTCGCGAGAAGCTTCGAGCGCCGCCAGGAATGCCCGCGATATGTCTTCGATGTGCACGATCGGCCGCCACGGCGTCCCATCGCTCTTGATGAACACGCGCCCAGTCGTCAGCGCCCACGCCGTCAAGTTGTTCAGCGCCAGGTCAAATCGCAACCGCGGCGAAACTCCATACGCCGTAGCGTTGCGCAAATACACCGGGCTGAATTCCGCGCTCGCAAGTTGCGACACTTCCTGTTCCACCAGCACCTTCGAGCGCCCGTAAGGCGTTACCGGATTGAACTCCGCCGTCTCATCCAGAATCTTGTCCCCCGCCGCCCCATACGTGCTGCAGGATGACGAGAACAAGTAGCGCCTCACTCCCGCTTCTTTCGCCAGCCGCGCCAGCCGCACCGAGGCGTGATGGTTGATGTCATAGGTCAAGTTCGGATTCAGATTCCCCAGCGGATCGTTCGAAAGCCCCGCCAGATGAATCACCGCCTCGAACCCCTTCAGGTCCGCCCCCTCAACGTCCCGCAGGTCCCTGCGAATCGAAGGAAATTCCCGCGGCGGCGGGCCAAACGTGCACTGCTCGAATAGGTCGCTGTCCAATCCCACTATTTCGTGCCCGGCATCCGCCAGCAGGGGGGCCATCACCGTTCCGATGTAGCCTTTATGTCCCGTGATCAGTATCCGCATTCCACCATTCCTACATTCTCGAGGCTTTTTTCACCTCACACGTCTCAAAACCGCCCACATCCGAATTTCGCTCTTCTTGCGCGTCGGCCGCGCCCCTCGGCCCCATCTTTCAGGTAATATTAGCCTTAGGCGGACTGACACCCACACTCCCGACATAAGTATGCATGCCGCGTGCCAGTGCGTGGTTATTAATCGTGCGCCAAGCTATTGTAAAATAAAGGCTTAACCAATATCCCCCGAAACGCAAAAAAAGGTTCCAAGACCTCACGTCCACCCCCTTTCCGCTTAGCGGTACCCATTTTCACTCGCTCGTCTCCCTCCCGGAAACGGCCTGGGAACCCGGCCTTCGTGCTTATATCTGGGACCAAGCTGCCTCAAATGCCCCGTTACCGCCTGCAGACCCGCATCAGCCAGGGCTGGCAAGGACACCGCTGCATGCACCTCCCGAAATAGTGGCCGGCAGAAATTCCTGTTGAACCTCTTTGATAATGTCCCCTTCTGACCTCGATAAAAATGTCCCCTAAACTGCAGCCTCCTGAGGAGGGTGCGGTGAAGAGGACAGCCATGAGCACCAAGGAGTTGCGACGCGTGGAAGTGTTCGGGCAGGTGGCCAGCCGGTCGTTGCGACTGCTGGATGCTGCGGAGATTTTGCAGCTCAGCTACCGTCAGACCAAGCGCCTTTGGAGGCGCTACCGGCAGGAAGGAGCGAGCAGTTTGCAGCATCGCAGCGCGGGACGGCCTTCCCACCATGCCAAGCCAGCTCCTTTCCGCGAACAAGTTTTGCAGTTGGTTCGCGCGAAGTATTCCGGCAGCCTGCAGGAACGTTTCGGGCCGACCTTAGCGGCCGAACATTTAGCCGAAGAGGATAGCCTGCCGATCGACGCCGAGACCTTACGCCGCTGGATGCTGGAAGCCGGTTTATGGAGCCGTATGCGTGGACGCAAGCGGGCACACCGACGGCGGCGTCCGCGCAAAGAACACTTTGGCGAGTTGGTGCAACTCGACGGCAGCTTTCACGCCTGGTTCGAGCAGCGCGGCCCGCAAGGCTGCCTGATGAACATGGTCGACGACGCCACTTCGCAGACCCAGAGCCACCTGGGAAAAGAAGAGACCACCTGGGACGCCGTCCGCGTGCTGCGCCTGTGGATCGAAAACTACGGTGTGCCGCTGGCGCTTTACACCGACTGGAAGAACGTCTACAAGGTGGCGCCCACGCCCAAGCAGGAACTGCGCGGCGAAAAGCCGCTCACGCAGTTCGGAAGGATGTGCGCACGATTAGGGATCCGCATCATCGGGGCCCACTCGCCGCAAGCCAAAGGACGTGTGGAGCGCAAAAACGGTGTGCACCAGGATCGTCTGGTGAAGAAATTCCGGCGCAAGAACATCGGCACGTACCAAGCCGCCAATGCCTATCTGCAAGCCGCGTATCTTCCCGCGCTGAACCAGCGCTTCGCGCAAAACCCGGCGCGCCCGGAAGACTACCACCGTCCGAAACCGAGTGCTGCGGAGTTGCAGGACATCTTCCGTCTGGAGACGGAGCGCTGGGTGAGCAACGACTGGGTGGTGCGTCACCAGGGACGTTCCCTGCAACTGCTGCCGCCCCGCCGCTGTGACGGTCCGCGGGCCAAAGCACAAGTGTACGAGTCCGCCGACGGAACTTTGGAAGTGCAATATCGCGGCGAGCCGCTGGCCTGGGAAGAAATCTCTGCAGCGCCATCGGCGAAAGGAACGCAAGACACGCCGACGGTGCATGTGCCGTACGCGCGTCCCCGACGAAAGCCCGGCAGGGAAAATCCCTACCGGCAGGGATACCGAGACCGCCTGCGGCTCATAAGGGAGAAGGTGCAACAGCGAGCGGCGGCCGCCCGCGGTACTGGGGGCGCTTCCGCTACGCCTGTCGGCTCCGCTCTAGCGCCCCCAGTACCAAGCCCTTCCCATCCCACCGAGGGGACACTTTTATCGAGTTAAAAAAGGGGACATTTTAAAAGAGGTTTGACA
>WNFF01001154.1_pt1 | contig 21113 bp, 18 predicted proteins | sample 5400441 | NCBI WGS metagenome assembly WNFF01 (sample SAMN13153345, study PRJNA577476) | soil metagenome | isolation source: 120 cm saprolite under Douglas fir tree site 2 hole 3 replicate 1 | place: USA:California | collected 2015-04-18
TCGCAACCTTGGTGCCCCAACGTGCTGCTTAATCCGCCGAACCGCCGTATACGGACCCGTACGTACGGTGGTGTGGGAGGGGCGGAGCCGCGAGGCTCTCCCCTATCCCGATTGTCTGCGCTGCAGCGCGGACGTGCTTGTGGCGCCGAATGTGTTTGTTTCGCGCTGCGATGCTCCTCAGCATGAGGCCGAGCGAGGCCGGCTCCGCTCAGCGTTCCGCCAGCGGCTCGAGCTTGGCCGCAATCCATTTGGCGCGGGCGGCGGGCTCCGCCAGGAAGCGGATGAAGGCGCGCGCCGCCTCCGGCACCGAGCCGTACGACATCAGGGCGCCCTCGTAGGTGGTCACAATCTGCAGCGGCGGCGGCACCGGCCCGGCGAGCGCCAGGCCCTTGCCCTCCGGGATCTCGCTCACATTGTAGAGGCCGATCTCGACCTCGCCCTTGGCGATCAGCGCCTGGCTGTCGGCCTGGGAGGGGACGATCCGAATCTTCGGCTTCAGCGCGTCGATGATGCCGGCGTTGGCGAGAACCCTCTCCGCCTTCTCGCCGCTCTGATTGGGCAAGCTCGGATCGCCGTAGACGATCGACTTCGCCGCGGTGAGCGCCGCCTTGAACGCCTCGGGCGTCGACAGGTCGGGGAGCGGCGCGCCGGCGCGCACCGCCACGCCGAGCCCGGTGCCGGCAAGCCGCACGCGGCTTTCCGGGTTGACGATGCCGTCCCGATCGAGCCCATCCATGGCAGGCTCCGAGACGATCACCGCATCGAACACCTCGCCGTCCTTGATCTTCTGCATGACCACGACGGGCGAGCCGAAGGTCAAGATCACGTGATGGCCGGTCTCCTGGCCGAAGTCGGCGGCGAGGCTCCTGACCGCATGCTGTGGCGCGCCCACGCTCAGCACGCGGACCTCGGCCGCGCAAGCCATGCCGGCAAGCGAGATCAGCACTGCGGCAATCGTGACGGTCCGGCCCAAAACGCGCATTGTGTCTACTCCGCGGAACTGCCAATGGTCCGCGATCCTACCCCCGATCGAATCGATCCTCCAGCATGCCAGACCCCGCCTCGCACGAGCGCGTCCAGCGCCTGACCGGCATCGCGCTGATGTGCGGGGCGGTGGCGTGCTTTGCGCTGCTAGACACGACCGCGAAATATCTCAGCCTGTCGATGAGCACGTTCGAGGTGGTGTGGGCGCGCTATACCGGCGCGTTCCTGTTCCCGTTCATCGTGTCGAACCCCTGGACCCGCCCCGGCCTCACCCGCACCGCGCGGCCGGCGCTGCAGATCGGCCGCTCGGTGCTGCTGCTCGGATCGACCATGTGCAATTTCGCGGCGCTGCGCTATCTGCAGCTCGACGAGGCGATCGCGCTCGTGTTCTCGACGCCGTTCTTCGTCGCGGCGCTGTCCGGCCCGCTGCTCGGCGAACGGGTGCGCTGGCGGCGCTGGACCGCGATCGCGGTCGGCTTCGTCGGCGTGCTGGTGGTGACCCGGCCGGGGCCGGCGAGCTTCCAGCCGGCGGCGCTGCTCTCGCTTTCCGCGGCGCTGTTCTATGCGCTCTATTCGCTGACCACGCGCATGCTCGCCCGCACCGATTCGAACGAGACCACGCTGTTCTACTCGAACATCGTGGGCGCGGCGGCGCTGCTGCCGGTGGTGCCGTTCGTGTGGACGACGCCGACCGACCCGCTCGTCATCGCGCTGATGGTCTCGACCGGCGCGATCGGGAGCTTCGGGCATTATCTCCTGATCGCCGCCCATCGCCTCGCCCCGGCCGCGGTGCTGTCGCCCTTCATCTATACCGAGATCGTGCTGGTGATCGCGTTGGGCTACCTCGTGTTCGGCGACCTGCCCAACCGTTTCACGCTCGCCGGCGCCGCCATCGTGGTGGCCTCCGGCCTCTACATCGTTCACCGCGAGCGCAAGGTGCGGGGGGAGTGATCAATTCGCGCTGCGATGCGTCTCGAAGCATGGGCCGCCCCGACCCGGGCCGCCCCGACCCGGGCCGCCCCCATCCTTCGAGACGCGCGCGCGTGCGTGCGGTGTGCGAACCACGATCTTGGGCGCGCGCTCCTCAGGATGAGGGCGGAACAAGCCTCGCCCGCGCCCTCGATCGGCCTCATGAGGAGCATCGCAGCGCAAGGCGGACACATGCCACTCCACGGGCGCGGTCGCGCTGCGATGCGTCTCGAAGCATGAGGCCGGAAGACGCGCCGCGGTCGGGCGGATGTTGGGTCTCGCGAAGGGCTCGACCCAACCTACGAAGTAAGGCTAATTTCGCTTCATCGGCCCCCGTTCCAGGTTGGAGCCCATGCAGGAAAAACCCGCGTCCGAAGGCTCCCGTCCCGGGATCAACGACGATATCGGCGAGGAGAAACGGCTCGAGCTCTACCGCCTGCAGGTCGAGATCCGCGAGAGCGAGCAGCGCGCCTTCGACCTCTTCCTGCAGAACCTGGTCAAGGGCACGAGCCACCTGTCGCTCGGCCAGGAGGCGGTGGCGGCCGGATTTGCCGCCGCGATGAAGCCGGGCGATCTCTCGTTCTGCACTTATCGTGGTCATGCCCATACCCTTGCCCGCGGCGTGCCGATCGAGAAGGTGCTGGGCGAGCTGATGCAGCGCGACAACGGCCTGATGCGCGGCAAGGGCGGCTCCATGCACCTGACCTCGGCCGAGCACGGCGTCATGGGCTCCTACGCCATCGTCGGCGCGCACCTGCCGATCGCCTGCGGCGCCGCTTTGCGCGCGCAGTACCGGGGCGACAGCGACGTATCGGTCTGCTTCTTCGGCGACGGCACCACCAATATCGGCGCCTTCCACGAGGCGCTCAATTTCGCGGCGGTATGGAAGCTGCCGGTGATTTTCGTGTGCGAGAACAACCTCTACATGGAATATACCCCGATCGGCGAGGTCACCGCGGTCGAGCATCCCGCCGGGGATCGTGCGTCGGCCTACGGCCTCGAGCGAATCGTGATCGACGGCAACGACGCCGACGTCGTCTACCGCGCCGCCGCGTCGGCCTACGACAAGGCGCGCGCTGGCGGCGGGCCCTCGCTGATCGAGTGCATGACCTACCGCCACAGCGGCCACTCGCGCGCCGATCCCGCAAAGTATCGCCCGGAGGGCGAGCTCGACCGCTGGAAGGAGCGCGACCCGATCAAGCTCTATCGCGAGCGGCTCCGCCAATTCGGCATCGCCGACGACGCGGTCGCCGCGATCGACGCCGACGTGCGGCGCCGGGTCGACGAGGCGACCGAGAGGTGCAAGGCGGCGCCGTCGCCGCCGCTCGATCTCCTCACCACCGACGTCTATGCCGACGGAGGCTTCGCATGGCGGAACTGACCTACCGCGACGCGGTCGCCCGCGGCATCGCCCAGGAGATGACGCGCGATCCCGACGTGATCTTCTTCGGCGAGGACGTCGCCAAGGCCGGCGGCGTGTTCAAGACCACGGTCGGGCTCTACGAGCAGTTCGGCGGCAAGCGCGTGCGCGACTGCCCGATCTCCGAGCAGGCGATCCTGGGCGCGGCCATGGGCGCGGCGATGACGGGCTTGAAGCCGATCGCCGAGATCATGTTCTCGGATTTCTTCGCGGTCTGCTTCGACTACATCGCCAACGAGTTCGCCAAGAGCCGCTACATGTCGAACGGCCAGCTCAAATGCCCGCTGGTGGTGCGCACCGCGAATGGCGCCGGCTCCCGCTTCGGCGCCCAGCACAGCCAGAGCGTCGAGAACTGGGCGATGATGATCCCGGGCCTCAAGGTGGTGGCGCCCTCGACCCCGCGCGATGTGATCGGGCTCCTGGCCGCCGCGGTGCGCGACCCCGATCCGGTGATCTTCTTCGAGCACAAGTCGCTCTATCCGATGAAGGGCGAGGTGCCCGACGGCGAGATCGTCGATCGGCTCGGCACCGCCGCTATCGTGCGCGGCGGGACCGACGCCACCATCCTGGCGCTCGCGCTGATGGTGCCGCGCGCGCTCGAAGCCGCCGGGAAGCTCAAGGCGGAACACGGGATCGACTGTGAAGTTGTCGATGTGCGCTCCCTGGTGCCGCTCGACACGCGGACCATTCTCGGCTCGGTCGGGCGCACCCACCGCCTGTTCACGGTCGAGGAGAATCCACGGCTGTGCGGCTGGGGGGCGGAGATCGTGTCGATCGTGGCGGACGAGGCGTTCTACGACCTCGACGGGCCGCCGGTGCGGATCACGACCCCGCATATCCCGCTGCCGGCCGCCGACATCCTGGAGGACATCGCGCTGCCGACCGTGGACCGCATCGTCGAGCGCGTGCGGCGGTCGATGGCGGGGTGAAGAATGAAGGTTCGTAGCCCGCATTGAGCGGAGCGAAATGCGGGGTGGCCTCGGCGGGCGGCGGGAGCCCGGATTTCGCTGACGCTCAATCCGGGCTACGAGGTTGAGGTGAGAGCATCACAGGAAACGTGCCATGTATGACAATTTGCTCGCGAACGTTCCGACCGATCTCTGGATCGGCGGCAAGTGGCGCAAGGCCTCCGACGGCGGCCGCTTCGACGTGCTCGATCCCGCGACCGAGAACAAGATCGCCTCGGTGGCGAGCGCGACGGTCGACGACGCCAAGGCCGCGGTCGACGCCGCGAGCGCCGCCTTCGAGGGCTGGGCCGCGAAGAAGCCGCGCGAGCGCGCCGAGGTGCTGCGCAAGTCCTACGAGCTGATCATGCGCGACGCCGAGCGGCTGGCCAAGCTGATCACCATCGAGAACGGCAAGGCGCTGTCGGATTCGCGCGGCGAGGTCGCCTATGCCGCCGAGTTCTTCCGCTGGTTCGCCGAGGAGGCGGTGCGTAATATCGGCGGCCTGTCGCGCGCGCCGGCCTCGGGCGCGCGCATCGTGGTGCAGCACAAGCCGGCCGGCGTCGCCGTGCTGGTGACGCCGTGGAATTTCCCGGCCGCGATGGCGACCCGCAAGATCGGCCCGGCGCTCGCCGCCGGCTGCACGGTGGTGCTCAAGCCGGCCTCCGACACCCCGCTCACCATGCTGGCGCTGATGCCGATCCTCGAGGAGGCCGGCGTGCCGGCGGGCGTGGTCAACGTCATTCCCTCGCGCTCCTCGGGCGCGGTGGTGAGCGCGATGCTGCACGATCCGCGCGTGCGCGTGATCTCGTTCACCGGCTCGACCGAGGTCGGCCGCAAGCTCCTGCACGAGGCCGCCGACAATGTGGTCAAGCCCGCGATGGAGCTCGGCGGCAATGCGCCGTTCATCGTGTTCGAGGACGCCGACATCGATGCCGCCATCGACGGCGCCATGATCGCGAAGATGCGCAACATGGGCGAGGCCTGCACGTCGGCCAACCGCTTCTATGTGCACGAGAAGGTGCACGACGAGTTCGCCAAGAAGCTCGCCGCCAAGATGGCGGCGCTGAAGGTCGGCAACGGTCTTGACGACGGCGTGGCGGTCGGGCCGCTGGTCAATGCCGACGCCAAGAAGAAGGTCACCGAGCTGGTCGACGACGCGGTCGGCAAGGGCGCCAAGGTGCTCACCGGCGGCAAGGCGCCGGGCGGTCCCGGCCATTTCTATCCGCCGACCGTGCTCGATGCCGTGCCGGAAGGCGCCAAGATGCTCAACGAGGAGATCTTTGGGCCGGTCGCGGCGATCCAAACCTTCAAGTCCGAGGGCGAGGCGATCAAGCGCGCGAACGACACCGAGTACGGTCTCATCGCCTATCTCTACACCAAGGACCTGAGCCGCGGCATGCGGGTGTCCGAGCAGCTCGACTTCGGCATGATCGGGCTCAACCGCGGGCTCGTCTCCGATCCGGCGGCGCCGTTCGGCGGCATGAAGCAGTCGGGCATCGGCCGCGAGGGCGCGCACGAAGGGCTGATGGAGTTCCTCGAGACCCAGTACGTCTCGGTGACGTGGTGAGTGGGGAAGGGAGGAGCGAAGTCGCGGGGAGCTTCTTCGGCGCCTGGCGGTACATCGGATCGATGGTCGACGGCAAGCCGCGGCCGGATCGCGGCGAGAACCCGCGGGGCATCATCCATTACGATCCGAGCGGCCACATGAGCGTGCAGGTCGCGCCCGACAAGGACCGCAATAAGGCGGGCAGCGAGCCGACGCCGGAGGAGGCGAAGGCGGCGCTCGCCGGCTACATCGCCTATTTCGGCACCTACACGGTCGACGAGCGGGCCGGCACGGTGACGCACCATCGCCTCGGCAGCGTGCAGCCCGGCGACCCCACCGAGGTCGTGCGCGGCTACGCGTTCGTGGGCGACCGGCTGATCCTGCGGCCGGTCGGCACCACCCACGAGGTGATATGGGAGCGCATCCGGTGATGGACGTGCTGATGCCGCAGCTCGGCGAGACCGTCACGGAAGGCAAGATCACGCAATGGTTCAAGTCGGCGGGCGACGCGGTCAAGCCCGGCGACAACCTGTTCGAGATCGAGACCGACAAGGTGTCGATGGAGGTGCCCGCGACCGGCGCCGGCGTGCTCGCCGAGATCCGCGTGCCGGCGGGCGAGGTGGCGCCGGTCGGCGCGGTCGTCGCGGTCATCTCCGACGGCGCGGCGGCGCGTGTCGACGCCGCGCCCGGAGCTGCGGCCGCGCCCATGCCCTCGCCGCCGCAGGCGGTGCCGCCGCGCATGGCCGGCACGGCGCCGGTCTCCGTGACGCCGCCGGCCACGGCGGCGATCAGGCTCGATCCGTTCTTCGAGGTGCGCACGCCAGCGCGCAACTACGGCCCGGCGCGATTGCCCGACGGCCGCACCGTCACCCCGCTGGCGCGGCGGCTCGCTTCGGAAGCCGGCATCGATCTCGGAAAAATCGCGCCTTCGGGTCCGCACGGCCGCATTGTCGCGCGCGACGTCGCGGCGGCGCAGTCGGTACCAAGGCCGGCGGCGCCGGCGGCGCGGGGCCCCGCCGCCGAGCAGATCAAGGCGCTCTACCGCGACGCGCCGTTCGATGAGATTCCGCTCGACGGCATGCGCCGGACAATCGCCGCGCGCCTGATGCAGGCGAAGCAGACGATCCCGCATTTCTACCTGACCGCGGACGTCGACATCGGGCGGCTGCTCAAGCTGCGCGAGGAGATCAACGCGGCCGCGGACTTCAAGCTCTCGGTCAACGATCTCCTCATCAAGGCCTGGGCGGCGGCGCTGCAGCGCGTTCCCGCCGCCAACGCGATCTGGGCGGAGGACCGCATCCTGCGCTTCAAGCACAGCGACATCGGCGTCGCCGTCGCGATCGACGGCGGCCTGATCACGCCGGTCATCCGCAAGGCGGAGGCGAAAACGCTCTCCGCCATCGCGCGCGAGATGAAGGAATTGGCGGCGCGCGCGCGGGAAAGAAAGCTCATGCCGGGCGAGTACCAGGGCGGCACGTCCGCCATCTCCAACCTCGGCATGTACGGCGTGCGCGAGTTCTCCGCCATCATCAATCCGCCGCAGGCGACCATCCTTGCGGTCGGCGCCGCGCGCCGGCAGGCGGTCGAGACCGAAACGGGCGCCGTAGCCTTCGCCAGCGTGCTGTCGGTGACGCTCTCCTGCGACCACCGCGTGGTCGACGGCGCGCTGGGCGCGGAACTGCTGTCGGCGTTCAAGGGTTTCGCCGAGCAGCCGGTGACGATGCTGATTTGAGGATGAAGATGCCTGAAAAAACCGACATCCTGCTGATCGGGCCGCCCAAGCCGGTCATCGCCAAGGGGCTTGCCGCCTTCAACCTGATCAAGCTTCCCGCCGCCGCGGACCGTGAAAAATTCTTCGCCGCGACCGCGCCGCGCCTGCGCGCCATCGCTTGTGCCGCCACCTCCGAGCGCATCGACGGCGAGTTCATGCGCCGGCTCCCGCGGCTCGAGATCGTCTCCTCGTTCGGCGTCGGCTACGACCACGTCGACGCCCAATGGGCGGGCGCGCACGGCATCACCGTCACCAACACGCCGGACGTGCTGACCGAGGAGGTCGCCGACACCGCGCTCGGCTTGCTCCTCTGCACCGTGCGCGAGTTCCCACAGGCCGAGCGTTACCTGCGCGCCGGCCAATGGCGGCAGAAGGACTACCCGCTGAGCAAGGCGACCTTGCGCGACCGCACCGTCGGGCTGGTCGGCATGGGCCGCATCGGCCAGGCGATCGCGCGGCGGCTCGACGCCATGCAGGTTTCGGTGGTCTACCATTCGCGGCGGCCGGCGGCGGGCGTCTCCTACCAACACTACCCGGCGCTCATCGACATGGCGCGCGCGGTCGACGTGCTGCTCGTCATCACGCCGGGCGGCAAGGCGACCGGGAACCTGATCGATGGCGAGGTGCTCGCGGCGCTCGGGCCCGACGGCATCCTCGTCAACATGTCGCGCGGCTCGGTGGTGGACGAGAACGCCTTGATCAAGGCGCTCGCGGACAAGACCATCCTGTCGGCCGGCCTCGACGTCTACGCCAACGAGCCCGAGGTGCCGCCGGAGCTGATCGCGATCGACCACGCGGTGCTGTTTCCCCATCTCGGCTCGGCCTCGGTCGCGACCCGCGAGAGGATGGATCAGCTGGTCGTCGACAACCTCGTGGCCTGGGCCGACGGCAAGCCGCCGCTGACCCCGGTGCCCGAAACGCCCTGGCCGCCGAGGACGAAGTAGCCCGGGCATGACGGACTGCATCGGCCGTGGTAGCGTGCGGACAGTACCAACGGTCGCTGGTTCTCCCATGCCGGATCGCGCCTCTTTCGCTCTGTTCGCGCTCGGTCTGATCGGACTTTCCGCCGTCGGAGCGAGGGCGCAGGCACCGGCCCCGAGCGAGGCCGCCAAGGGCATGGTCGGCGCCTGGGAAATCTCCAATGCCGCCCGCGACAAGACCTGCCCACTGGCGTTCAAGCTCGATCCCGCCGCCGGCGGCTTCAAGCTCGAGCTCGACCAGGCCTGCGCCGCCGCCTTCCCTTCGCTCAAGGACGTCACGGCCTGGGGCATCGGACCGAACGACGCGGTGCGGATCTACGATTCCAAGGGCGCCGTCATTCTCGATTTCATGGAGGTCGAGAGCCACATGTACGAAGCCGAGCGCAAGGGGGAGGGGCTGTTCTTCATGCGCACCCAGGCCGCCATCCGCGCCGCCACCGTCACCCCGGAGCAGGTGTTCGGCGAATGGACCCTGCTCAAGGAGATGCAAAAGCCGCTCTGCAAGCTCACGCTGTCGAATGCCCCGGGCGAGGCGGGCAGCTACAAGCTGACGGTCAAGCCGGGCTGCGATGCCGAGATCGCCGGCATCGGTCTCTCCACCTGGCGGCTCGACAGCAACGAGCTGGTGCTCAGCGGCCGCAACGGCGCCTGGCGCTTCTCCGAAAGCGACGCCACGACCTGGGAACGCATTCCCCCGAGCGCCGATCCCATCGTGCTGATGCGGCAGTGAGATGTCATTGCCGGGCTTGACCCCGCAAGTCGGGCCCGCCCGACTTGCGGCACTCATAATGATGCGGAACTCGGGCAAGCCCGAGTTCCGATGCAATCCATCCGCTTTGCGAAAAGTCTTTTTGCAAAGAAGAAGATGGATGCCCGGGTCAAGCCCGGGCACGACGACTTCGCCAAGTCGCGGGGGTGTTGGGTCTCCCCCGGGTCAAGCCCGGGGTCGACCCAACCTACGGCTTGCGGCAATGGGCGATCAGCCCGTCGATAAACGTGCCGCACTTCTCGAGCTCGCCGACGGCGATGAACTCGTCGGCCTTGTGGGCCTGGTCGATCGAGCCCGGTCCGATCACCACCGTCGGGATGCCGGCCTCGGTGAACAGGCCGGCCTCGGTGCCGAACGCGACCTTGGCGTGATCGCTGCGGCCGCTTAGCCGCTTGCTCAGCCCGACCATGGCGCAATCTGGCGCGGTGTCGAGGCCGGGGAAGCCGGACATGATCTCGAAATCGATCCCGGCGTGCGGGGCGACCGCCTTCATCGCGGGCTCGAGCACCTCGCGCGCATGGGCCGTCACCTCGCCGACCAGGGCATCGAGGCTGTCGGCGGCGATCGAGCGGAACTCGAACTCGAACGTGCAGGCGTCGGGCACGATGTTGAGCGCGCTGCCGCCGTGGACCGTGCCGGTGTGCCCGGTGGTGAACGGGACGTCGTAGAGCGGGTCGCGCGCACCCTCGCGCGCGAGGCGGTCGGCGATGTCCCTGATCTTGACGATGAGCCGCGCCGCGTATTCGACCGCATTGACGCCTCTTGGCGCGAGCGAGGAGTGGCAGGTCTCCCCGCGCACGGTCACGCGCAGCGAGCGCTTGGCCTTATGGCCGGTCACCACCGTCATCCCGGTCGGCTCGCCGACGAAGCAGCCCACCGGCTTCGCCGGGGCGTCGCGCAGGCGCGCGATCAAGGTGCGCACGCCGATGCAGCCGATCTCCTCGTCATGGGACAATGCGAGATGGATCGGCCGCGCGAGTTTTGCCGCGATCATGTCGGGCACCGCGGCGAGGCAGCAGGCGAGGTAGCCCTTCATGTCGGCGGCGCCGCGACCGTAGAGCCGTCCGTCGCGCGCGGTGAGCCGGAAGGGATCGGCCGACCAGGTCTGCCCGTCGACCGGCACGACGTCGGTATGGCCCGAGAGGATGTAGCCCGGCACCGCCGCGGGCCCGACCGTCGCCCACAGATTGGCCTTGCCGCCGGTCGGGTCGAGCACGCGCTCGTGCGCGATCCCGAAGCCGTCGAGGTAGGCCTCGACCCACGCGATCAGCGCCAGGTTGGAATTGCGGCTCGTCGTATCGAAGCCGACCAGCGCCTCGAGGATGTCGACGGTCTTGCGAGCAGGCATCTCGTTCCGGCCCTTGCGTCAGGCGCCGGCGCCGATACACACTCACCGGCGGGCGATCGCGCGCGAGCATGACAGCATGGGCAAGTTCAGGCAAATCGTTCTTGGCATCGCCGCGGCCGGCGCGATCGCGACCGCCAGCGCCCAAGCATCCGATGAAGAGCTCAAGATCGGGCTTTCCGCCGAGCCTTCGGCGATCGACCCGCATTTCCACAACCTCACGCCGAACAATTCGCTGTTGAAGCACATCTTCGACCGGCTCACCGACCAGGACGAAAACCAGGCGGTGCGGCCGGGCCTCGCCGTCTCCTGGCGCAACGTCGACGAAAGCACGTGGGAGTTCAAGCTTCGCCCGGGCGTGACCTTCAGCGACGGCTCGGCGTTCACCGCCAACGACGTGATCTACTCGTTCTGCCGCGCGCCGCGGGTCGAGAACTCGCCGTCCTCGTTCGCGATCTATTCGCGCGCGGTCACGGCAATGACGGCGCCCGACCCGCTGACGCTCAGGATGACGACGGCCGGGCCTTATCCGCTGTTGCCGAACGAGGCGTCGACCATCGCGATCCTGTCGGCGAAGGCGAATGGCGCGGGAGACGTGACCTTCGACCGGCAGGACTGCAAGGGCGTGGGCGCCTATCCCAAGACCGAGGCGTTCAACTCCGGCGCGGCCGCGATCGGAACCGGGCCCTACAAGCTCGCGCGCTTCACCAAGGGCGACCGCATCGTCCTCGAGCGCAACGACCGCTACTGGGGCGAGAAGCCGTCCTGGCAGCGCGTCGTCTTTCGCCCGATCACCAGCGCCGGCCCGCGCGTCGCGGCGCTCCTCTCCGGCGACGTCGATCTGATCGAGAACGTGCCGATCCAGGATCTCGAGCGCATCCGGGCGAACCCCGATTTCAAGGTCGTGCAGGGACTCTCCGCCCGCGTCATCTACCTGCATTTCGATTACGTCGACGATGCCCCGCCGGGGGTCGCCGGCACCGACAGCAAAAATCCGTTCCGCGACAAGCGGGTGCGCGAGGCGATCTCGAAGGCGATCGACCGCGACGCCATCGTCGCGCGCGTCCTGGGCGGCGTCGCGGTCGCGGCCGGCGAGCTCTTGCCGCCGACGATGTTCGGAGCCAACAAGGACATGAAGGCGCCGAAGGCCGACGTCGAGGGGGCGAAGAACCTGCTGGCCGAGGCCGGCTATCCCGGCGGCTTCTCGCTGGTGCTGGCGACGCCGAACGACCGCTACGTCAACGACGCCCAGGTCGCGCAGGCGGTGGCGCAGATGCTGGCGCGCCTCGGCCTCAAGGTCTCGGTCGACGCCATGACCTCGAGCCAGTTCTTCGCCAAGCGCACGCGGCGGGAGTTCGGCTTCTGGCTGGCGGGCTGGATCTCCGACACCGGCGAGATGTCGGCGCAGATCAAGCCGCTGGCGGCGACGCCGAACCGGGACAAGGGATGGGGCACCACCAATCCGGGCGGCTATTCCAATGCGCAGGTGGACGCGCTGCTCGAGCAGGCGCTCGGCACCATCGACGACGGAAAACGCGCCGCGCTGCTCGCGCAAGCGAGCCGCGTCGCCATGGCCGATTACGGCGTGCTGCCGCTCCATTTCGAGATGACGACGTGGGCTATGCGCAAGGGGCTCGGCTATCGGCCGCGCGTCGACCAGGCCACCCAGGCGACGATGGTCAAGCGCGCGCCCTGATGCGCCCCAAATGACGGCCGCGGCCGCGCCCATCCGACCGGAGGGATCATGCTCGCCTTCCTGTTCCGGCGACTAGGGCAGGGCGCGTTGGTCGTCGTGGCGATGACGACGCTCGTTTTCGTCGGCGTCTACGCGCTCGGCAATCCGATCGACATCCTGATCAGCCCGCAGGCCGACGAGCTCGAGCGCGAGCAGGCGATCGTGCGGCTCGGCCTCGACCGGCCGATGTGGGTGCAGTTCGGCCTGTTCCTGAAGTCGGCGCTGGCCGGCAATCTCGGCACCTCGTTCGTGCACGGCGTGCCGGCGATCGATCTGATCTTGAGCCGCATGCCGGCCACCCTCGAGCTCGCGCTTGTTGCGCTGGTGATCGCGGTCGGGATCGGCATTCCGGCGGGACTGTCGGCCGGGCTTGCGCCGCGCTCGCTGCTCGGGCGGGGCATCATGACCGGCTCGGTGCTGGGCTTCTCGGTGCCGAATTTCTGGCTCGGATTGATGCTGATCCTCCTGTTCGCGGTCGAGCTGAAGATCCTGCCGGCGGGCGGGCGCGGCGCGACGCGCACGCTCTTCGGCGTCGAGCTTTCGCTGCTGACGGTCGACGGCCTGCGCCACCTCATCCTGCCCGCGCTCACGCTCGCGACCTACAAGGCCTCGCTGATCGCGCGGCTCGCCTATGCCGGGACGCGCGAGGTCCTGCTGCAGGATTTCGTGCGCTTCGCGCGCGCCAAGGGGCTGTCGCGCCGCCGCATCGTCGGCGTCCACGTGCTCAAGACCATCCTGATTCCGGTGGTCACCGTGATCGGCCTCGAGCTCGGTTCCATGATCGCGTTCGGCGTGGTCACCGAGACCGTGTTCGCCTGGCCGGGCATGGGCAAGCTTCTGATCGATTCGATCTACCGGCTCGACCGGCCGGTGATCGTCGCCTACCTCGTGGTGATCGTGGTGATGTTCGTGCTGATCAATTTCGCGGTCGACGTGCTCTATACGCTGATCGATCCGCGCGTCCGCCTGACGACGCAGGAGGCGTGAGCATGCTCGCCGACATCGGGATCGACCGTAGCGAGACCGCGCGGGCGCGCTGGGGCCGCACCTGGGACGAATTCGCCGAGAGCCGCGTCGCGGTCGCGGCGCTCGCGCTGGTCGTGCTGCTGATCGCGCTGGCGACCGTCGCGCCCTGGGTCGCGCCGCAAAACCCCTACGATCTCTCGCAATTGTCGATCATGGACAACCGGCTGCCGCCGCTCGCGCGCGGGCTTGCCGGCGGGCTTTACCTCCTCGGCACCGACGATCAGGGGCGCGACATGCTGTCGGCCATCCTGTTCGGCCTGCGCCTCAGCCTGTTCGTCGGCATCGTGGCGACCGCCGTCGCGCTCGTCATCGGCACCGGGCTCGGCGTGATGGCCGCCTATCTCGGCGGCCGGATCGACGCCGTCCTGATGCGGCTGGTCGACATCCAGCTCTCCTTCCCGGCGATCCTGATCGCGCTGATCCTGGTGGCCGTCCTCGGCAAAGGCGTCGACAAGGTGATGATCGCGCTCGTGTCGGTGCAGTGGGCCTATTACGCGCGGACCATTCGCGGCTCCGCCCTGGTCGAGCGCCGCCGCGAATATATCGAGGCCGCCCGCTCGCTGGCGCTGCCGCAGTCGCGCATCATCCTGCGCCATCTCCTGCCCAACGCGCTGGCGCCGCTGATCGTGGTGGCGACCGTGCAGGTCGCGCACGCCATCGCGCTCGAGGCGACGTTGTCGTTTCTCGGGGTCGGCGTGCCGATCACCGAGCCGTCGCTCGGGCTCCTCATCGCCAACGGCTACGGCTACATGCTCTCCGGCGACTACTGGATCGCGTTCTATCCCGGCATTGCGCTGCTCGTGGTGATCGTGGCGATCAACCTCACCGGCGACCAGCTGCGCGACGTGATGAATCCGCGGCTCAAGCGGTGACCGCGATGGCGGTGCTCGCGGTCGAGAACCTGCGCACGCATTTCTTCACCCGCAACGGCGTCGTGAAGGCGGTCGACGGCGTCGGTTTCAGCGTCGCGCCGGGCGAGGTGCTCGGCCTGGTCGGAGAATCCGGGTCCGGCAAGACCGTGACCGGCTGGTCGATCCTCGGGCTCGTCGATCCTCCCGGCCGGATCGTCGCCGGCTCGATCAGGCTCGACGGCGAGGAGCTCGTCGGCTGTCCGGAAGAGCGCTTGCGCGACTATCGCGGGCGGAAGATCGCCATGATCTTCCAGGACCCGATGATGACGCTCAACCCGGTGCTGCGGATCGACACCCAGATGATCGAGGCGCTCACCGCCCATGAACGGGTCTCGCGGTCGGCCGCGCGCGCTCGCGCGCTCGAGGCGCTGGCGGCGGTCGGCATCGCCTCGCCGAGGGAGCGGCTTCGCGCCTATCCGCACCAGCTCTCCGGCGGCATGCGCCAGCGGGTGGCGATCGCGATCGCGCTCCTCAACCGGCCGCGGGTGCTGATCGCGGACGAGCCGACGACCGCGCTCGACGTCACCATCCAGTCGCAAATCCTCGCCGAGGTTCAGGCTCTGTGCGCGCAGAACGGTACCGCGCTGATCTGGATCACCCACGATCTCGCCGTGGTCGCCGGCCTCGCCGACCGCATCGCGGTGATGTATGCGGGCCGGATCGTGGAGGAGGGGCCGGTCGACGCCATGTTCGCGCAGCCGCTGCATCCCTATACGCGCGGCCTGATCGGCTCGGTTCCGAGCCGCGGGCAGCGCGGCGCGCCGCTCCTCCAGATCCCGGGGATGCCGCCGTCGGCCGCGCATCGGGCGCCGGGCTGCGCGTTTGCGCCGCGCTGCCCGCGCGCCGACGCCGCCTGCCGATCGGAGCCGCCGATGGCGGATCACGGCGGCGGGCGGGCGGCGCGCTGCTGGCATCCGCACGCCGAGGCCGCCGCATGACGCCCAAGGTCGCGCTCGCGGGCGTCGGCAAGGACTTCGTCGAGCCGCTCGATCTCGCGGCGCGCGCGGCCAACCTGTTCGGCGCCGGCCTCGACGATGTCGTGGTCAAGGCGGTCGACGGCGTCGACCTCACGATCGCGCAAGGCGAGGTGGTCGGGCTCGTCGGCGAGTCCGGCTGCGGGAAATCGACGCTCGCCCGCATCGTCGCCGGCATCATGCCGCCGAGCCGCGGCGAGGTGAGGTTCGGCGGCCGCACCTTGTCGGAGCTTGCCGCCGCCTCCGGGCGCAAAGCGCTCACCAAGATCCAGATGATCTTCCAGGACCCGATGGCGTCGCTCAATCCGCGCATGCGGGTCGCCGACATCGTCGGCGAGGCGCCCGTCGTTCACGGCATCGTCTCCAAGGCCGGGCGCGGGGGCTACGTCGACGCGCTGCTCGCGCGGGTCGGCCTCGATCCCGGCCACAAGTCGCGCTATCCGCACCAGCTCTCCGGCGGGCAACGCGCCCGCGTCGGCATTGCGCGCGCGCTCGCGGTCGAGCCCGAGGTCCTGGTCTGCGACGAATCGGTCGCTTCCCTCGACGTATCGATCAAGGCGCAGGTGTTGAACCTGTTCATGCAATTGCGCCGGGATCTCGCGCTCACGTATCTGTTCATCAGCCACGACCTCGGCGTGGTCGAGCACGTCTCGGACCGCACCGCCATCATGTATCTGGGCCGCATCGTCGAGCTCGCCCCGACCACGGAGCTGTTCCGCGCGCCGAACCACCCCTACACCAAGGCGCTGATCGCGAACGTGCCGCGCCTCGACGCGAGGAAGCGCCGCTTCGAGCCGATCAAGGGCGAGATTCCCTCGCCGTTCGATCCTCCCGCCGGCTGCCACTTTCATCCGCGCTGCCCGTTCGCCATGGCGCGCTGCCGGACCGAGCGTCCGGCGCTGAAGGAGATCGCGCCGGGACGCTCGGCGGCCTGCCATCTCAACGGCTGACGGCCGGCGTGACGGCCATCCGGGGTCGTCATTGCCGGGCTTGACCCGTTAAGAGGCTTTCCAGGTCGTCATGCGCGGGCTTGACCCGCGCATCCATCTTCTTCGCGAGAAAGTTCTTACGAAGATTGGATGGATTGCCGGGTCAAGCCCGGCAATGACGACCTTAGCTTATGGGGTCAGCCGGGGGACAAGCCCGGCCATGACGTGGAGAGTGTCGACCGTTATGAAGGTTGGTACAATGAGTGGCGAACGTGCGGGCCGGAGCCCTGATATGACCTATCGTGATGCGGATCGCTGCGTCGGCCGCCTGCTCACGGTCCCCCCTGCGGTTGCCCGCGCCGACTGAACTTTGCCTGGCGTGCCGCGAGCCGGAGTGCTCTTCTTCGCCGCCGCGTTCTCAGTTGCAGGTCCTGGACCAGTCGCTGTTGGAGCCTTGCGCGCTTTCGACGTGCTGCTGGACCGTGCGACCTCCTTCGCAGCGACAGCGACGTCGGGAGCGGCGGTCTCGGCCATCTCCAGCCCGAACAAGGCCGCCACATCGCCCTCGTCGAGCAGCTGCGCGGCGGGCGCCGATCTTCCTCGGGTGAGGTCCGACCCGGCACCGGCCAGCAACTCATTCTCGTCCACGCCCCGCAACAGGAAGAGAAGCTCGGGTTTTTCATCGAGCCTCGCCCCGGCCCCATACAGCGCAGCCGCCACGTGCTTGCACATGTCGGCCCAATCGGGGCAGCTGCAGGACAGCGTGATTTCGGCGGGAGCGGGAAACAGGCCGTCGCCTTCGCGACAGACGCGATCCATGACGCCCTTCGCCAAGCGACCCTGCAGCAGCTCGACCAGCGAATCGATCGATCCGGCGCAGTCCCGACAGATGGCTTTCCAGCGGGCGGCCGTGACCGGCGCGATGCCGATCTTGATCTTGTAGAGCTCGGAGCCGCTGACGAAGGCCGCGACCTCGCCCCGCACAACTTGCAGGTCGACGACCGACCCGTTGCGCACGTAGGTCCGGCCGCGCGGCAGGCGGTTCGCATAATCGCTGTAGCGCTCGAGATTGGCGCACCACGCCTTGCCCCAGAAGCTCTTGGCGATGGCGCGGCCTTCGATGGTGACGGGGGCGACGGATTGCCCCTTCTTCTTCAGCTTCCTGAGCTTGCGCTCGGCTTGCCGCCGCCGCTCGGCCACCGGCACATAGGGTCGCCATTCGTACCAGCTCATCCGTCAGCCCTCTTTCATCGCCGCTGAGAGGTCGAGGGCGACGAGCTTCAGCAGGTCGTCATCCTTCATCTCGGTCAACAGCATCTCGGCGCCGGGCGCGAGAAAATCTCCCGCCAGTTGCTTCTTCGATTCGATCATCTGGTCGATCTTGTCCTCGACCGTCCCGCGGCAAATGAACTTGTGCACGAGCACATTCTTATTCTGCCCGATTCGGAAGGCGCGGTCAGTGGCCTGGTTTTCAACAGCCGGGTTCCACCATCGGTCGAAGTGGACGACATGGGAGGCGGCCGTGAGATTGAGCCCGGCGCCCCCCGCCTTGACCGAAAGCACGAAGAATGGGGCGTCGTCGTCCTCCTGGAACCGGCGCACGAGATCCTTGCGCTTCCTGACCTCGGTCTCGCCGGTGAGGACGAGGCCGGGCCGTCCGAACACCGACCCCAGGAACGCCGCCAGCGGGGCCGTCGTCTCCCTGAACTGGGTGAACAGCAAAACCTTCTCCTGCCGGGCGGCGATCACCTCCGTGATGTCGCGCAGGCGCGCAAGCTTGCCGCTGTCCTCCTCGGCCCAGGCGCCGTCGCCGAGCCATTGCGAGGGATGGTTGCAGATCTGCTTGAACCGCATCAGGAAAGCCAGGACGATGCCCCGGCGCTGCATTCCGTCGACGTCCTGCAGCTGCCGCGCCAGCTCTGCGACCGCTTGCTGGTAGAGCGCCGCCTGCTTGCGGCTCAACGGGCAGAACACATTCACCTCGGTCTTGTCCGGCAGGTCGGCGATGATGCTCTTGTCGGTCTTCAGGCGCCGCAGCACATAGGGACGCACGAGGTCGCGCAGCGGCCCGTACGGGTTGTGCGGCCGGTCGGCGAGGCTTTTGACGAAGGCGGAGAACTGAGTCGAGGATCCCAGGAGGCCGGGATTGATGAAATCGAAGATCGACCAGAGGTCGCCGAGCCGGTTCTCGATCGGCGTTCCGGTCAAGGCGATCCGCGCCTCGGCCTGAAGCGTCTTCACCAGCTTGGTCTGCTTGGCCGCCGGGTTCTTGACGGCCTGCGCTTCGTCGAGGATCGCGAGGCGCCACGCTCCCCCCGCGAGCCAAGGCGTACGCCCCAGATAGCCGTAGCTGGTGATGACGATATCGACATCGCTGAGATCCTCCGAGCCGTCCAGCTTCGGCTTTTCGGCGGCCGGCGCCGATGGATGCGCGATCATCGCTTTCAGGCTCGGCGCAAAACGGGCGATCTCCGCGGCCCAATTGGCAAGCAGCGAGGCGGGCGCCACCAGCAGGCTCGGCTTGCGCCTGCCGCTTCCTTCGTTCTTGAGCACCAGCAGCAAGGAGAGAACCTGGATGGTCTTGCCGAGGCCCATGTCGTCCGCAAGGCAGGCCCCAAGCCCGAGCCGAGTGAACAGATGGAGCCATTGCACTCCCGCTTGCTGATAGGGCCGCAGTGTTCCCTTGAACGACCGGCCGGGCTCGACGCGGGCGAGCGCCTCGGGCCGGCGCAAGGCGGCGAGCGTCTCCGCCAGCCAGGGACCCGCCACGGTCCGGCTCCAATCGACGTCGGCTCGTGCGGCAGCGCCGTCTCCGCCGATCCCGGCACCCGCAAGCATGCGCATCGCTTCGCCGAACGAGAGACCCTCGGTGGCGGCCCGGCGCTCGATCGCCTCGAGCTGCTCGAGCGTGCGGCTCAGCCGCTCACGGTCGACCTCGATCCATTTCCCGCGGATGAGCGCCAAACCGTCGGATTGCGCGAGCAGCCGCTCGATCTCGGCCGCCGTCAGGCTTTCGCCGTCGAGCGTCACCTCGATCCGGAAATCGAGCAGCGCGTCCAGGCCCAGCTGCGAGGGCGCCTTGCCGCCGACCGTTGCCGTCACTTGCGGCCGCGCCGGACGATTCATGCGCCAGCTCGCCGGCATCCGCACGATCACCCCGGCGCTTTCGAGCGCGGGCGCATCCTTGAGGAATTGCAGCGCCTGCTGCGGCCGCCAGCGCAGCGGGTGAAAAATTTCGCCGCCGTCGACCATGGCCTTCAACCAGGCGCACTGCTCGGCGGCGCGCTGCACCGGCATCAGCAGGGACAGGAGCCGCTCGCGGTTCTTGGCGCCGGCATATTCCTGCAGGGCCTTGCCGAGCGGCAGATGCTGGGCCTTGGCCTGCGCCGAAAGCCTGGTGGTGTAGGTCGCAAGAAAGGCGAACGGAGCTTCCTCGTCCTTCCTGTTCTCGGCGAGATTGAAATGCACCCGTCCGACCAGATTCCAGGCCGGGTGCCGGCTCTTGAGAAACTCCTGGACGGGGCGCTTGGCCTCGGCGAGCTCGGCATCGAAGGCCGCATCCATGCCGCGCCAAAGCGCGGCGAGGACGGCGGCCGTGACGTATTCCGCACCGGTGATCGGCGGCACCGCCGCGGCCATCTTTTCGAGCTCGCCCTCCGCGAGCACAGGCACCGGCGGCTTGGCGGCACCCTCGCCCAAGCCGGGCACTGCGCACAACGCGGCCACGTACTGCGCGCCGAGCTCCCGCCAATACGACAGCACCGCGGGTAGCGCGGTCCCCGCCTCGTCGACGCCGAGATAGAGCAACCCGTGCCCGTATCCCCGCGCGAACGCCGTCTGCAGTCGCGCGGCTCGCTCCGGCGGCAATGCCACCTCCTCCCCCGAGGGAGCGAGGGTCAGCACTCCGTGCGGCGTGACGACAGGCGCCAGATTCATGACGGATGCATGCTCGTGCTTACCCCGAATATGCGGACCGGCGTTCGTCGGAGGCTCGACGCACCCGATGACCCGCAAGTGATCGACTTTTCGCCCCCGACCCGCAAGCTTGGTTCGCGGCGGGCGTGGAATAGCGGGGATATCGGACGGCTGCCGTATCGTTTTCGCGAATCTCGATTATGCGTAGTCTTCCCGCAACGAAGGATACGGGCCATGAGCAAGAAACCGGCGGCCATTCCGAATGATCTCAAGCCCTGGATCGAGGCGAAGAAGCGACACCGCCTCTCGCAAGCGCATATCCAGATGGCGCGCGAGCTCGGAATGAACCCGAGGAAGTTCGGCAAGATCGACAATCATCGCCAGGAGCCATGGAAGGCGCCTTTGCCGATCTTCATCGAGACCATTTATTTCAAGCGGTTCGGGAAGACGAAGCCTGACAAGATCATGAGCTTCGTGGAGATGGCGGCGGCGCGTGCGGCAAAAAAGGCGGCGAGGAAGCTCGCCAAGCAGGCGAGGAAGGCGGCACCCGCCGACGATGTCGCAGCAAGTCCGGCGGAACATCCCGCGCCACTGCCGCCGGCGCACCGGCAGGAGGCAGAGGAGCCTGTTGCGCCGATTCGCTCTTAGAGCGCGCTTCCGTGAAGTGACGGACAACAGTGCGACGCACTCGGTCCGCTCCCTAACCCCCGGGTTGGGGCGGCCTCGTGCTTCGAGACGCAACGCAGTCAAGCCTGCGCAGACTGCGTAAACTGTGTGCCGAGCATGATCAACAGCTTGGAGGTGTAAGTCCTCTATCCAGCCTGATGGTGGCGAAGGATTAGCGAAACGCAAGGGCTTGCTCCGCGTGAGCGGAGCCCATCGCGAGGTGGGG
>WNFF01001436.1_pt1 | contig 21104 bp, 22 predicted proteins | sample 5400441 | NCBI WGS metagenome assembly WNFF01 (sample SAMN13153345, study PRJNA577476) | soil metagenome | isolation source: 120 cm saprolite under Douglas fir tree site 2 hole 3 replicate 1 | place: USA:California | collected 2015-04-18
CGAGAACACGACGTCGTCGGCATCAAAGTCGCGCGTTGGCCTGAAAATGCGGTTGGAGTGCCACTTCACGCCGCGGCGCAGATGGAAGGTGTAAGTCTTACCGTCCGGCGAGATATCCCACCGTTCGGCGAGACCGGGCACGACCCTGGTGCCGCCGCGCTCGAACTCGACCACGCGGCTGTAAATCTGGCCGTTGGCATCGAACGACGTGCCGGTGGTGTTAATGGCCGGATAGAAGTTTTCCGGGCTGCCCTCCGAGCAGAACACCAATGTCTTTGCCGAGAGCGGCGTCGTGGTGGCGAGCGTGGCGATGCAGAAGGCGATCGGAATCCGGAATTCACGCATGGGGCTCTCCCGCGGGACATGAGGCGCATTCCCAAACCAGTATCAAATCATACCGTCCCGCCGGGCTCCTGTCAGCGACCTCTATCTAAAGGATTAGAGCGCGTTCCGATCAGATCGAATCACCTCTCCAGCGTCATGCCCGCGCTTGTCGCGGGCATCCACGTCTTGCTTGCGGGTTTTCAGCCAAAACGGCGTGGATGGCCGGGACAAGCCCGGCCATGACTCCGGATAAATGGTTCGGTCTGACCGGACGCGCTCTAGCCCATGTTTGACACGCCAACATACGGACGATCGATCGTCTCGAAGCTGGGCGGTGCGTCCGCAAACCAATCGGGCGCCTGCTCGCGATGCTCGATGCCGCCTGTGTTCCGCTCGCCCGGGCTGGCGAGAGAGCGGAACCACAGCATAACGACGGGCCCTCGTGGTCGCCCGCCGGCGCACCTGCGAGCGAAAGTAAAGTCCTCGAGGCGACGCTGCACGCGATGCCGCTCAAAGGTGAGCCCCCGTCGTATCTGTGACCACGCCCAAGGATGTTCAAAATGCCGCCGTCGGCATTCATCGAGGTCGTCGTCGATCGCGGCAAGCCTGGAACGCAGACCCGCGATTTCGGCATTGACTTTCCTGAGGTCAATTCGCATGAGCGTCGCTCCCGGGGCTGTTGTTCGCGCTTTCGTGGCCGAAGGCGGCCCTCGGCTCCCATAAAAGCAATTGGCCCCGGCAAGCCGATACCAGGGCCAATGACGACCAATGATCTGCCGGAGGGGCGTGGGGAAGGCAGCCATTGATCGAGCGGCAGTGAACACGAGCCTGGCGGTAGCCGTCTGTCCGTTGCACCGCTTTGCGGCAACGCAATCTGGGGATAACTGCTGCGTGATACCGATCGCGGCTACTTCTGCGAATCCTGGTGGCTGAGCGCCCACCACTTCAGCCGGTTGTCACGAACGACTTCACCCGATGACCCTGCCACGATGTGTTGCATCGATTGACAAGTCATCTGCCTACTTGATATTGTAGCTGATGGTATACTTTCGGGCTGGTACTGAAAAGCGGGCTGAAATGATGAGCAATGTCGCTGGCCGCCAGGGCTCATGGTCAGGCGGGCATATTCGTAACCGGCGTCATTGTGAATGCAGCAGCCATCGTCGGCACGCCGCCGGTCCTGCTGCTCAACGTCATTCTCATCATTCAGACCTTCAGGGCTCTCCATCCGGGCCAGCTTGCCGCTGATTGAGGCGGCGTGTGGGGAGCAAAGCGGCGTTCTTGGAGGGTACGTGCTGCAAAAGACGCGACCTGCGGACAAAACCGAAGTGCAGCCCAGGCGCATTTCCGTCCATCCCGGCGTGTTGCCCACGCTGGTTTTATTTGGACTGGGTCTTGGAGTTGGGCTGTCTCCCTTGGGCAGCTACTTTCGGGCGGGCAGGGATCGCGCCGTCGCCATCGAAGCATATGAGAGGGCATCGCATTTCGTTCGGGAGGGCGAGCGCGTCCGAGTCCCGTCCAACTCGCCGTTGCGCGGCAAGCTCAGCATCAAGGCGGTCGCCGAAAGGGAAATCCAGCGCACCTTGGTACTCCCGGCCGTCGTGGAGGCTGATCCGGCCCACCTCATAAAGGTCGTACCGCCTCTAACCGGACAGGTCAGGAAGCTCATGGTGCAGCTGGGAGAGCGCGTAGAGCTCGGGCAGCCGCTTCTCATTTTCGACTCGCCAGATCTCGGCACCGCTTACGCGGATTACGACCGCGCCAAGGCCAACCTCGCCTTGGCGATCAAGAGCCGCGACCGATTGCGCGAACTCGTACAAACCTCAGCCGCCGCGATAAAGGACCTGCAGCAGGCCGAGACCGACTCGGTGACGGCCGAGGTTGAAAAACAGCGTGCGCAGTTGCGATTGCGGCAGATCGGCGCCGATCCCGAGAAGCCGAGCCAATCGGGAACGGTCACAATCTCGGCACCGATTTCCGGCAGTGTGATCGATCTCGCGATCGCGCCGGGCGCTTATTGGAACGATCCAACGGCTGCGCTGATGACCGTCGCAGACCTGAGCACCATCTGGGTCACTGCGAACGTTCCGGAGAAAGACATATCCCTGGTCGCCAAGGGGCACGCGGTCGATGTCTCCTTTGCCGCCTATCCGAGTGAAATCTTCAAGGGACAAGTTCTCTTCGTCAGCGACGTGCTCGACGGGGACACGCGGCGGACCAAGGTGCGCATTGCCTTCCACAATCCGGGCACTCGGCTGAAGCTCAACATGTTTGCCAATGTCAGCTTCCTGGCTCCCAAACAGGTGATGCCGGTCATTCCCACCGCCGCCTTGGTACTCAAGAATGAAACCGACGAGGTCTTCATCGAGACGGAGCCTTGGACGTTTGAGGAACGCGCGGTCGAGATCGCTTTTGAGGAGGGCGACCAGGCGGTCGTCAAGAGCGGGCTCAAAGCCGGCGACCGCGTGGTAACGCAAGGCGGGGTTCTCCTCAATGATTGAATGGGTGGTTGGCTACGCCATTAAGAAGCGCGTCGTGATGGCGATGATTGGGACGTTCGCCGTCGCTTGCGGTTACTACGCGTGGACACATCTCGCGGTCGAAGCTTATCCCGACATCGCGGAAGTCATGAGCCAAGTCATCACCCAGGCACCCGGCCTGGCGGCCGAAGAGGTTGAACAGCAAGTGACCATTCCGCTCGAACGCGAACTCAATGGCACGCCGGGCCTGCTGATCATGCGATCGAAGAGCACGTTTGGACTGTCGCTGATCACTGTCGTTTTTCGTGACGGCGTTGAGACCTATTGGTCGCGTCAACGCATTCTGGAGCGCATCCAGAACGTGACCTTGCCGTCCGGTTTGACCCCCACCTTGTCACCCGTAACGTCGCCGACGGGCCAACTCTATTATTACACGCTTGAATCTGACACGAAGGGCCTGCGCGAACTGTCCGAACTCCAAAAATGGGTCATCATTCCGGCGCTGAAGCAGGTGCCCGGGGTGGCTGATGTCACAAACTTCGGCGGCATCACAACCCAGTTCCAACTCGAACTCGATCCGCAGCAGCTCATTCGCTTCGGTCTGTCGCTAAGGAACATAACCGACGCCATCAATGCCAACAGCGCCAGTGCCGGCGGCAGCGTTCTGGCGCGCGGCGCTTTCGGTTACGTCGTGCGCGGCGTCGGCCTCGTCCAGACGCTCGACGATATGGGCAGGATCGTCGTCACCCAGCGCAACGGGACACCGATCTTTGTGCGCGACCTCGGTAAGCTGAAGCTTGGCAACCAGGAGCGTCATGGCATTCTGCGTTCCGACGAAAAGAACGATGTGATCGAAGGTGTCGTGCTGCTGCTGCGGGGGGAAAACCCGTCGCAGGTGATGGACGGCGTTCATGTCAAGGTGGCCGAACTGAACGACCGCCTTAAATCCGAGGGCGTGCAGATCGTGCCCTATATCGACCGGTCAGACCTGGTCGATGCCACGATCGACAAGGTCTCGCACACTGTCTTTGTCGGCGCGGGCCTCGTCCTTGTCGTTCTGATTGCGTTTCTCGGCAGTCTGCGCGGCGCGTTCATCGTCGGCATGACTATCCCGTTTGCCATGGCCGTCACCTTCATCATGATGCACGTGACGAACATTCCTGCCAATCTCTTGTCTCTCGGGGCGATCGATTTCGGGATCATCGTCGACGGCGCAATTGTGGTGACGGAGGCCATGTTGCGGCGTCGCGAATCAAAGCCCAAGGAGCCTCTTACGCAAGACGATGCCCTCGTCGCCGCACAGCAGGTCGCGAGGCCGATCTTCTTTGCCACGCTGATCATCGTCACGGCCTACCTGCCGCTGTTCGCCTTTCAGCGCGTCGAGGCGAAGCTCTTCTATCCGATGGTCTATGCCGTAGGCTACGCGCAGCTTGGCGCATTACTGTTCGCATTGATGCTGATTCCCGGTTTGGCCTATCTCGTCTATCGCCAGCCTCGGCGGACCTTTCGCAACCCTGCGCTTGAATGGCTGGAAAGAGCATATCCGCGCGTCCTTGAGCGCCTTCTTAGGCGGCCGAGCATCGTTTATGTTCTGAGCGCTGGCGCGATCGCGGCCGTGGTCTGGCTCGGGGCCACAGTCTGGCGCGAGTTTCTTCCCGAGCTTGACGAAGGCTCGATCTGGTTACACGCCGAGCTGCCCGGGGGCATTTCGCTGGCAACGTCGAATAAAATGGTGGTCGACTTGCGCAATGCCGTTAGCGAATTCCCCGAGGTGTCGCAGGTGGTGATACATGTCGGTCGCAATGACGACGGAACCGATCCGTGGACGCCTTCGCACATCGAAGCCGGGGTTGAGCTTCGTCCGTACAACACCTGGCCATCGGGCAGTAGCAAGCGGGATTTGATCCGCCGCCTGGCCGCGCGCTTGCGTGAACTGCCTGGCTTCGAGATTGCCTTCAGCCAGCCGATCACCGACACGATCCTCGATACCATCGTCGATCCGCACGCCCAGCTTGCTGTCAGGATTTATGGCGATGACTACGACGAGATGCGCCGTATCGCCAGAGACGTGGTCGACGTTCTCAGCACGGTGCCGGGCACAGCCGATGTTGCGCTGGACCGGCAACCTCCGTTGCCGCAGGTCGTGATCAAGATCGATCGCGAAGCCGCGGCCCGTTACGGCATCAACGTCGCCGACGTTACGGATCTTATCCAGATCGGCATTGGCGGGGGCGCCGTGAGCCAAGTTTTCATTCGCGATCGCCGTTATGACACGACTGTGCGTTTCCCCGAGTGGGCCCGCAAAAGTCCCGAAGCGATCGGCAGCTTGCCCCTCGCTTCGACCAGCGGCGCCCTCGTGCCGCTCGCTCAGGTCGCGCAGATTCAATTGCAGACGGGCGAAAGCACAATCACCCATGAGATGACCCGGCGCTACCTCCTCGTCAAGCTCAACTATCGTGACCGAGATGTTCCCTCGATCGTGGCCGACGCGAAGAAGGCTATCGCCCAAAAAGTGATATTCGACTCGAAACGGTACCGCATCGAGTGGGGCGGAGAGTTCGAGAAGCAGCAACGGGCGGAAGCGCGTTTCAGATTGATCATCGGCTTGATCCTTGTTGTCATGGCCGCCCTGCTGTATGCGGAATTTGGCGTTCTGCGCCAGGTATTGCTCATTCTCGGCGTCGTGCCGCTGGCGACGCTGGGGGGCCTGATGGCGCTCGACCTCACCGGCACCACGCTCAACGTCGCGTCGGGGGTAGGATTCATAGCCCTGTTCGGCGTCGCGGTCCTGAACGGGGTCATCATGGTCGCGAACCTCAACCGCCATCGTGACATGTGTCGATCCATGGCTGAAGCGGTGCTCTCCGGTGCCAGCGAGCGCCTGCGGCCGGTGCTCATGACGGCTTGCGTAGCGACCGTCGGCATGCTGCCGGCTGCCCTCGCGACGGGTGTCGGCAGCGACGTGCAGCGCGGTGTCGCAACAGTGGTAGCGGGCGGGCTCCTAATCGCGACGCTACTGACACTGTTCGTGATCCCGACGTTCTATTTCGTACTCGAGCGGCGGGGATTGCGACGCATCCGAGGAATTGCAACGCAAGCCGCTGGATCATAGGGATAGCACTCGCAGTTTGTGCGTCGTCGCGGCCTTGAGTGAGCCAGTCTCCGGTCTCGTGCGGTGGAGATCGTGCGGTGCGATGGTTTGCGTCTATGACCGTGCCAACGATCCGGCGTCGCCTGTTCTTTTTGGGAACCTGTATCGCGGCCCGACTCAATCTCATCGGTTCGTCGAGGCTTCCGACCCTGCGATACCTTAACCGATGATGCTGGCGGCTTCTCGGCGGCGGGCATTCGGTTTTTGGCCCTTGACCAGGTCATCACGGCGGCGGCTCATCTCTTCTTGCGCCCTCGCTGCTCGACTCATCCAGCCTGCGCAAGATCTCGGCAAACTGTTCCGGCACTCCCTCAGCAACAATGTCGGCGTACATCGCACGCAACTCCCTACCGATCGCGACCATAACGTCGCGACCGAGCTTCACCCCGGTACCCATCTTTTTGTCCCCTCAACCCCGCCATATTTTAGACGCCAGTGCTGATGTGGGTTCAAGGGGGTGAAGCCGACGAAATTTACAATGGACTGTTGTTGCTCGCGCATAGCACGGCAACGCTCGCGATCGTGCGCGAAATCCAACAGTTTGATGTACCTTATTGAGCGCACCAACTGGCCTGCAAATGAATTTGCAGGCCAGGCTTGTGAATGCCAGCAACGATTGCAAAATTATATTGACTTGCCTCCCTTACTTGTGTCCAATTTGTGGCGGCCTCCGACCTGGGGTTAAACGCCATGCCAATCAATCCCTCCACCGAACATGGCGTGTTTGAGCCTGAAGCAACTGCCGCGATGGGCGAAGCTTTCGACGCTGCCTGCGAGGAGCTTCATTGCACTAGCCAGCCTGAAGTGGTCCGCGAACTCATCGCCACGCTCGTTATTGCGGCTGCAAGCCAGGGTGAGCTTGACCCGATTCGCTTACGGATGGTGGCGTTGGCGGGATTCGCAATATGTCGCCCGCGCGGCTTAGCCGCTTCCGCTGCTGCAAGCGCAGGGTCGTAACGCCACGTTCCCTCCCGCCGCAAGTCCTTAAAAACCGGTCGGCGTCACGACCACTTTCATTCGGAAGGCTGGCAGCAGCGTGTGAAGCGGTGCGCCGGTTGCGGCCCGTCCACTCTGCTTTGGGCATGTAGGACCAGGATCACGTCTGGAGCCCCAGCCCTTTGAAGGGGCAAAACCAGCGGGAAGGACCGGGGCTGCGTAAGGGGTTGGAGCCTCACGCAGGAATCCAAACGCCGGCCCCATCGACGCGTTCCTGACCGCAAGGCCACTCGGACTTCTGGCGTGCTCGCGTAGGGCAAGATTACTGGGTTTTAATGTAATCAAATAGAAATACCGCTGGGACAATAATCCGCCCCTGTGCATGAAATGCCCCGCGCCTGGAAACCAGACGCGGGGCCATGAGCCATCTACCAATACTCCGTAGTCAGGGTTAACGGTTCTTCACGCTCCAAATCAGACGGCGCGCAGATTTTCAGCCGACGACTTGCCATTCTTTGGATTAGCAACAACGTCGAAAGAGACCTTTTGTCCCTCGTTGAGGCCATGCATCCCTGCACGTTCGACCGCGCTGATGTGCACGAAGACATCCTGGCCGCCGTCATTCGACTGGATGAATCCATAGCCCTTCTGGCCGTTGAACCATTTCACGATTCCTTGCGCCATCTAACTCTTCCTTCAGGTAGGTGTGTAAAGAAGGCCGCGCCGCAGCGGAGCCGGTTCGTTCGAGATTTGGAGGAAGGTCGTCAGTCCGACGCGGAGTGCGCGGCGAGGCCAAGTCGTTCGGCCGAAACTCGATTAGCGCTATTGTGAGGCATTGCGGCTTGGGCCGCAAGGCGGTTACTCACGGGCAAGCTCGCCCTCACGCGCAACTCGCTCGTGAAGTTCGGAAATTTTCTTGATTCGATACTCAAACTCGCCATTTCGCTCGGGCAATTGCTTGGTCACCACGTAGCCCCCGCCGGCCGCGCTCCGATTCATGAAGTTTGCAGCGAGAGTGACTTTCTGACCGGCCTGAAACTTGTGCTCTGCTGGTAGACGGCCTTTTGGGCGCATGCGCGGATCCTGACACACGGCAAGGCGTTTGCGGAGACAGGCTATAGTAACGACGCCGGATATGATAGCAAAAAACTCAGCGCTTCGGCCGTGGCGCCGGCAACAGGCCGAATTGGGCGGCTCAATCCAATTCGCCCGACCACTCGATCGCCCTTTCGCCTGCGTCCGTAATCAGCACGCGGATGACCTCGACCGCGCGTCCGCCCACCTTCACCGTCTCGCCCTGCATCAAGGCAAGCCCATCGCTGACAAGACCTGCCAGCATCTCGGCTGGGAAGCCGTTCGCAATCAGCGTATCGATGGTGCTCCCGCGTGACCCTGCGTCTGCGAGCATCTCGAGGGCTCGGCGTTGATCCTGGCTGAGTGTCATCGATCGTCATAGCTCCAGCAACATGGTCTTAAGCCTTTGAAAAGCAGAGGTCCGAAGAGGTGTTCGGAATGCAAAATTCCATGCGGTCGGCGAGCGGAGAAACTTAGTGGACCGGAACTTTTTGGCCAGCCGATGTTTGTCGAAGACGAGTTCGAACCTGCCGCCTCAGGCGAACGGTGCAGCCCAGAGGAGAAAAAAATGCGACTGCTTACACGATCACTTGCCGCAGCGATCCTAACTGCGGGATGTTATCTTTCCATCCCTACGGTGAATGTTCTGGCCCAATCCCCTCCGCCCGGTCCTTCTACCTCCGCACCGGACTTGTCGGATCAGAAGCTTAGTGCAACGGCGGCAGCGATGGAACGCGTCGTAAGTCTCCAAAAGAACTACCGGCAACGCATCGCCGAAGCGGAAGCACCCGCCGAGAAAGAGCGTATCGTAGCGGAGGCGAACAATGAGCTTACAAAGGCCGTGACCGAACAGGGTCTCTCGGTTGACGAGTATACATCGATTTTGGATGCGGCACGAGACAACCCTGAAATTCGGGATAAACTTCTTCAGCGCATTCGTCCTTCCGACAAATAGCTGCCACGGGACGACGTCGTCAGTTTGAGTCGGATCGCAGAAATGAGCAGCTATGCTTCGACCACCACGACGTCGGACGCTCCACAAGCAAGCGAATGGAGTCCGCAATGAAACTGAGTTCCACGCAGGTCGAACAAACGCTGACCCAGTTCGAAGCTCATGTGATCCCCGAGGACCACCCGTTAGTTCCGAAATTGAACGAATTGTTCGGCGACCACACGTTCTTCCTCGACGGCAACGGATTGAATGTCGTAGAGCCGAATGCGAGTGCCCACACGGGCGCGCCGGCAGGGACGGTGGTAAATGTTGCCAACTGGAGCGATGCGGAATGGACCAGTCTGACGCCCCACGAGCCGGAGCCGACGGAAGTCGTCGTCATACTTGAGAGCAGGCAGTGATCGGTTGAACTCTCATTCCTCCTCCGACGGAAGCTTCGCTAGCAAGTGAGGCCAGTTGCGAGCGACAATGCCGGGTATTTCGTCGTCGACGGCAGCCATGACCTCGAAGCCTTGGCATGGGAGCCCAACCCGCGACGCCGTCAAATCAATAGGGACGCTTGACGTAGCCGTAAGCGGGATTTTGGTAGCAATGGCCGCTCAGACCGCGCGCTGTCTCCATGCATTGGGAGTATGTATCAAAGCTACAACTGCTATACTCTCTAGACGAGCACCAAGGATATTGCCCGAATCGTTGGGCGGCGGCAGGTGCGGCGTCGCTCGCAGCGACCAATACTGCCGCTGCGATTAGCAGGAAGCGTTTCACCTGATAGCTCCCTCATTGAGAATCTTCTTCAGCAACAGGTGCGATTGCTGCATGGTTCCTGGCATCACCGGGATTTTCCACCCACATTACCGGCTTACCCTCGCCAAAAATCGTTAAACCTGTTCGGCGCCAAGGCCGTATAGATGCTTTTGCGGCTGGTAGGGGCGATGGCGTTTGACGCACAGGCGGAGGCTGCGCGGTGACGGCGGCGCGCAGGCAGCGAACGCCCCGGCGTCGAGCTGGGGGTAAACACGCCGGGGCGCCCGCACGCGGCCCAGCAGGAGTTGGGCCGCACCACCAAAGCAAGGCGATGAAGCTACACCCCGACATTTAGCTAGAACTTAGCGATGGTCGCCCACTGATGCCAAGCCACGCCTATCCGTGGCATCCGCCCTCTCACCAGCCATAGCCACCGTAGCCACCGTAGCCACCGTAGCCGCCATAGCTGCCGCACCAGCCATGGCCACGGCATCCGTCATAACCGCCACAGCCCGCGTAGCCGCGATAACCACCGCACCCGCCGTAGGCGCCATAGCCACCATAGTGGCCGCGGTCATATCTCGGGTAACACGACGTGCGATAGCAACCGTCACCCCGATCAGCCTCAACGGAGCCCGCTAGGGTCCCCACTATCAGCACTGCGAGAAGTCCGCTAAACATGACACCTCTCCAGCCTCCTTGGGAGTCCGCATCGTGGGCATACTTGTCCGTGCGCGTGAATCCGGCAAGCCATCGATCGGAAGTTGGTAAATGCCGTGATTGGGTTCGCCGGCCCCATCAATAGCCAGCTTCCATCACCCGATAGAGGCTCGCCCGGCCGATGCCGAGCGCTTTGGCGACCTCGGCGAACCGAAGCCCGGGATCTCATTTCGTGCACCCGGCGAGACATTTATCGACGGTGGGGTGGGCCGTAAAATGCTATTGAGCAGACCCGACCGAGGAGTAGCCGGGGCGTTTTTGTGCGTCGATTGTTTCCAACGGAGGGAGGCATGAAGCAAGTGGCGCGTCTTGCCGTGGGTTTTGCGGGGTTGGCTGCGGGCTATGAGCTTGGTTCCTTACTTGCCCCAACCGTCGGCCGCATCGGGTTCTGGGTCGTCACTCTCGCGACCATGTTTGCGGTGGCAGGCATCGCAGACCACATTGCGAAACGCCTTTTCCGGATACGCCTGTGAGGGTGGCCTGGGCGCATCCTCTCGCCTCGCTCCCGCTGCACTGCGACGCTCGTGGGGATTGCGGACCTTGATCCAGACTGGGCATGCTCCGGATCGATAGGCGCCGTCCACCCGCTTGGAGACGACTGCCCCGGTACCAAGGCGGCCAAGAACCCCGGCCCTCGGAGATGGGGAAGAAAGCCAACGAGCCGGGCAACGCGCAAGACTCCTCTTCCGCGCAACCGTAGATCAGCACGGAAACCGCGCGCCCCGCCCACGATCCTGCACTGCGCCGCCCTGGAACGATCTGGTTAGCGAGCGCATTGGTCATGGAGGCAAGAGAATATCCGGATGATCCCGCATGACAATTGAGGACTTCATCATTTGGCTGGTCATCGGTGGGGTTGCCGGCTGGCTGGCGGGCTTAATCGTCAAGGGCTACGGCCTCGGACTCATCGGCAACATCGCGGTCGGCATTGTCGGAGCGATCATTGCCGGTTGGCTGTTGCCGCACATCGGATTTGTTCTCCTCGGCGGCATCCTCGCGAAAATCCTAAACGCTGTCATCGGGGCGGTGATTCTCTTGCTTGTGATCGGTGTCTTTAATCGGCGACTCTGAGGCTCACCGCCGTCCACCGCCATTGGATTTGCGGAGCGCATATGAGATTTTTTGGCGAGCTTGCCACAGGCAACCCGGTGCTCGTCGGGTACCTAGCTTATATCGCCGGTTTGTTGATCGCGATCGCTGCCGTGAGGGCCACTGAAGCTTTGACGACTAGTTGACCGGCGCGGCTTGCTCGGCCTTATGCATCCATGGCGCATATGAAATCCCGACGATCACGCCTTCAGCAGTTTGCATTCTGGCCACCGTCTGTCCCCAAGGCTCCGTGCGTGCGCCGTGCAGCAGCGCGAACCCTCTTGCTTGCAGCTCATCAGCAGCGGAGGCCACGCTCTCCTTGTCGGCCACCTCGAACTCGAAGCAGGCGTGAGGGATTGGCCGGTCAGGAGGCCAGACGGTCGTGCCAAAGCAGGCTTGGGCAGCCTGCGATAACGGCCAGACCCCGAAATGCTTGCTGCCATCGATGCTTTCGCTGAAATAGTATTCGTCGCCTTCGTGCCGTTTGAGCGGCAGCCCCAAGGCATCCATGAAGAGCTTGCGGCTCTCTACCGGGTCCGGAGTGACGATCGCGACGCTGGCAATGAACAGGATTTTCATTTGGCCTCAACCGGGTCTTGTGCCGCCGCATAGTAGATGTCCCAGCGCGCGGACGGTTTCGCCGTTTGGCCATAGCCAGCGTGTGACCCTCTATGTTCGTCCTCTGTTGCTTGGCGCCCAAAACTGCAGTGGTTTTCGTCTTATTCCGTCTTTTTATCCCGCTTTTGTTCGTTATTTCGGTTTTTCGGCGGAAGCGCGGGACCGGCCCAAGGTCTTTGATTTATTAGTGAATTTCTGGTCGGAGCGCCGAGATTTGAACTCGGGACCCCCAGTCCCCCAGACTGGTGCGCTAACCGGGCTGCGCTACGCTCCGAATGGCCGGGACTATAGTGGTTGGGGGGAAGCGGCGCAACCGATTGCCGAGGCGATTGGCCGACACGGTGCGCGCGGGCGCCCGGATCGCGGTGCGGCGCATGCTCATCACGGCCGCCGGCCGCCGTGCCCTCGGCTGCTGCCGTAGCTAGGGCAGTGCCCTAGGGAAATGCCCGGAGGTTCATCCCGTCGCCCGTTCTGTTTAACTCGTAGCAAGCCTAACTCGTCTTCTCGGGCCAATGAGTTCGGTCAGGTCCGCCGTGGCCCTCCACCCCCTCCACGGCGGCCGCAACCAAACGAAATTGAAGCTGAGAAAATTCCGCACAGCTCGCCAAAGCACTCGGAAAGTCTCGCTAACTGCCCCCATGCTGGACCTGCTCACAATGCCAGAAACGGCGGCAACCCTGATCGCATCAGCCGGCGCCATCGTGTTCGTGGTGGCATGGCGCTGGTGGGGGCGGGACTAGGGAGGTTGTGCCAAGCCGGAACACTGCCGCCGCCCCGAACCGTTGTCGCCGCGATGTGTCGGACGCTTCGATGATCACGGTTGCGTCAGACACTGCCGCCATCACCCGATTTCTGATCGGAAAGTTCGACCGGAACACGGTCGCGCGTTCACGAAAAGCGTGAGTAGGAGATGCTCGCGCCAGATCCTCTCTTGCGATGCGGCGTTCTCAGCGGGATACGCTTTGCTCAAAGGGATCCCAATCACGGCGACCGTGCGCCCACCGGCACAGAGCCCCGGCTCCAAAGAATGGAGTGGCAAAGCCGGGGCCGCGCGCGGAGACGCCCCAACCGACAACCGCGCGCACCCGAACGTTAGCACGGAAACGGGCTCACCTCTTCGATTCCAACTTCGATGACGCGCAGACTGAGCGGGGGAATTCGAGCGGCCCCGACCTCCGCGGGGATTGGGGGGTAGAAACGGAAGCCGGGGCCTACGAGCGGCCACTGGATGGGTTGCAACCGCACGCAACCCTAGATTAGCACGGAAACAACCGCCCGGCCACCTTCGATTCCCGCCTCGCCCGTAACCGGAACGGGCAGCACATCCACCCCCGACGCCCAAGGACGTCGCGGGCCAAGGCATGGGGGCAAAGGCCATGCGGGACCTCACGCACCCGAATCCGACGGAATGTCGCAGCATGCGTCGGGTTCCCGACATGGTTCTGTAAGGGCCGGTTTTCGATCAATTTTAATCCGGCGCAAAGTTTGCGAAGCGGCACCCGCAGTCAGAAAAATAGATAATTGTAACAATTTGTTATGCCGGTTATCCCCAATGTTATCCACAGCGATGAGATGGGGCGACCCCTTGGGCGACCCCTCATGGTCGCGCCGTACCCGGCCGACGCAATGGATGCGTTAAGTAGCGGCCTGATCGCGCCCCCGTCGAGTTCCATGACGCGTTTTTACCAATCTGGTCCAGGGGGGTGCGCGTGCTCAGACCGGGCGGCCAGACTCGCCGCTATTGGCGTTGCGCAAGTCCGCCGCGATGCAACGGTACTCTCCGGTGGCGCGGTGCGGGTGAAGTTTACGATCGTCGAGTTCAATCCCGCGCCGGCGATGAGCAATAACGGGAAGCCGGAACCGGCCTCCCCAAAGCGGATGCGAACGGGGCCTTTTTCGTAGAACGACACGGCGGGAGCGCAGATAATCCGGGATAGGCCGTCCCCGGATTGTGCTGCGCTCCATCCGGGCTACCGACCGAAGCCGCTCGGCCCCTTACCGCAGCGGATCCTCGTCAAGCACAAAACTACCGTGCGTGTTGTCTCTCGTTGCCGGATCAGGACCTCGTCCATCCGCAAATGCAAACTCCTCCATCCGCCGTCCGTGCAGCAGCCCCGGGAGGCCAAAATTTCCTTCGATGCAGCGCGGCTCGATATAAAGTCTGTTCTCCTGGTCGCTCTGCTTGGTGAACTCTTGGCGGACGGTCCAGGCCTTCGTCCACACCGTCGGATCCTCGATGGTCACCACGTATTCAAGCATGGTCGCCGAGATGCGCGTCCAGCGCTCGACCAGATGCAAGTTCTCCCGTGAGCCCTGAAAATCCGTCTTCGGACTGAAGTTCGTCACGTCGATCACGAGCGTGTTGCCCTCGAAGCGGCCACGCGAGTCGCCATACCACTGGCGCACATTGGCCGGCAGGTGTGGACGCCCATCCATGACGATGTTGCGTTGCCATCCTTGGCCTTGACCTACGTCATAGAAGATTGAGACGCCGCCCGGCGTCTGAACGATCCGGCGAAAGCTGCCGGTCGGGCCGCCAAACTCGGGCAGCCCGCCGGTCAGGCAGCGCTCGGCGAGCGAACTGTCCTCCGGTCCGTCATTGCGATTCATGCGCGCGGTATTGTAGCGCGGCGGCGGTTCGGCGCGCCGCGGCGAGGGCGCTGGATCGTATTTGCCGCCGCTGCAGGTCGCCGACTTAGTCTTGCAGGTCTCGGTTGATTGCAACATGGCGAGACGAAATTCCCGCTCCGCCGCAGCCATATTTTGAGCCTGTGGCATCAGCGCTGGCGTCCGGCCATTGGGCGGATCGGCAATCAGCGACGTGCGCGCGCCGATGCGCTTAAAGGACCAGAACGCCGAGTTGTAGCCGCTGGCGACGTCATTCTCGCTCCCGCGCTCGGCCCGCCTGTCGCGGCCGAGCACGGCCGCTCGCGCCTCATCCAATTCGGCTCGCTGTGCTGCGGTGAAAAATTCTTGGGCAGCGTACTTGGCGGGCCGCTGCAACGGCGTGTCGCTTTCGTCGGTCCAGATGCCCTGCAGATCAGGTTCGCCCCACGGCGTTTTCAGCGCCGGGGCCGGCGCCCCCGCAAGCGGCGCCTGAGCAGACGTCCGCATGATGCCACCAAACATCACGGCAACAGCCGCCGCAATGGCGAACGTTTTCATCGAGCCTGAGCATCTCTTGCGCACGATGGTCTCCTTTGCTTTGCGGTGTTTTGCTGCGACGGGACTCCATGCGCGGCAGGTTTTTCAAGCGCGACGACTAGCGGTCGTTGAGCAGCGGATCTTGTTCCGGAAAGCCGACAAAAGCCGTGGCGCTGTCCTTGGTGGCCGGATCAGGGCCTTGACCCTCCGCAAAGGCGCGGTCTTCCATGCGCGCTCCACGCAGCAGCCCCGGGAGGCCATAGTTTCCCTCGGCGCAGCGCGGCTCGTAATAAATTCTGTTCTCCTGATCGCGCTGCTTGGTGAACTCCTGCTTTACGGTCCAGGCCTTGGTCCACACCGTCGGATCTTCGATGGTCACGACGTATTCGAGCGAGGTCGGGGAGGTCCGCGTCCAGCGCTCGATGAGGTGCAAGTTCTCGCGCGAGCCCCGATAATCGGTCTTCGGACTGAAATTCGTCACGTCAATGACGAGAGTGTCACCCTCCCAATGGCCGCGGGAGTCGCCAAACCACTGGCGGATGCCAGCCGGCAAATGGGGGCTCCCGTTCATGACGATATTGCGCTGCCAGCTTTGCCCCTGACCGACGTCGTAGAATATCGAGATGCCGCCGGGCGTCTGCACGATCCGGCGGAAGCTGCCGCCGAATGCGGTTCCAAACTCGGGCAGCCCGCCCGTCAAGCAGCGCTCCGACAAACCGCCGTCCTCCGGGCGGTCATAGCGGTTCATGCGCTGGGTGTTGTAGCGAGGCGGAAGGTCGGCGCGTCGCGGCGAGGGCGTCGGATCATACTTGCCGCCGCCACAGCGCGCCGACTTGCTTTTGCATGTCTCGGTCGCTTGCAGCAGGGCAAGACGGAATTCCCGGTCGGCGGCAGCCATCTTCTGCCCCTCCGGCGTCAGCCGTGGAATCCGGCCATCCGGCGGATCGACAATCAGCGACGTGCGCGCCCCGACGTGCTTGTTGGACAAGAACACCGCGTGATTATACGCGCGGGCGACGTCGAACTCGGTCCCGCGCTCCGCGGGCCTCTCCTCGCCGTAGAGCGCCGTTCGCTCTTTGTCGAGTTCTTCCCGCTGTGCTGCGGTGAAAAATTCCTGGTTCGCATATCGGGGAGGGCGCTGGAGGGCCGTGTCAAATTCGTCCGTCCAAATTCCCTGCAGGTCGGGTTCGCCCCAAGGCGTTTTCAGCGCCACCCCCACCTTGCCCGCCCCCTGAGCCGAAGCAGGTATGACGGACAACGTAACGGGCACCGAAGTGGCGGCGCTGAGGGCGGCGGCGGCAATGGCGACAGTTACCGTCAAGCCCGAGAAGCGGTCGCGCATGATGACCTCCTTTGCCGTGCAGTGTTCTACTGCAGCGAAATTCCTCCATGGACGCACATCTGCCCTCTGTGTGGCTTGGTCTTAGTGTACCGCGGTTCGGTTTGCCGGGAAAAGATGGTTTTGCGTGGCGTCTGCGCCAATGTCCTCGACCAGCGGACGAAGCGGCGAACATCTATTTCCGGGCTAGGAGCGGCGTACCCTGCCGCTGATCATCCGCCCCAAAGGAGGCGGCAAAAGCCTCCTCGGCGGACGCAACCTCGGAGTCCGTCATCCGTTCGAATTGCTGCTCGCGCGCGCGCTTCGACAGCCTGCCGCCGTTCTGTTGAAGGAAGCGGAACAGCAGGTCGATCGTGTTGTCCGGCATCTCCACGATGTTCTGGATGCGCGCGCGAAATTGATCATAGCGCCGCAAAAAATCGGTCTCATGCGGGAGATCTTCCTCGATGGTCTTGCGCACGCAGGCATAGAGAAACTCGGCATGCGGGGTCGCGTCGAAGAAGCGATAGTAGTCTGCGGTGTCGTTGAGGACGCGAACATTGCCGTCCGGGGTTGGTTCCCAGCTGATCAGCGGCAACAACCGCCGCGAATAATCCTCCAGCACGCTGCGGTACTCCTCGATCCGCTCCAATATGGCAGCGGAGACAGGAAACACGACCCCGGCCGGATTGAAACCGCGCTGGGCCAGCACATGGTGGATGAGGTAGCGGTGGATGCGGCCGTTTCCGTCGACGAACGGATGGATGTAGACAAAGCCGAAGGCGAGGACGGCGGCGGCGATCACCGGATCGAGCTTCAAGGCGGGGCCGCGGTCAAACGCTGCCATGCCGTCGATCAGCGCAGGCAGATCCTCATGCCGTGCGCTGATGTGGTCCGGCAAAGGCATGCGGGAGTCGCGATCGTGCTCGCCGACAAAGCCGCCCTCCGGCCGAAGTCCAAGCGTCACGAACCGCGCGTCGCCGACGACGATGCGCTGCAAGCGCAGGAACTCATCGAGATCGATCGGACGGCGGCCGGCTTCGCCGATAGCGCGTCCCCAGCGCTGGATGCGATCCTGCGGCGCGCGCTCGCCTTCGATGGCGTAGCTGGATTTGGAGTCTTTGAGGAGCAGGAATGCAGCGGTGCGGGAGAGTAGATCGCGCGGCACGTCGGCAACGGCCGCCTGCGCGCGATGCGCAAGGTCCATCGCGCTGAACTCCGCCAGCGCCTTTGTGCGAAACACCAGCGGGCAAAAGGCAGGTGTGCCGGGCAGGTTGTTGCGGACGCGATGGCGCGGCGAGTTCTCTCCTTCGACGCACCATTGCTGCTCGATGTCGACGACCCGCACATAGGTGCCGATATCGATGTCAGGCAGGTCTAACCGCGTCCCGGTCAGCCACTCATAGAGGAACCAGATCCGCCGCGCATAACTGCCGGTTCGCTTGGCGCGCACCAGCTCGGCGACCGCGTCGGCGCCGACGGCGCGAAACAGGCGGTTGAGGACGGCGAGGTCGAGCCCTTCATATTTGAGCGCGAAGGTGAGATGGCCTTCGAGATCGGCTACCGGGGCATGGCGCGGAGTCAGCAACCGCCAGCCTTCCCGTTCGGTGACCCGGTGGTGCCGGCCGATCGCGCTCAGGGTGCGTGGAAGGGGAACGGCCAGCGCATAACGATCAATGAGCGCCGCGTACCCGGCAGGCGTGCCGATTTCCGGCAGCGGTCTCTCGTGAAAAACCGTTACCGGGCCTGAAAAACCGTTTCGTTCCCGACTTTCCATGGAAACCAGCTTCGATCTCTGAAATACGATTTCCTAAGGTCGATTCCTTGAAAAACAGTTATAAGCTATGAAAAACGACTTCAATGGCTTAATATCATGAAAAACGACTATGACCATCCGCAAATACCATCCCCTCGGGCCACAGGGGTGTCACGCGTTCGATTTCCTGGTACCCGCCTCGGCGAGCTGTTCAAGCTGGCCGGCTTGTCGTGCTCTGCAAAGCGGGATAACAGGATGAATAAGACGAACACCGCTGGGGAAACCACTGAGTTTTCAGTAGGACAGAGCAGGACAGAAGGGACGCCGAACATTGACGAGACCGCGACTTGGTGGCAAGCGGCGGCGACCCGAACCGAAGCCGCTTGAGCATGGGACATCTACCGTGCGGGCAACCAAGCGCGGTCGGCCGACGGATCATGTTGGTTGAGCATAAGGAGAGTTAACGGTCCCATGACCGTCCGATGGCAGCCGTCCAGCACTCATGAACCGTTATGCAGCGCGGAAGCAGTAACGCGCAAACCAGCGCCCGCGTCCCGGGCCATCGGGGTGTGGCTGTGGTGCGTGGCTTCGCTGGTGTTCGCCATGGTGTTGGTAGGCGGGGCGACCCGGCTCACCGAGTCCGGGCTTTCGATCGTCGAATGGAAGCCCGTGACAGGCGCCGTTCCGCCGCTCGGCGAGGCCGATTGGCAGGCGGAATTCGCGAAATACAAGACCATCCCGCAATATGAGCGGCTCAACCGCGGCATGAGCCTTGACGAATTCAAGACCATCTATTGGTGGGAGTGGGGACATCGTTCGTGTGGCGCAGATCATTCGACCGCCGGACCGGGTTCGCGCTCGCCGGCATCCTTGCGCTCGGCGCCGTGCAGGGTGCGGTCGGTTGGTGGATGGTGGCATCGGGGCTCACCGAGCGGGTGAGCGTGTCGCAATACCGCCTCGCATTCCACCTCACGCTGGCCTGCATGATCTATGTCGCGCTCGTATGGACGGCCGATCGCACGCCCCCTCCTTACCCTCCTCCGCTTGCGGGGGAGGGTAGGGAGGGGGCAGCAGCCCGGCGCATGGTCCCGCGGCGCCTGCGTTGGAGCGCCTGCGCGGTTCTGGCGCTTGCGATCGTGCAAATCTATCTCGGCGCTCTGGTGGCCGGATTGCGGGCCGGGTTGATCTTCAATACCTGGCCATTGATCGACGGCAGCTTCATTCCGTCGACCGCGGACCTGTTCTTCGCTCACTCGCTGTGGCGGAATTTTTTCGAGAACACCCTGACGGTGCAGTTCGACCACCGCATGGTGGCCTATGGATTGTGCGCGCTTGCGCTCATCCATGCGGCCGATGCCCGTCTCCACGGGCGCGACAAACGGCTCGCGACGGGCGCCGGCTTCGTGGCGGTTGCGGTGCTCGCGCAAGCCGCCATCGGGATCATGACGCTGATCCGGAGCGTGCCGATCGAGCTTGCGCTGCTGCATCAGGCCGTGGCGCTGGTGGTGCTCACGGCCGCAACGCTCCACGCCGCGCGCACAGTAGGCCGGAGCGCTGGGAGCACGGGCGTCTCGCCCGCTCTTTCCGGAGGCGCAGCCGATGCCAGCGGGACGCCCGCGGTCCCGGAACGGCGAATCCGTCCTGCGCATTGAATCAAACATACCGGGGATGCGGGATCTGTCATTGATGCGATCGGTTGACATCAACACGCTCGTTATTGCAAGCAGCTCCCCTTACAAGGAGGTTCTCGTGAGCGACATATTCGGCAGCATCTTGGGAAGCGCTCTGAGGGGGTTGGCCGGGCAGGGCGGGACCGGGGGGCTCTCCGACATCCTATCGCAAGTGCTTGGCAAGACCGATCTCGGCAGTATCGGCGGATTGCTGCAGCAGCTGCAGCAATCGGGTCTCGGATCGCAGGTCGCGTCGTGGCTCGGCAACGGGGCGAACCTGCCGGTCTCGGTCGATCAGCTGAAAGATGCGCTGGGCGACCAGCATCTTCGGCAGCTCGCAACGCAACTCGGCCTTCCGGTCGACCAATTGCTCGGCCAGCTATCACAGCATCTGCCGGGCGCCGTCGATCACATGAGCCCGCGCGGAACGCTGGAAGAGCAGCTCGGTCCGGGGTGACGCCGTCCTCGTAGGATGGGTTGAGCGAAGCGAAACCCATCGAAAAACCTCAACGGGCAGCCCTTTGATGGGTTTCGCTTGCGCTCAACCCATCCTACGGCCCTCTTCTCAGGTCACCGCGAGCGCTTGCTCCAGATCGGCGATGATGTCCTCCGGCTCCTCGATGCCGATCGACAGGCGCACCACGTCAGGCCCGGCGCCGGCTTGCACCTTCTGGGCGTCAGACAATTGGCGATGCGTCGTCGATGCGGGATGGATGATGAGGGAGCGGGTGTCGCCGATATTGGCGAGGTGGGAAAACAATTTTACGTTCGACACCAACTTGACGCCGGCGTCGTAGCCGCCCTTGAGCCCGAAGGTGAATACGGCGCCGGCGCCTTTGGGCACGTATTTCTTCGCCAAGCCGTGGTAGCGGTCGCCCGGCAGGCCCGGGTAGCTGACCCAGGCCACCTTGTCGTGGCCTGAGAGCCACGTAGCGACCGTGGTCGCGTTGTCACAATGGCGCTGCATGCGCAGCGGCAGCGTCTCGATTCCGGTGAGGATCAGGAACGCGTTGAACGGCGATAGCGCTGGGCCGAGATCGCGCAAGCTCAGCACCCGGCACGCGATCGCGAAGGCGAAGTTGCCGAAGGTCTCGTGCAGGACGATGCCCTGATATTCGGGGCGCGGCT
>WNFF01001225.1_pt1 | contig 21098 bp, 16 predicted proteins | sample 5400441 | NCBI WGS metagenome assembly WNFF01 (sample SAMN13153345, study PRJNA577476) | soil metagenome | isolation source: 120 cm saprolite under Douglas fir tree site 2 hole 3 replicate 1 | place: USA:California | collected 2015-04-18
AGGGGCAACGCGACGCCGTACGTCAACGGGCACAGCCACCATCTCAGAGGGTGATCGACGTGGACTCGACGCTCGTCGTCGGCAAGCGAGCGACCAGATGGCAGTGATCGTGCGCCGGTCGGGACCTCCCAACCGTTAACACACTGTTTGCGCAGAATTGACCTTCCGGGACTGGCGAAGCCGGTACCTTGCCGCTCGGCCCGGGGGACCTGCCCAGCAAAGCGATTGGCTTTCGGCAGGAGATGGGCGCGTGGTGTTTGTTCGTGCGAGGGACAAATGATCTTGAAACTATTGAGCCCAACGTCTTTGAAGGCAGCTGTTCGACGGGCCTCGTCCTTCGGCGCGAGTGATCTGATGAACACTCGACTGATTTGACCAGCGCTTGACTGAAGGCCCGAAGTCTGACTCGAGTAGGCCTCGAGACGGGGGAATCCATGCAACAAACATCCGATCGGCGATTTAATCCAATCTGGGGTTTCGTAGTCTTCACTGTGGCGCTGACCGCGTTTGGCTTTGCTTCCGGGCAGATCCGCGTCGGCCGCCAGGCGGACGGAAGCATCATCATCCCCAGCGGGCAGCGCCTCACCCCGGCAGGCACCCAGATCGAGGTCGCCGATCGGCCGCTGGGAATGACGCTCAGCCCGGACGGCACTCTGATGGTGGTGGTCACCGGGAGCAATTTCGCGTCCCGCCGGCTGCACGTGATCGAGGTCGCCTCGGCGTCGGTCGTTCAGACGATCAACATCGGCGACAGTTTCGTCGGCGTGGCGTTCAGCTCGGACGGACAGCGGCTCTACGTCGGCGGCGGGCGTGACAACGACGTGAAGTTCTTCCGCAAGAACAGCGCTACCACCTTCGTCGCGGATGGCGTGGTATCCATCGCCACCTCCGAGCCCAGCGGCCTTTCCCTGAGCCCGGACGATTCCACGCTCTACGTCGCTTTAAATCGCAGGCACTCGGTCGCGATCATCGACACCGCCAGCCGCGCCGTTCAGGAAGTCCCGGTCGGCAGCTATCCGTATACGACAGCGTCCCTCGGCTCGAAGGTCTACGTCAGCAATTGGGGCGGGCGCCGACCACTGCCCGGCGACCAGACCGACGGCGTCATTCCCGTCGTCGTCGATCCGGAAACGGGCATTGCGAACAATGGCACGATCTCCGTCCTCGATGCCGCTTCGAGGAAGGTCGTCGCCAGCATCGAAGTCGGGTTGCACCCGAGCGCCTTGCTGATCAGCCCCGACCGTGGCCGCCTGTATGTGACAAATGCGAACAGCGACAGCGTTTCGGTGATCTCGACCTCCACCGACGAGCTGGAGCAGGCGATCGACGTCAGGCTCTTTGCTGGAGCCCCGCTCGGGAGCGCTCCGAACGCGCTGGCGATCAGCCCAGATGGGCAGACGCTCTATGTCGCCAATGGAGCGAACAACGCGGTGGCCGTGGTGACGATGGCGGATGGGAAAACATCGGTGACGGGCTTCATCCCGGTGGGCTGGTTTCCGGCCGCGCTCGGCCTGAGCGCCGATGGCCAGAGACTGTTCGTTGGAAATTCCTACGGCTTCGGCTCGATCGCGCCGGTTCCCAAAGGCCAGGGACGCAGCTTCGCCGACCGCGTCGGCGTCGTCTCGGTGATCGACGTGCCGGACTCCAATCAGCTCGCGAGCTACACCGACGAGGCGCTGCGAAACAACCGCGCGCCAGGGACTGAAGCAATCGCGGGATCGAAGCGCAGCCGAGCGATCCCGATCAATCGCGCCGATGGCTCGCCGATCCGACACGTCTTCTACATCATCAAGGAGAACCGGACCTACGATCAGGTGTTCGGCGACCTTCCCGAGGGAGAGGGGGACTCGCGGCTCGTCCAGTTTGGCCGCGAGTCGACGCCCAATCATCATGCGCTCGCCGAGCGATACGTCCTTCTCGATAATTTCTACGCCGTTGGAGATCAGTCCGCCCTCGGCCACCAGTGGTGCGACGAGTCGTATGCCAATGACTACGTGCACAAGTATGGCAACGCCCGAAACGACTTCGCCGGCACCAATCCGATGGCCTTTGCCCCGACCGGTTTCCTCTGGGACCACGCCCGGCGCTTCGGAAAGACAGTTCGCGACTACGGCGAGTTCGGGCTGGTGACGATCACCCCGTCGACCGCGACCTGGACCGATATCTACAACGACTGGAGAAACGGAACCGGGCGGATCCAGATCAGCGCCCGGTCACGCGTGGTGGGCCTTCGCGACATCCTGCCCGCCTCCTATCCGGGCTACGATCTGCGGATCACCGACCAGCTTCGCGTCGACGTCTTCCTGCGCGAGCTGGCGCAGTTCGAACGGAACGGAGATCTCCCGAATCTGATCTTCATCGGCCTTCCGATGAACCACACCCAGGGAACGTCGCCGGGTTTTCCCACGCCGCGCGCGATGGTGGCGGACAATGATCTCGCGCTGGGACGGATCGTCGATGCGATTTCGCACAGCCGCTTCTGGCCCGAGACCGCGATCTTCGTCACCGAGGATGACGCGCAAAACGGGCTCGACCACATCGATGGGCACCGGACGGTGGGATTGCCGATCAGTCCGTACTCCGTCCGAGGCGAAGTCGATCACACCCTCTACAACCAGATCAACATGGTCCGGACCATGGAGCAGATCCTCGGCCTGCCGCCGATGAACCAGTTCGACCTCGCCGCCGATCCGATGTTCAGCGCCTTCACCGACGAGCCGGATTTCGCCCCCTACGACGCCCTGCCCAACCAGATTCCCCTCGACGAGATGAACCCCGGTCTCGCCGGCCTCACCGGCCTGCAGCGGGAGCTGACGAAGGCGTCGATGGCGATGAATTTCAGCGAGGCCGACGCCGCGCCGGAAGATCTGCTCAACCGCGTCATCTGGCACTCGGTAAAAGGGTACGACGCGCCGTATCCGGGCAAGTAACTCGTCAGAACGGATCCGGAACTCCCAGGAGCCTGCAAATGCCCCGAACAGTACGCCGCGAGCCCTCATGCGTAAGGACGAAAGAGCTAGTCCGTGCTCCAGTCCGACGCGGGCAGGATCTTCCAACCCGTCTCCAGATTGTCGCTGCGGAAGCGCAAGACGCGCAGGGGCCATTCGCGCGGGACCTGGCCCGGCCCTTCCCGGCTCTCGATCTTCATCCGCTCGAGTTGTAGTGAGTAGGTTCCGCGCGTGCCCGCTTTCGCGAGCAATGTCCGGATCGGATTCTTCGGATGCCAGTACAGCTCCTTGCCGACGCGAGCGACATAGGCCAGCACCGGATATGCCTTTTCAAATCTCTCGGCCTTCGCCTTCGTTGGCGCGAGCAGCGTCGCGGCGTCGGCTTGCGACAATTCGGTCACCTTCATCCCGCTTGCCTTCGCTTGCCCGTTCATCATCCGGCGCAACGCCTGGTGGCCCGACCTGTCCAACTCCTCCATCAATTGAGCCGCGCGCCGCAGGTCTCCTTCTTCGGTCTTGAGCGGCTCCCTGGAGACGATTCGCCAGTTCTCGAGCGAGGACATTTGCGCATCCATCGTGACGCCCCCGAGGAGAAGCTCGCGCGCGTGCTCATCGCCGGTGCCGGTCAATGCGCTCAAATAGGCCTCGGCTGCCTTTGCCGCCTCGGCCTCTGGCGTGGGATCGGCCAATGAGTTCGCAGAGAGCAAAAGCAACAAGAACCGATAGCGGGAGATGATCATCGGGACATCGTCGCAGACTTCGGTCGAGCCATCTGTCTGGTCAGATTGGCGCTGTTCTGCCCCTTCCGCCGGCCCACTCCCACAGGTCGCCCTCGGATGCGCTGTGACGCCCCCACTCACACAATGGGGCAGAAGTGGACGTGACGGGAAGGGGCGATGACGGTCTAATTCAGATCATGAAAAACATAGCGCTCGCACTTCTACTCAGCATCGCAGGACTCGCCGCCGGTTGCGGCGGGCACAATCTTTATTCCTCTCCGGTCGGCGTCAATCTCCGCGCCCAGTCGGGAGACGTCAGCAGCGGAACGATTACCCAGGACAAGATGATCATCAGCCAGTCTGGGAACCCGTACGCGACGTTCCTGGCCGCCGCCCGGGCGAAGTTCGGGAAGGATCCGTCGGACGTGGGAGTCGGCGGGCTCACGCTGGTTCTCGGTGCCGGGTCCACCGGAGTAACCCTCCTCGAGCAGGTCTTCACCGGGCAGGTGGACGTACTGTTTTGGATGCAACCCGGCTCAGGCAACAGCTTCAGCGTGGGTCACGTGGTGAACCCAACCGGTATCGGCCCGGTCAATCTGAACGTCGACTTCGATTCCAGCAAGGTGACGGGGTTGGACCACGCGGCCTTGATGAGCGGCAACTTCCGGGTCGTGATCCGAGGCAGCGCTGCTGGCGGGTTTGCGTTGGGAAATGCGAACGCTGATCTGCAGAACACTTTCACGTTCAACGCGGCCCAGTAGAAATTTAGCTAAATGCAGGTCCCCGCTGTCCCCGACTGGTTCAAGGTAGGACGGATCGGCCTCTACGTGCTGGCTGTTGTGGCGATGCTCGTTCACCTGGCGCTCTTCGACGACAAGTCGAGGGAGCGCCACCACCAGGCCCTGACCCGGTTTTCGGAATCGATCCGTTCCAAGTCGGTCAACCTGTTTGAAATGCTGACCGCCGCCGCGCGCCTGGCCCGCGAGGGATTGATCAAGATCTACGGCCGCTCGTTCGGCCGCCGATTGGTGGTCAGCACCGCTCTCGCGCTGGGATACATCGCGCTTGCCGCCGCGCTGACCTTTATTGACTCGCGACCCGTCCTGCCTAGAGCCCGCGCGGAAAAGGCTCGTCTGGAAAAAGCGTTCAATCCCCATTTGAAATACAGCGAGACCGAACGCAACTACGCCTTCGACGGACGCACCATTGGAGTCAGGGATACCGTCCGTTTCGAGTACAACCACAACGACCCCAAATCGATTCAGATCCGCGACAGCGTCCATAATTTCGATCAGAGCTGGGAAGAAGCTCTGGCCCGTCATCCGCTCTGCGAGGTCCTCGCTTGGCTCACCATGCTCGAGGGACACCCGAACGAGCCCGGCCTGCACCTGGCGCCGGCCGTCTCGGTCGTCTTATCGACCGTCCTCCTCGACCTCTTGAGCTTGCTGTGCGTGCTCGCCTTCCTCAATCGGATGGTGAAGTGCTCCTCTTCGCTGCGGTTTGCCGCCTGGACGCTGGCGATGGTCCTCACCGCGGGGGCTTTCGTGCTGATTGCCCTGATCTGCTCGAGCTACTTCTTGCGAGGCACCCAGTGGGCTTACCTCTTGATCCTCCTCGGAGCGCCGCTGGCTTTGATCTTTTTCATCGGCGCCTTTGCCTCGGCGGTCACCTTCGTTCTGAAGCTCTTCTTGAAACGGCAAGCAATCACCCACGAGGATTTAGCCAGCGCGATTATTGCCCCGCTCGCCGGTGGCGGCGCGCTCGTCTTTCTTGTCTACATTATCCAGCGGCTGCGGAGCGTCGGCGCGGCGGCAGCGTACCTTCCACCCATCCACCATGCGCCCCCGTGGATCCTCGCCTTCGCCTGCATCGGGCCCGCGCTCTTGTCGATGGCGATTCTCGTCGTTGCCTGGCTGCTTCGGGTCACCGGCGGAATCGTCCTGACTCCGTTGTTCACCTATGTCCTGATTTCTCTTCGGGCAAACAGAAATATTGGCATCGGATTGTTTGCCTTTCCGATGGTCTTCCTCACCGCCCTCTCGTTGGTCTGGGAATACCTGGCGCGCAGGAATTAACGTCGTGTTTCCTTAGTTCGCGAGTTGATCTCCCAATCTCGGCTGCGATAGAAGATCTCCACTGATGGTGCAGTGCTCGGACAAGGAGGGGCATGACGCGCTCAGCACCCGTCGTGGCCCAGCTGCTGGCGCAGGCCCGAACCGGAGACAGGGCGGCTCTCGACAAGCTGATGCCCGTGGTCTACCAGGAGCTGCGTCGGCTCGCGAGACGGCACCTGCTCGGGCAGGCACCTGGGCATACGCTTCAAACGACGGACTTGGTGAACGAGGCGTACCTCAGAATGGCGACCGTGCAGCGGATGGATTGGAAGGACCGCTTCCACTTTCTCGCCGTCGCCTCCCGTGCCATGCGCTTCGTGCTGGTGGACCACGCGCGTAAGCGCGGCTACCAAAAGCGCGGCTGCAACCCTGCCAGAGTATCGCTGAACGACGCGCTGATCGTTTCGGAGCAGAACAGCGCGGAGGTCCTTGCGGTTGACGAAGCGTTGAGCCGATTGGCGGTTCTTGATCCGCGAAAGGGCCAAATCGTCGAGCTCAGGTACTTTGGAGGCCTTAGCCTCGAAGAAACAGCAGATGTCTTGGCGATCTCGCGCGTCACCGTAACCCGAGAATGGGCCAAGGCAAAGGCCTGGCTGTGTGACGAGCTCCGGCAGGAGAGAGCGCAGTGACGCCGGAGCGCTTTCGACAGATCGATAGGCTCTTAAGCCTCGCTTTGGAGCGGGAGCCAAACGAGCGACCCACTTTTCTGGACCAGGCGTGCAGTGGCGACGATGAGTTACGGAAGAAGGTGCAGTCCCTGTTGCTCTCGTACGAGGAAACGCCTGGTTCTCTGGAAAAAGCTCCTTCCGCCCTGGCTGCGGAGATTCTCGCAGCGCCCCGAGGACACGGCCCCGGTGATGAGCACCGGCTCTTAGGGCGCTACATCGTTGCCGAACAGCTTGGAGGCGGCGGAATGGGAATGGTCTATGCCGCCTACGATCCGGAACTGGATCGCAAGGTCGCCATCAAGCTGATGCGACCAGTGGCATCGGACTCAGCCTCCGCCAGCGAGGGGCGGGCGCGGCTCCTCCGCGAGGCGCAGGCGATGGCTCGGTTGTCCCACCCAAACGTCATTGCCGTCCACGACGTGGGCACTTTCGGCGAGCAGGTTTTCATCGCCATGGAACACATCGAGGGGAGCACGCTGACCGAGTGGCTATCCCAGCAGAGGAGGTCGTGGCGCGAAATCGTTGGCATGCTTGTCGAAGCGGGCCGGGGTCTCGCGGCTGCCCATGCGGCGGGCATCCTCCACCGCGATTTCAAACCAGACAACGTGCTCGTTGGCGACGACGGACGGCCTCGCGTGCTCGACTTCGGGCTGGCTCGGGCGGCAAACGCCGCCGATGGCACCGCTCCTGAAATCCGCGGCGAGCACGCGAGCGCGGAGAACAAACGCTCCGAATCGGGTGGGATGCTCCGCCTCGCCTTGACCGAGCCGGGGAAGCTCATGGGTACGCCATCGTATATGGCACCTGAGCAGCTGTTGGGCCAGTCCGCCGACGAGAAGACGGACCAGTACAGCTTCTGTGTTGCTCTTTATCAGGCAGTGTACGGCGAGCTGCCTTTCCGCGGCGAAGACGTCCCGGCACTTCATCGCGAGATGACGCAGAGTACCCTCCATCACCTGCGCAAGTCGAGTCACGCTCCCAGATGGCTGCACCGGACTATTGCGCAAGGATTGAGCGCTATTCCCTCGGACCGCCACCCATCCATGAATGCGCTACTGGATCGGCTGCTGCGCGGCGGCCGAGTGCGCCGGCACCTCTGGGCGAGCCTGGGCGCGTTGGCCGCGATCATGCTTTTCGCAGCGGGTCTGGTTGCGTGGAAAGAGCGGCATGCTCGCCTTGATCGAATCGAGTCAATAGCCGTCCTCCCGCTCGAAAATGTTACGGGGGACGCATCTCAAGACTACTTTGTCGACGGCCTGACGGAGGCGCTGATTGCCGATATCGCACAAGTAAGCGAAATGAGTGTCATTTCGCGCGGTTCAATCATGCAGTACAAAAATACCCGGAAGCCGCTGTCAGAAATCGCAACCGAGCTCGACGTCGATGCCTTCGTCCAGGGTTCGGTGATGCGCTCCGGTCCGCTGGTTCGCACCAATGTCAAGCTTGTCCGTGTTGCAGGGAATCGCCTCCTGTGGGCTAGGACCTACGAGCGCGATGTGAGTGACTTGGACTTATTGCAAGCCGCCGTTACCACTGACATTGTTTCAGAGATTCGCTCAAAGACGATGGCAGAACAGAAGGGGCGCCTGGCAAAAGCCAGGCCTATTAACCCCGAAGTTCTCGAAGCATATTTGAAGGGACGCCACTTCCTCCTGATGAGAACGCGGCCGACCATCCAGAAAGGGATGGACTACCTCAGGGAGGCGCTTCGCCTCGATCCGAATTATGCGCCCGCCTACGCGGGATTGGCCGACGGCTACCTCTTTTTAAACACGCCTGCATCGGTGTTGTCCCCCAGGGAAGCGGGGCGGTTGGCAACGGAGGCAGCGAACAGGGCGTTGGAGCTTGACGACGGACTTGCTGCAGCACATGACAGCCTCGGAGTTGTCAACTATCACATCAATTGGGATTGGAAGTCCGCCGAGCGGGAATTCAAGCGCGCCATCGAGCTCAACCCCAGCTACGCATACGCTCACCGCCATTATGGCGCGTATCTCATTACCATGAACCGAATGGACGAAGCGCTTCGCGAAGTCACCCGTGCTCAGCGCCTCGATCCATTGTCAGTCATCGTCCAGTTTGGAGTTGCCGAGTGGTTCTTTGCGAAGAAAGAATTTGGTCGAGCGGTCAAGGAATATCAGAAAGCAAGTGAGCTCAATCCTATTGAGCCGATCGCTCACGCTTACCTCAGCTGGGCGTTTCACGCCCAGGGTAAGTATGCGGAGGCGCTGCGAGAGGGTGAAATTACATTCAAGCTGTCAGAGAATCCTTGGCATCGCGTAGGGTTGGCACACTGCCTGGTACACATGGGCAAATTCGTCGAGGCCGAGGCAATACTCAAAGATGTAAAGCCCCAGGCGAGCAATACGAATGCTGCGTCAGAAGTTGCCATGTACTACGCTGCGTTGGGCCAACGAGAGGAAGCGCTCGCGTGGCTCGAACGGGCTTACCAGGCTCACACATTTGGAATGCTGACCGTCCAGATTCAGCCGGATTTCGATTCATTGCACGATGATCCTGGGTTTCAGGCCATCGTACGCGGAATGGGCCTGCCCAGTAGAGACTAGAGCGCATCTCACAACCTCGATCTGTAACGTCGCAGACGAAGTTCGCTCCCGGGCCAGACGACCCCCCCAGTGCCAATGAACGCCGCGATCCTCCTCACGCCGCAGGCGGAGCCATGCCGTGAGGGCAACTTTCGCTCTGCCGGTCACCCTGAAGAGGTGCCGCTGGCGTGGATGCCCGATTTGGACTCTTAGTCCTTCTCGTGAAACTGCCTTTTTCCAAAACCCAACAGGACCATGCTGGCAGGATTTGTGCGGATAAAATAGAACTCGTGGCCGCCGTCGAGAAGTACCAAATCCCCTTGTTCGTTGCCTGCGGGATCGAACGTCCTGCCAGTGCAGTCTGCATTCACTTCATAGGTCAGCCCACTAAGGGTTCCGCGCGTAATTGTGCCGTTGTCGTTTATCGTGTGGCTGGTGGTGTAGTTTCCTTCTCCGTCAAAGGTCAGCACCGCCACGTTCACACGAGGTGTTCCGGCGGGGACGACAGTTGCAGTGGTGTAGAATGCATACGCGCCGCGTAAACTGGCGACTGAGCATTCGTGTTGGTGACCGGCTTGGGCGTGCGTCACCATGCCCGGGACGCATACGCTCACGAAAGCAACTAACAAGATGATTTTGCGTTCCATGGTTTTCCCCCCTTTTCTCGGAAATAGCGCCAATCCCGCCGCTACGACTGCCCCTGTTGTTTTCATGAAATCTCCTGTTGAGAACTTGAATTCTCGGTTAGCCCGACGACATCGTCTAAGTGCGGGGATTAACCTCACCTCCCCGCTGAAGGGTTGAAACGAGAAGCGCGGTAAATTCGTCTCATCGAGCCACCCAATTCTCATAGGTCACGCTCGGCCGACTCCCCAGAGGGACCTACAAGAATCTGGCGGCCTCCCTGGCGTTAACTACTTCTTCGCTTCGGGAGAAGTAAGTGTCGCCCAGCGGCGGCCCGATGATACGAATTTACCGCGCGTCTTGTTTCTACTTGCGAACGTATGCGGCTCCATTCGTCGGCGGGTCGAAATGCCGATGAGACAAAACTTCCTCCTTCTCATTCCTACCTTCCGGGTGCTCCAAACCAAGTTGCTCCTCGTCGACTAACTTGTGTGTCGGAAAGGAGCGCACCCTACAACCAGGAGGAGGAAAGCGATGGCAACCCAGAACACCAGGATGGCGGTGGCTGGCACAGCCATCCGGGGCCTGTCCTTGTAACGGTCAAGAGCGGCACCGCCATCTGGTATGAAGCGACTGATCCGGACTGCGCTCCGCACGTATACCCAGCGGGCACCGCGTTCGTGGAACCGGTCAACTCAGTTCATACAGTACAGAACGAGAGCGATGTGGAGGAAATGGAGCTGAACAACACGTTCATCCTCCCTGTGAGCGCGGACCGGCGAATCGATCAACCTCAGCCAGCCAATTGCCCTAAAATACCCTGAGGGCCCGAAAGCAAGTCACGTGAGGTCATGCCGTCCTGATGCGCCCCGTGGATTCTCGCCTTCGCCTGCAGGCGGTGACCGCGAGCTGTCTTCAATAGACTGCATCACTGCCCCTGCTACTGGCTGCTACCGCCCAGGCGGTAGCACCCCACCAACTTGTTCACGGCGCCCTGCCGAGTGGAATTGGGGCTGCCTCGCCCAAGGTCTCCTCGGTTGCTTCGGCCGCCTCCGCCCAGCATTTGCTTTGAGTTCTGCGTTCGCTGATGGTGTAGTGATTGCAACTGCCCCACGTGAGGAGGTCGCCATGATTACCGGCCGCGCCGTTGCCCCCAAGTACGGTCAGCTCAGGCCGATGAAGGAAACCACGTCCGCCACGTTCCCGGTCTATCGGGACCTGGTGGACAAGCTTGCGAACGCGACCAACTCTCCGGATAGGACGGTCGCCCACGCCCTCGGGACCTGTGCCGGGTACGCCTATTCGGACCACGAGACCGTGGCGATGATCATGGCGAGGATGGGGCTCGAAGACAATCGCTGCTTGATGGTCGCGGAGTCGGTGGACGCGATGTTCATCTGCTCGACGGCGTTCCTGGTCCAGAGCAAGTGCGGACGCATTGTGATTCTCTGTTATCGAGGCACCGAACCTTCGAATTTCATCAACTGGCTCACCGATGCCGACGTTCATCCCGAGAAAGTCTCTTTCCCGTTTCCAGAGCAGGAGACGCCCGCCGAGATCCACGGTGGGTTCTATCGCAACGTGCGCGCAACACGCTATGCCGTGGTGACCGCCCTGCAGCTCGCGTTGAACGGACAATCCGTGATGGGAAACGGCGAAACAATGAAAAACCGGCTCGAAAGAATCTACATCACCGGACACAGCCTGGGCGGAGCCATGGCCGCGCTGATGGGCGTGATGTTGAAAATGGAGCCGGTGTACCAACCGATTGCGGAGCGAATGGGGGCAATCTACACGTTCGGTCAACCGATGATCGGCAACCAGATCTTCGCGCGGGCGTGTGCTCAACATCCATTCCTGGGAGGGAATGTCTTCCGGTACATCTTCGGACACGACATCGTTCCAGCGCTTCCGCCGACAGCTTCGGGCGACTTTGCCCATTTCGGAGCCGAGTATGGGCTCGACAGCAACAGCCGCGGCAGCCCAAAAACGAACGCCAAGCCGACCACCCAACTATCGAACCTTGCAGAGTTGTTCGGTGCGCCCCTCGAGTTCTTGGCGCAAGGAATAAAAGCGCTCCGCAACATGCCCCTGCAGCATTCTTTATATGACCATGGGCCGCAGCATTACGTCGCGGCGCTGACCCCTCCCAACATTCGAAGCGAGTTCGGCGATTGATTCCCGGATGGGTTCGAAGACGCGGGTGAGATCAGCCGAGCTTGCGGCGGGCGCGAGGAGAGATCCGGAGGTCGTCCCAATGCTTCATCTGGGCGAGGATGATTTTCTCCAGGCGTGCGCGGTCTTCCTTCTGTTCGCGAACGAGGTCCGGCCTGTGCCGAAGCAGAGCGAACCGGGTGTCGAGGTCGTGTATCTCGCCTCATCGCGTATTGTAGAGGCGGAAGCTCGGCGAGGAGGAGCTTCGCGGCCTTGGGAAACTTCCGGCGGGTCAGCTCGAACAAGTAGCGAACCTGCTTCACCGAGATGCGCACGCGGTGAAAGGCAACCGGGCTCGGGTGCTCGAGGGCGGCCTCGAGGCGCTGCTCGAGTCGGCGCAGTCGCTTGCGGAGAATCTTGCCCGTTCGACGGGCCGACAACTTTGGCGGCTTCTCGAGAGCCTTGAGAAGTCGCGGCAGCGCCTTCTCGTGCCAGTTCCGCAGCGCCGACTCCAGCGCGCGTTCCGCCTTGGCAAGGAGAGGTTCGTGGCGGCCCTTCAGCACGGCGTCGCGGCCTTCGAACCAGGCGATCTGGAGCTGCAGATCGCGGACGTCTCCGAGCGCGTCCTGGAGCTTCTTCACCGGCGGGTCGAGCTCGTTCAGCCGCAAGAGCCGCAGCGCCGCGCGCAGCCGTCGAGATGCCACGCGCATTTCGTGCACCGGGTCGGGCGCGGGTATACCCGGTTCCGCGCGCTCCAGCTCGCGCAACCGCGCCGCGAGAATCCGGGTCGGATTGAGCATCGAGCACTCACCTTAACGCGGGCTCGTTCCCGGGCCGCAGGCAACTTAGTGACGACGCGGTCCGCTTGACCGCCGCGGCGCCGTTCTTGCGCGCTGACGACTGGTGACGGCCCGACGTGCTCGACGCCGCGGCGCCGTTCGTGTCCGGCGCTGGAACTGGTTGCGGCCCGATGTGCTTGACCTCGGCGAGCCGTTCGCGTCGGGCGCTGACGCCTCGTTACGGCCCGATGTGCTTGACCTCGGCGAGCCGTTCGTGCGCGACGCTGACGCCTCGTTACGGCCCGGTGTGCTTGACCGCTGCGGCGCCGTTCATGCCCGAGGCCTACCGATTACGGCCCGATGTGCTCGATCGCCGCGGCGCCGTTCATGCCGGGCGCCGACGAGTGGGTTACGGCCCGGCGTGCTTGACCGCTGCGGCGCTGTTCGTGCCCGAGGCCGACCGATTACGGCCCGATGTGTGCTCGATCGCTGCGGCGTCGTTCATGCCGGGCGCCGACGGACTGGGTTACGGGCCGACGTGCTTGAACGCTGCGGCGCCATTCATGGCGAGCACCGGCTGCACATGGAACAGGTCCATCACCCGCTGAGGGTCGACTGGCTTGGACAGACATGCGACTGCGCCAGCTTTGATCGATTGTTCCACCAGCTCCGGTGAATGGCGCGCGCTCATCGTGACCAGCTTCACCGATTCGAGCTGCTGGCGAAGCCGGATTCGCCGGCATACCTCGAAGCCATTGAGGTCGGGCATGCTGAGATCCACCAGCAGGCCGTGCGGCTTCTGTTCGCTGACCAGCAAGAGCGCCTCCACGCCTGAAGTCGTGGTCGTTATCTCCACCTGAGCCTCGAAAGCCTTGAAGGCGCGCCTCAGACCGTCGAGAACCGGCTTCTCGTCATCGACCACCAAAAGCCGGATGATCCCACTGCCCAGCTCTTCGGGAACTGGCATCCGATGGGCGATCAGAAAGTTTCGCAAATCCGCCGAGCGGACCCTTCGATGTCGTCCGGGAGTGCGATACGCCATCAAGATGCCTTTGTCGATCCACTTACTGACCGTGGATGGGTCGACCTGCAGGAGCCGGCTGATATCGTGCGTGGTGAATAATTCTTCCATGATGAACCCCACCTACTTGAAATGACCGAACACTACGAAATCCGAAAAGCCGGAAATGTGTCAACTGGTGCAATTCCGACCCGCGAATTCAAAACTCACCCCACCCTGATGAAAAAGACCTCACGGACGCAGCATGACGGAAGCAGAAAGCCGAGCAACACTGGCCTTTGAATCCACGCCCCCGGCATCGTTTCTCGCCGAGCAATTCTGGCGAGGCGCCGCCTGAGATTCGCAAGCGCGAGCAACTGCGAGCCTTATACCCGGCCTGCGTAACCTCACCGGCCCAGTTGCTTATTGCCGTAGAGAAGTCAACACTCCACCGGAACTTCTTGCATCCTGTTCGATCTTCCGAGCCCGCCAGAGATCCTGCGGCGAAGCTGGTTCGCGTCCTCCCCTCGTCGGGGTCAAGCAGGCGCTGCGCAAGAGAACCCCGCGTCGTGCGTCCTGCGCCCCGGAGCTCGCCTCTGCGGATGGGTCAGTTTTCCCGGCAGTGCGTTAAACGGTCCGAGCTCGCCTCAGCGAATGACGCCCTTTCTCCGGCGGTGCCTTGGACCGTCCGAGCTCGCCTCTCATGTAACGATTTGGTTACCGCCCCACGGCGCGTCGGCGACACCCGGGGGTTGAAGCGCGCCAACAAAACGTGCTGCGCGTACTTCTATGACTGGCACTCTGCTGCCTCCTCGGCTCCTGCTCGACCGCGCCGCCAGCGAGTGCCAGGAAACCAGCGGGGCCTGTCTTTCCTGCTCGGGCGGCAACAGCTGCATGACGCAAGCCGTCGGAAGCTGCAGCGCCCCCAATGACGGCACCTTTGCAACCAGCGCCCGGCTGCCAGCCTTGAGGGCGACCTGGAATTGGCCCAACGAGCATCCTCGATGTCGAGAATCGAGCGATTAACAATTCGACGCCTGATTGCCTCAGACGAGCCGGAGATCTAAATACCCAGGCACCGCGTGAAACAGCGCGCACGGAGAATCAGGATGAGCGACGAGGGCGCAAGCCTCCATCTGGTCAAGCTCGAGGAAAGGGCCGAACCGACGCGGTCGGTCGTGGTCGAGCGGCAGACCCTGGGGAGCAAGGCGCTGCATGTGCAGCCTGCTCAGCCTGAACACGTCGTCCATTTCTACGAAACGGAAGGTTCGCTCTACGATGCCGTGGCTCAGTTTTCGGCCGCCGGCCTCTCAGCCGGAGAACCGGTCATCTACATTGCCACCCCAGCGCATCGCTCGGCGCTGCTCAAGCGGTTGAAGCAGAACGGCTGCGGGGTCGAAAGCGCGGTCGCGTCGGGGGATCTCACCTTGCTCGACGCGCGCCAAACGCTCTCCAGATTCTCGGTCGGCGGCGAGCTCGACTGGAACAAGTTCAGCTCGCTCGTCGGCGGCATCATCGAAGAGAAGGTCAACGGACGCCGCGGGCTGCGGGTGCGTCTCTATGGCGAGATGGTCGATCTGCTCTGGCGCGCCGGTCATAAGCAAGCGGCGATTCGCCTGGAGGAGATGTGGAATGACCTTTCGAAGGTCCACTCGTTCTCGCTCCTTTGCTCCTACAGACTGGGCAACTTCTACAAAGCGGGCGACCCGGAGCTGCTCGGCCAGGTATGCGGGACGCACAGCGGTGTTCTTCCAGCGAGCACCGCCTTGCTCGAGCAGCGGGCGCGGTCGCTCGAGAAGGAAATCGAGCACCGCAAGCAACTCGAGGTGGCGCTTCGCGAAGCACTGAGCCGGCGCTCCGGAGAGGGAGTGCAGGCCGGCGAAACGCATCGCCGGGCCGAGGAGAGGCGCGAGCTGGGCGAAGAGCGGTTCCGCCTCCTCGTCGAGACCGTCCAGGACTACGCGATCTTCCTGCTTGACCCGGACGGCCGGATCAGCACGTGGAACGCGGGCGCCAGACGCATCAAGGGCTACCAGGCCGAGGAGATCGTCGGGCAGCACTTCTCTCGCTTCTACCCCGAGGAGGACGTCAAGGCGGGCAAGTGCGAGCGTGAGTTGGAGGTCGCGACCAGAGACGGGCGCTTCGAGGACGAGGGCTGGCGAGTGCGAAAGGACGGGAGCCGATTCTGGGCGAACGTCGTCATCACCCGGATGACCAACCGGGGTGGGAAGCTGATCGGCTTTGCCAAGGTGACCCGCGACCTCGCCGAGCGCCGCGCGCTGGAAGACGAGCGTATCGCGCGGGCGAGGGCCGAGGCGCAAAGCGCGCTCCTGGCCCTGGAAGGAGAAAAGCTGGAGCGGGCGCTTGCCGAGCAGAAGAGTGTCGATGAGCTGCGCGAGCAGTTGCTCGGCGTGGTTGGCCACGACCTTCGCTCGCCGCTGTCCTCGATCTCGATGGCCGCCGCGCTGATGCTCAAGCGAGGCGGCCTCCGGGATGATGACGCCAAGGCGACGGCGCGCATCGCCCGCAGCGCTGACCGCATCTCGAACATCATTTCGCAGCTTCTCGATTTCACCCGCGCGCGCTTGGGTGGCGGGGTTCCGATCGACCCCAAGCCGACCGATTTCGGCGAGGTATGCACAGAGGTGATCGCCGAATACGAGATGGTGCACTCCAATCGCGTTCTGTGCTTCTCCTCGGACATGAACACCCAGGGCGTCTGGGACCGGGAGAGGCTCGCGCAGGTGGTGTCAAACCTGGTCGGCAATGCGATCCAGTACAGCATGCCTGACAGCCCGATCGATGTGTCTTTGCGCGGCGAAGGAGATGTGGTGTCCCTTTGGGTCCACAACGATGGCCCGCCCATTCCCGCGGAGCTGCTCCCGACGATCTTCGATCCATTTCGCCGGGGAAACCGGCACGCACAGAGGACGGAGGGACTCGGGCTCGGACTGTTCATCGTCCGCGAAATGGTTCGGGCGCATTCGGGGGAGATCCGCGTCCAATCGACCGAGGCGGAAGGGACCACGTTCATCGTGCGGCTGCCGCGGCAGCCAAAGCGGCCGTAGGACACGCTTTCGCGGTCTCCGGGGGCAGCTCCCGCGCGAAGCGGAAGCCGCGGTCGACCCATTGCTCCTCACCCGTCAAACGATCTTGGTGCCGGGCGGCGGCTTCGGCTCGCCGACATTCTGAAAGAACCAGATTTCGTATCCGTACGGGTCGATCACCTTGAAGGTCCGGTCGCCCCACCACTGGGTGGTGAGCCCCTCGGTGATCTTCACGCCCTTCTTCTTCAACAAAGCGTGGTACGCCTCGACGTCGGCGACCTCGAGGTAGATCTCCACCGGCTGTTTCTTCCCGCCCGCGGTCACCGGCGCACCCGCGCCTTGTGGCCGGGTGAACATCAGTCGGGCGCCGCTCATCACCACGGTGACGAAGTCCAGCTGGCCGTCCTTGCCGAGAACCCCCATCAAGTGATCGAAACCGAGGGTCTCGACATAGAAGCTGCGGGCCTTGTCTGCGGACTCGACGGTGATGATCGGAACCAACTGTTTCCCTGCGGATTGCTTGCTCATCTTTCTGCCTCTCCTGTGGGTTGGGTCAGTCTCTTGTTTCGCAGGCACAGTGCCATGGCGCCGCGACAGGATTCAACTACTCGTGGTAGTAGAAAACTTTCGAATGCGCGTCCCCGATCCCGAGCTTCTCCAAGAAGTTGGCCTCACCCTCTACGAGCGAAAAGCGCTCGCGGCGCTGATGGTTTTCGGCGTTGCCGACGCGGCGGCAATCTGCCGCGAAGGCAGCGTGCCGACCTCGAAGATCTACCGGGCGATGGAGAAGCTCGCGCAGCTTGGCCTCGTCCAGGTGCAGCCCACGCGACCAAAGATGTACGCGGCGCTCTCCGCGGACGCGGTCGCCGATCGGGCGGTCGAGCTCGCCCGCGAGCGCGCCGATCGCTTCGCCTCGGGAGCGCAGGACCTCCGCCGCTTGCTGGGATCGTTGCCCGGGCGGGTCCGCGGCAAGCAGACCTTCGTCGACCTCGCGCTCGGCGCCGAGGGCCACATCAAGCGACACCTCGTCCACCTCTCCACTGCTCGGGAACGGGTGCTCTCGTACATGGAGCGCGGCGATCTGCAATCGATCGATCAGGCCGTCGCCTCCGGCTTTCCGATCTTGCGTCGCATCGGACGCAACGCCGCGGAGAAGAAGCTCCGGCATCAGGTGGTGTTCGGCTTTTCGTACAGCAGCGCGCCTTTGCTGGTGGATTTTCTGCGCCGGCACAAGACGGACATTCGTCATCTGACCGGGGTCCGCTACTCGGGCGAGATGGGCCACCCCTTCCACGTCGTCGACGAGGATCTGGTCATCCTTCCCCTCGACCACCCCTTCGTGCCCGAGGGACGATTCGCCTCGCTGCTCGTGCGCGACCGCGACGTGGCGCAAAATCTCGCTCAGGGTTTCGAGGGACTCTGGCGCAAGGCGATGAAGAACCTTCAAGAAATCAGCTTCGATCCGCGGCGGCCGAGCACCGATGCTCACGGCGAAGCCCAGTCCGGGAAGGACCCGGGCTGATCTCGGATCGCGACGCACAAAGCCCCAGCGCGATGTTTCGATCGCGACGCACAAAACCCCAGGAGGAACCCCGCTCGATTGTGGTTACGTGAGCGAATCAGCCGCCCCGAGACTGACACGGCGCGAGCATCGGCAGATGAGCCCAGCAATTTGTATGCCCCCGAGGCCGGGGACTTCTCCCGCATGGCTCTGTCAACGGAGCCACAAGCGTGCTGCACTTTCCGACCCCGTGGTGACCGCTCTCCCCTCCTGTCGCCGGCACGATGTAACGGTTGCCTGCGCGGCGACGACGCTCGCGCTTGGTGCCCTCGTCCTCGTGGGCTGGGCGTTCGACATCGGCATGCTCAAGTCCCTCGCCCCGTCCTTCATCACGATGAAGGCGAACACGGCGGTTGGCCTGATGGCGATGGCGATGGCGATCCTCGCCCTGCGCACCGGGTACCGCGGAGCGTCCCGGGTCTTCGCTTCGCTCGCCGCGTTGATCGCTCTGCTGACGCTCTTCGAGTACCTGTTTGCATGGAATGCCGGGATCGACGAGCTGCTCTTTCCCGACCCCGGCGGGGCTGGAGGTCGCTTCCCTCCCGGAAGGCTTGCGCCGATCACCGCGGTGAGCTTCCTGTTGCTCTCCTGCGCCCTCTGGGGGGCGGGTGTTCCCGGCCCGCTCGGCGCGCGGGTGAGCCAGGCAGCGACACTGATCGCCTTCGTGATCGCCTTCCAGGCGATGCTCGGCTACGCCTTCGGCGTCACCTACAATTTCGGGGCTGCCTTCTACACGCAGATCGCGCTGCACACCGCGGCAATGCTCGTCGTGCTCTGCATCGGCATCCTCGCGCTTCGTCCGCAAGAGGGGCTGGTGGCGATCTTTCTCGCGCAGAGCCAGGGCGGGGAGATCGCACGCCGTTTGATTGCGACGGCCATTTTCGTGCCTCCCCTGGTGAACTACTTGCAGATGCTCGGCCAGCGCGCCGGCCTTTTCGATGCGGACTTCGGCGTGCTCCTGCGCGTGGTGGGCAACGTCGTTTTGTTCTCGGCGATTGTCTGGCACAGCGCCTCGGCGTTGCACCGAAGCGATCTCTCGCGACTCGATTCCGAGGCGGCTCTTCGCAGTCTCAACGCCGACCTCGAGCAGCGCGTTGAAAAGAGGACGCAGGAATTGTCGCTGGTGAACCGGGAGCTGGAGGCCTTCAGCTACTCGGTCTCGCACGACCTTCGGGCCCCGCTCCGGGCGGTGGCCGGATTCAGCCAGGCCCTCGAGGAAGAGTGCGGCGGATCGCTCAGTGAGCAGGGGCAGGAGTACCTCGCCCGCACCCGCGCCGCCGCCGAGCGAATGGCGAGGTTGATCGACGGTCTTTTGGACTTGGCCCGTCTGGGGCGCGCGGGGATGCGCGTCGAGCGCGTGGACATCTCTTCGATGGCGGGCGCGATCCTCCACGAGTTGCAGCAGCACGAGCCGGAACGCGGCGTCGAGTGCGTGGTGGCCGAAGGAGTCTTCGCGAACGCGGACGCGCAGCTCATCCGCGTGGTCCTGGACAATCTCCTGCGAAATGCCTGGAAGTTTACCGCACGCGCGAAAGAGCCCCGGATCGAGCTCGGGCAGGACCTGTCGGGAGCGTACTTCGTGAAGGACAACGGGACCGGCTTCGACATGGCATACGCGGCGAAGCTGTTCGGCGTCTTCCAGCGGTTGCACTCGGATTCGGAATTTCCCGGCACCGGCGTGGGCCTGGCGACCGTCCAGCGCGTGGTCCGCCTTCACAACGGGCAGGTGCGCGCGGAAGCGGCTCCTGGACGGGGAGCCACCTTCTCTTTCACGCTCGAGGCCTGAGGGCCCGATCAGTTCGACGCGAAAAAAGGCTGGCAGCGCATGGTTGGCGAGGCTCTGACCGCGGTGTTGGCGCGGACCGCTTGAAGTGCGGAACCTTCCGTGCAAGAGAGCGGGCGTCGATCGATCGCCGCGTCCCATGCCCGAGCCATCCCCGCTATTGAGCAGCACCGCGATGAACGCATTCCCGCCAACCCCGAGGAATCGATGAAAGCAAAAGCAATCGCTTACTGGATTTGCACTGTCTTGACCGCTCTTGCGTTTCTCTCCGGGGGCGTCGTCTATCTGATGCGCGTGCCCCAGGTGGTCGAGGGAGTCGCCCACCTGGGCTATCCGATCCATTTCGTGGTCCTCCTGGGCGTCTGGAAGATCCTGGGCGCGGTGGCGATCCTGGTTCCAGGCTTCCCCCGGCTCAAGGAGTGGGCCTACGCAGGGATGATCTTCGACCTGATCGGAGCTTCGGTCGCGCACGCGGCCTTGGGTGATGAAATGCGTCACATCGTCACACCGGTGGTGATCGGCGCAGTGGTCATCGCGTCGTGGGCGCTTCGACCCGAGAGCCGCAAATTGAAGGCGGCCTGAGGAAGCCCGAAGACCGGGCCGCCGAACGACAGAATTCTGAGGGGACCGGAGGCAGTGAGCTGGCCCGGGCTCCGAATTTCGATTTCTGATTGCTCTCGGCGGTGAGACGGATTCCTGACGGAGGGAATTTGTCTCACTGCTGGCCACGCCTTTTTCATCGACGAATGAAATTCGATGGATGGGTGGGCGCCCAGGTGAGACAAATTCCCGACGGCGAGCCGGAGCGTGGGAAAAGATTCGCACCAGCAGGAATCTTTTTCCACGTTTGTTCCGACCCGCCCACCCGCATCGACCTGGATACGCAAAGCGGCGGTAAAGTTTTCCGCTTGCACAAGTTCCGGGCCACGACCAACCACCAAACTTCGTCCTGCCCCGTGGCCCAGGCCACGACGACACACCAAATTTCGTCCCGCCCCGTGGCCCAGGCCACGACCACTGGGGCTGATCCGATTCGGTGGACAGGTTGTTTAAGCCATTCTCATTCTCATTCTACTTCGTCGTGGTCGCCGTCGGTTGATTGAGTCTCGTTCGTGCAGGATCTCCTCTTCGGTGGAGTGGGGATGGATAGGGGTC
>WNFF01001159.1_pt1 | contig 21088 bp, 20 predicted proteins | sample 5400441 | NCBI WGS metagenome assembly WNFF01 (sample SAMN13153345, study PRJNA577476) | soil metagenome | isolation source: 120 cm saprolite under Douglas fir tree site 2 hole 3 replicate 1 | place: USA:California | collected 2015-04-18
CGCTGTCCAACACCACGCTCAGCATGACGATGGCCACCATCGACGCCTCGATCGTGATCATCGCGCTGCCGGCGATCTTCCGCGGGATCGGCCTGGACCCGCTCGACCCGCACAACGTGAGCTACCTGCTCTGGATGATCATGGGGTACCTGCTGGTCACCGCGGTACTGGTGGTCAGCCTGGGGCGGCTGGGCGACATGTACGGCCGGGTGCGCATCTACAACCTCGGCTTCGTGGTCTTCACGCTCGCCTCGATCGTGCTCTCGCTCGACCCGCTCACCGGCGCCGGCGGCGCGCTGTGGCTCATCGGCTTCCGTATGGTGCAGGCGGTCGGCGGGTCGATGCTGATGGCGAACTCGGCCGCGATCCTCACCGACGCGTTCCCGGCCACGCAGCGCGGCATGGCGCTGGGCATCAATCAGATCGCCGGGATCTCCGGTCAGTTCGTCGGCCTGCTGCTCGGCGGGCTGCTCGCCGCGTGGGACTGGCGCGCGGTGTTCTGGGTGAACGTGCCGATCGGCGTGTTCGGCACGATCTGGTCCTACCGCAGCCTGCGCGAGATCTCCACCACCCGGCGGGCTCGCATCGACTGGGCCGGCAACATCACCTTCGCCCTGGGTGCCGGGCTGGTGCTGGTCGCGATCACCTACGGGATCCAGCCCTACGGCGGGCACGCCACCGGGTGGGCCAACCCCAAGGTGCTCGGCGGCCTTGCCGTCGGCACGGGCCTGCTCGTATCGTTCGGAATAATTGAGACGAAGATCGCCGAGCCGATGTTCCGGATGGGCCTGTTCAAGATCCGGGCGTTCGCGGCCGGCAACGCGGCCAGCCTGCTTGGCTCGATCGCCCGGGGTGGCCTGCAGTTCATGCTGGTTATCTGGCTGGCCGGCATCTGGCTGCCGTTGCACGGCTACGACTATGTGGTCACACCGCTGTGGGCGGGCATCTACATGCTGCCGCTGACGACCGGTTTCCTGATCGCCGGGCCGGTCTCCGGCTACATGTCGGACCGGTACGGGCCGCGGCTGTTCGCCACCGCCGGGCTGCTCGTCGCGACGGCTGGGTTCATCGGCCTGATGCTGCTCCCGGTGAACTTCCCCTACTGGGTCTTCGCGCTGCTGATCTTCACCAATGGGATCGGCTCCGGCTTGTTCGCCTCGCCCAACACCTCAGCGATCATGAGCAGTGTCCCGGCCCGGCACCGCGGCTCCGCGTCGGGCATGCGGTCGACGTTCCAGAACTCAGGGATGTCCCTGTCGATCGGCATCTTCTTCTCGCTGATGATCGCCGGCCTGGCCGCGACGCTCCCCCGCACGCTGACCGCGGGACTGCATGCTCAGGGCGTGCCGCTCTCCGTGGCCACCCAGGTCAGCCACCTGCCCCCGGTGAGTACCGTCTTCGCCGCGCTGCTCGGGTACAACCCGGTTCAGCACCTGCTACAGCCCTCCGGCGTGCTCGCCACGCTCCCCCACCACAACGTCGCGGTCCTGACCGGCAGGCAGTTCTTCCCGCACCTGATCTCGGCCCCGTTCCACCACGGGCTGGTCATCGTGTTCAGCGCCGCAGCCGCCATGTCGCTGATCGGCGCCCTGGTGTCGTTGCTGCGCGGCCGCCAGTTCTACTACGACGATGCCCCGGCGGCGGCTGCTGACGGACCGTCGCGCGTCCCTGCTACCCCCATCCCCACGACCACGCCACCGAACGGGAAAGGCCCGGGTCACTCCCCCATGCTGCCTGCGCGGCCGTCATCTGGTGCCCGGGAGCAGCCCCCGGCTGACGCCGAGATTAGGTAAACTTGTCGGCCCGGGCCACGTTACAAAGACGCAACATGCTGTTACAAAGCCACAACACAGGCACACTACCGTGGCCTATCCCCTGGCAATCGGCGGTAAGGCGGAAGATACGAGGGCCGCATTTCTGGCCTGGGCGGAAGTGATGTGTGAGCCTGCAAGAAAGGCAGCATCCATGAACATGAGCGTCCGGGAATGGTTCGACCAGCGATCATTTCGTTACCAGGAGTTCACATCCTTCGCCGAGCCGGGCCACGCCGGGCAGCGGCTGACCACGACATTGGTGCTCCCGACGCGCAACGTCGCGGAGACGATCGGGCCGATCCTGGCCCAGGTGGCCCGGCTGAACGACCGCAGCGGGCTGATTGACCAGGTCATGCTGGTGGACGCGGACTCGACCGATGGCACGGACGACATCGCGCGCGGCTACGGGGCCGAGGTCTACTCGGAGAACGAGCTGCTCCCGGCGTTCGGCCCGGCCCAGGGCAAGGGCGATGCCATGTGGCGGAGCCTGTCGGTGGCGCGGGGCGACATCGTGATGTTCGCGGACGCCGATACCAAGAACTTCGACGACCATTTCATCTACGGCACGCTCGGGCCGCTCCTTGCCCTGCCGGAGCTGCAGTTCACCAAGGCCGCCTACCGGCGCCCCTTCACCGACGGCCAGCGATCGGTCACCGACGGCGGCGGGCGGGTGACCGAGCTCATGGCCAAGCCGCTGTTCAACTTCTTCTGCCCGGAGCTCACCGGGTTCGTGCAGCCGCTGGCCGGCGAATTCGCGGCCTACCGCGAGCTGCTGTGCGGCATCCCCTTCCTGACCGGGTACGGGGTGGAACTCGGGATCCTGGTCGACGTCCTGCGGGCGGTGGGCCTGCCGGCGATGGCGCAGGTAGACCTCGGCGCACGGCAGAACCGCCACCAGCCCCTCTGGGATCTCACGCTGATGAGCTCGGTGGTGCTGCGCGCCATGACGCGGCGGGCCCGCGGGCCGCAGCGCGGAGCCGTCGGGTCAGGTAACCCGCGGGTCAGGCCACTGCGCCGGTCCGACACCTACCTGCACGCGGTGGCCACCGAGCACGGCTTGCGGCTCGATGAGCACGTCAACGTCCTGCTCGAGCGTCCTCCGCTGGCCAACGTGCTCGTCGCCGAGCGGGACGAGGACACGGTCGCCTGAGCACGGGCGCCTGAGCACGGGCGCCTGAGCACGGGCGGCGCTACCCGGCTGCCGCCAGCTTGACGATGGTGAACTCCGCACCGTGCGGGTCGTCGGCCACCGCGAAACGGCCCGGCGAGACGTCGGTCGGCGGGACGCGCACCTGCCCGCCGAGTTCCTCAGCCCTGGCCGCCGCGGCGTCGCAGTCCGCCACCGCGAAGTACACCATCCAGTGCGGTGGTATCCCCTCGGGCCAGTCCTCGTCCATGTGCACCATGCCGCCGACCGGGCGGCCGTCCAGCCGCCATTCGGTGTAGGTCATCGGCCCCATCTGGCTGGTGTCCGCCCGCCACCCGAAGACACGCCCGTAGAAGCGTTCGGCCGCCGAGGTGTCCCGGCAGGCCAGCTCGGTCCAGCAGAAGCAGCCCGGATCGTTGACCAGGCCCGCGCCACGGAACGCCTTCGGCTGCCAGGCGGCGATGACCGCCCCCTGATCGTCGGCGAACACGGCCATCCGGCCGTGCCCGTTCACATCCATGGGCGAAAGCAGCACCTCGCCGCCGGCATCGGACACCAGCGCTGCGGTGGCGTCGGCGTCCGCCACGCTCACGTACGTGGTCCACGCGGGCCGTTGCTGCCCGCTCGTGAGCGGCATCAGGCCGGCCACCACGCGGGCTGGCACCTCGTCGGCTGGTATCCCAGCCGGCGCGAAGAACGCGTAGGCGCCGGTATCGGAGCCTCGCGGGGAGTGCATTTCCCAGCCGAACAGGCCGCCGTAGAAGGCGCTGGACTCCCGCGCATCAGGCGTGGACAGATCGGCCCAGCATGGCGTCCCCGGTGGATATTCCGCCATCGCGGGCATCGCGGCTCCCCTCCCCTGGCCGTCACCGCCATCATGACCCGGCCGAGACTACTCCGTATCCTCCGGGGCGCCTGAAGGCGCCGCCTTCCCTCGTTCCTCGCTCCTCTGCTTCCTATGCGCCTCCGGGGCCCCGCCCGCCTCCCCATTCCCCCTTCACTGCGCTGCCTTCCCTCGTCGCTCGTTCCTCGCTCCTCAGTCCAGGCAGCGCCGCGCCCCTTCGGCCCGCGGTGCCGTATCCTCCCGCCCGTCTCCGAGACCTCCTCGCACGCTTCTTGCTGTTATCAGAATCCTGCCAGGCACGACAGGAGGAGGCGCTCCCACCTCCCCATTCCCCCTTCACTGCGCCTCCTTCCCTCGTCACTCGTTCTCTGCTCCCCGCCCGCCCGCCGTGCTGTATTCGCCCGCTCGCTGCGCGAGGGGCATGTGACGTAGGCTTCTTCCGTGCCGCGCTATGAATACCGCTGCCGCGCCTGCGGAGCCACGTTCGAACGCAGCCGCCCGATGAGCGAGGCGTCTGCGCCATGTACGTGCCCCGAGGGGCACGATGACACCGTGAAGCTGCTGTCCACGGTCTCCGTGGGCGGCAGGTCCAGCGGAGCCGAGCCGCGGTCCGGCGGCGGAGGAGGCTGCTGCGGCGGTGCCTGCGGCTGCGGCTGACGGCCGCTCCCAGATGACCAGCGTCAGCATCGAGCGTCTCTACGCTGAGATCAGTGCCAGTACCGCCTCGCTGGCCAGCATCATCGACGGGGCGGACCTCACCAAGGCCGTGCCCAGACTGGACGCTGCGCCAGCTGGCCACGCATGTCGGGCGCGCGCACCGGTGGGCCGCCGAGATCGTGGCCACCCGGTCGGCGGAGTTCATCCCGTTCCGCGTGGTGCCCGACGGCAGGATTCCGGACGATCCAGCGCGGCACGCCGGGTGGCTCCGCGAGGGCGCGGAACGGCTCATAGCGACCGTCCGCGAAGCGGACGCCGCCCCGGTCTGGGCCTTCGCCCGGCTGCGGCCTGCTAGCTTCTGGGCACGCCGGATGGCGCACGAGACCGCCGTGCACCGGGCCGACGCCGAGATCGCCACGGGCCGCGCACCGGTTATCGACGCCGACATCGCCGTTGACGGGATCGACGAGCGGCTCGCCCATGACAACCAGCAGAGCGAGGACATGCTGGGCGGCGGCCAAGACTCCCGCCTCGGCGCACTGGCCGACGGCCAGGTGCTGCACCTGCACGCCACCGACGAGGGACTCGGCGGAGCCGGTGAATGGCTGGTCCGGCGGGCGGGCGACCGCATCACGATAGAGCATGGGCACGGCAAGGGCGACGCCGCGGTCCGCGGGCCAGCATCAGCGCTGCTGCTGATCCTGGTCAGGCGGATGTCCCTGGACGAGAGCCCTGTCCAGCTCATCGGCGACCGCGCGGTACTGGATCACTGGCTGGCGGCCACGCCGTTCTGAAATCAAGGCTTATGGCTCGCTGGGCCCAGCCGCGCTGATCGAGTATCAGGCGTCCCGGGCTGGCTCGCCGTGGCTGGCATTGGCCCGGCCCCGGCCCCAGTACGCCTTGGCCGACACCTGGTCCTCCGCCAGCCCGCGCTCCGCGGCCACCTCGCGCAGCCGCAGCACCACCTTCGCCTCCCCGAACAGGTAGGCGTGACCCCGCCCGGCCGGCAGGGGCACGCTGGACAACGCCCGCGCCAGCGCGGTCGGCTCGCCCGCCGGCCCGCCCCCGCGAGGCAGCCAGCGCATGCTCACATCGGCCGCCGCGTCGGGCTCCTGCTGGTCCGCTGGCTCCGGCACCTCCAGGATCACGGTGGCCGTCGCGCCGCGCGGCAGCGAGCCGACCATCGCGAACGCGGCGGCCAGGCTGGACTCGTCACCGGCGAACAGATGCCAGTCAGCGCCGGCGGCAGGGAAGATCTTCCCACGCGGCCCGATGCCCTCAATCCGGTCACCGGGACGAACCGAGCGCACCCAGCGCTCACCGGGCCCCTCCCCGTGCCGGACCACGTCGAGCGTCAGCAGGCGGCGGGACTGATCCAGCGCCCGGATGGTGTAGCGCCTGCGCACGGGGCGGTCCCCGTCCACCGCGACCATGAGCATCACATCCTGCCCCGGGCGGTGGATGAACTCACCGAGTTCCGGCGCGGTGAGCAGCAGGCGCTGCATGTGCGGAGTGAGCAGGTCGTTGCGGACGACCTCGAGCTGCATCCGGGTCGTGCCCGCCAGCGGCCCCGCCAGCTGGGCAAACGGATCGTTGATGGCAACCGCACCGGCAGTCGGCACAGGCTCAGACATACAGCAGTCAGCCTTTCCCAGCCGAGCAGCCCGGGCCGCGAAAAACCTCATTCGGCAAAACGAGCGACCTGGCGCATCTTGTTGGTCGCGTCCAGCGCGGCGACCTTGTAGGACTCGGCGAGCGTCGGGTAATTGAAGACAGCGTCGACCAGGTAATCGATGGTACCTCCGCAGCCCATCACGGCCTGCCCGATGTGCACCAGCTCCGTGGCCCCGGTGCCGAACACATGCACGCCGAGCAGCGTGCGGTCTTCCGGCGATACCAGCAGTTTCAGCACTCCGTAGGAGTCACCGATGATCTGCCCGCGGGCCAGCTCACGGTAGCGCGACACGCCCACCTCGAACGGCACGCACGCCTCGGTGAGCTGGTCCTCCGTCTTCCCGATGAAGCTGATCTCCGGGATGCTGTAGATCCCTATCGGCTGCAGCATGCTGGCCTGATGCACCGGCTCGCCGCAGGCATGATGCGCGGCGAGGCGGCCCTGCTCCATGGATGTGGCCGCGAGCGCAGGGAACCCGATCACATCGCCGACCGCGTAGATGTGCGGTACCTGGGTGCGGAAAAACTCATCGACTGTGATCCTGCCGCGGGTGTCGGCCGAAAGGCCCGCCCTCTCCAGCTTCAGCTCGTCGGTGGCGCCCTGACGTCCGGCCGAGTACAGCACCGTATCGGCGGGGATCTTCTTCCCGCTGCGCAGGGACGCAATCGCCCCTTCCGGCCTCGCCTCAACCGAGGAGACCGTCTCGCCGAACCGGAACGTCACGGCAAGATCGCGAAGATGGTATTTGAGGGCCTCCACGACCTCGAGATCGCAGAATTCGAGCATCCGGTCCCGCTGCTCGACCACCGTCACCTTGGTGCCGAGGGCCGCGAACATCGAGGCGTACTCGATCCCGATCACCCCCGCGCCCGCGACCACCATCGACCGCGGAACGCGCTCCAGGTTGATGATCCCGTCCGAGTCCATGACGGTGCGCTCGTCGAAGGCGACGCTGGCCGGCCGGGCAGGCTTGGTCCCGGTCGCGATCACGATCTTCTCCGCGCTGACCTTGCGCACGCGGCCATCCGCGTCGTGGACCTCGATGGCGTTCGGGTCGGCGAAGCGCGCGGTGCCGGCGAGCACCGCGACCCGGTTGCGCGACAACTGGCTGCGGACCACATCGTTTTCCCTGCCGACCACATGCCGCGTGCGCGCGGCCAGGTCAGCGATCGTGATGTCGTCCTTGACCCGGTAGCTCTGCCCGTACATCTCGCGCTGGTCGAGGCCGGTGAGGTAGAGGACCGCTTCCCGGAGGGTCTTGGACGGGATCGTGCCCGTGTTGAGGCACACGCCGCCGATCATGTCCGGCCGCTCGACAATAGCCACCCGCCGGTCCAGTTTGGCCGCCGCGATCGCGGCCTTCTGACCACCCGGGCCCGAGCCGATCACCAGCAGGTCGAAGTCGTGCACATTCACCAGTGTGACGACGTGAACCAGGCTTTTAAAGGCCGGCGGACCCTCCTTCCGGCACGGCGGCGCCGGAAGCGCACCCGCTAGAGCCAGCTTGCGCGCACGCTGGCCAGCGGCTCGTCGCCGGGCGGCAGGCCAAGCTCGCCCTTCTGCACCCGCTCCAGCAGGCGGCTGACGGCGGCCTGAACCTCTGGAAGGCACTCGCGGAGGCTTTCCGCGTCGCGCGGGTCGGCGGGATCACCGCCGAGGCCCACCGCCTCAAGCAGGCCCTCCAGGTCAGACAGCCGTGACCCGAGCCAGCCCACGGGATCGGCGGACAGGTTTTCGTCGAACACCCGCCGGCCGGGCTCCCATCCTTTCAGCCCCGGATGGTGATGGGTGCGGTCGAAGGTGCCCGGCGGGCCGTCCGCCGACTCCAGCAGATCAACCCGCCAGACCGGCCTGCCGATCTCAATCGGCCGGGCCGAGTAGATGGAGCCCGTGAGCTCACCCCGGGCGAGCAGCCGGACCTCCAGCCGCACGCCCCGTTCAGCGCTTTCCTGGCCTTCGAGCGGATCGGGGTCGACGAAATACAGGTCGCTCAGCACTACTCCGGTCCGCTCGAACCCGAAGGCATAGAGCACGGCAGGGCCTCCTCAGATCGCCGTGACGCTGGACGCGCAGCCGCCAGGCCAGGCAGCCGCCGACAAACCGGCGCATACTCCCAGTGTGCGCCAAGCCGCCACATTCATGACGCGCGGACGCACAACAGCCCACCCCCGACCACCGCGCGCCAGCGGCCCTGCCCGCCTTCCGGTGCTGGGCTCGCATACTGTGGGACGGACCCTGATCCCATTCCAGTGAGCGGTGGAATTCCATGACTTTCCTGCTCATTGCGGCGATGATCGCCGCAATGATCCTGCTGTCCGTTACCGACCGCGTCCTTAAGGTGCGTGCCCGGGCCCGCCGGTACCGCGCCATGAGCGAACGACTGGACGCCGCCACGGCGAGAACCGACATACAGCAGGAGCAGCGGAAAACGGCCGCGGCGGCGAGCGCCGCGCTCACCTCGGTGATGCCAGCCATCAACCGGCCGCCGCTGACGCTCCCAGGTGTGGCCAAGCAGCAGCGTGCCACTCCGGCCTGCGAGGCCAAGCCTGGTCGTGAGGCGACCGGAGCGCGGGACCACCGGCCGGGTCACCCCGGGGACAAGCAGGCTCACGCCGGGGACAAGCAGCCTCACGCCGGGGATAAACAGGTTCACCCCGGGGACAAGCAGCCTCACGCCGACGAGGAAACCGCATACTCGCGACCGCGGCCCGCGGAGCGATCCGGCCGGGCCGGCCACGCCACCGGGCCGCGGCAGCCGAACCACCGCTAGCGGGGCGCCCGGAGCATCCTACGGCGCCAGATCGGATGCCCGCTAAACTGATTAGTACGGAATACTGGGCAGCTTCTTGCCCGTCGTCGTCATGTCCGTACCCGGTGACAAGGCGGGCTTTCGTGGTGCAGGCGTTCTCTTACGAATTTGTGCTGACTGGCCGCGATGATGACCAGCCTGCGGACGATGGCGCCCTGGACGCGCTGGCACCGCGCTTCTCCTTGGTGCCGGGAGGCAGGCCTCGCACGGTCCGACGGACCTGGCTGGACACCTTCGACTGGCGACTGCACCGGGCCGGCCTCACGCTGGAGCACACCACCGGTGCCGGGCCCGGCGAGCTGACCCTGACCGGCCCGGACGGGGGGCGGCTTGTGGCCAGGCCGGGCCGGCTGACGTGGCCAGCCCTGGCCGGCTCGCTGCCGGACGGGCCGTTGCGGGCGCGGCTGCGCCCGCTGATCGGGGTGCGGGCGCTGATGCCCGCTGCCCGCGGCGGGAGCGCCGTGCGTGACCTGCGGGTGCTGAACGCCGACGACAAGACGGTTGCCTGGCTCACCCTGGACCGGCTGTCGGTGACCTACCCGGCTACCGCGGACCTGTCGTCACGGCTGACGGTGACCGCCGTCCGTGGCTACCAGCCCCAGGCGGAGCGGGTAGCCCAGGTCCTGGGGGGCACCCCGGGTGTCGAACCTCAGGCCCCCCCTCCGCTGGACGCGGCACTGGCCGCGGCGGGCCGCCGGGCTGGTGATTACACGAGCCAGGTCAACGTCTGCCTGACCCCGGCCATGCCGGCCGGCACGGCGGTTACGGCGGTGCTGTTGGACCTGCTCAGTACCCTTGAGGCGAATGTGCCTGGCACTATCCGCGATGTCGACACCGAGTTCCTGCACGACCTACGGGTCTCGGTTCGCCGCACCCGGTCGGTGCTCAAGCTGGTCGGCCATGTGCTGCCCGCCGAATTCGCCCAGAAGTTCCGGCCCGAGTTCAAGTGGCTGGGCGACCTGACCACGCCGACCAGGGATCTCGACGTCTATCTGCTGAAGTACCCGGACATGGCGGCGGGGCTGGTGGCGGCGACACCAGAGGAACTGGACCCGCTCCATGCCCATCTGATCCGCAGCCACGCCGCAGAGCGGCGGCGGCTGGTGCGAGGGCTCCGCTCGGCGCGCTTCACCCGCCTTATCCGTGAATGGCGGGCTGCGCTGGAGAGCCTGCAGGCCACGACCCAGGGGCCAGCCGCAGCCCGGGGGCCAGACGCGGCGGACCTGGCCGCGGCGAGCATCCGCCGCGCCCACCGGCGGGTGCTGCGGCAAGGCAGCGCCATCACCGCGAGCTCTCCCCCGGAGCGGCTGCACGACCTGCGGAAACGATGCAAGGAGCTACGCTACCTGCTGGAATCCTTCGCGTCCTTGCACGATCCGGCTACGCACCGGCGGGCGGTCAAGGAACTGAAAGGCTTGCAGGACTGCCTCGGAGAGTTTCAGGATGGCCAGGTCCAGCAGCATGAGATCAGGATGTTTGCCGAGCAGATGATGAGCGACCGGAATGTGCCCGCCACGGCCCTGCTCGCGATGGGGGAACTCGCCGCTGGGGTCGGCCTGCAGCAGGTGCAGGCCCGCAGCCAGTTCGCCGGGCGGTTCCGCGAGTTCGCCAGCCTGGCGACCCAGCAGCGGTTCCGCACCCTCACCGCGGGCGCCGCCTCATGAAGATCTTCGCTACGTACAACATCAAGGGCGGGGTGGGCAAGACGTCCAGCGCCGTGAACCTGAGCCACCTGGCGGCGCGCGACGGCCTGCGGGTCCTGCTCTGGGATCTCGACCCGCAGGCCGCAGCCAGCTACGTGTTCCGCATCCGCCCCCGGGTCAAGGGCGGCGGCAAGGCCCTCATCAAGGGCAGCCGGGAAATCGACGACGCGATCAAGGGAACCGATTTCGAGCAGCTGGATCTGCTTCCCGCCGACTTCACTTACCGCAATCTCGACCTGATGCTGGACGCCACCAAAAATCCCATGCGCAGGCTCGCCCGCCTGCTGGACCCGCTAGCCGCCGAGTACGACGTGATCTTCCTCGACTGCCCGCCGGGCATCTCGCTGCTGTCTGAGAGCGTGCTGCACGCCGCTGGTATCGTGCTGGTCCCGCTCATCCCGACCACGCTGTCGGTGCGCACCCTCGACCAGCTCACCGAGTTCATTGCCGGTTTCGACGGGCACCGCCCGGACGTGCTGGCCTTCTTCTCCATGCTTGATCGCCGCAAGCGGCTGCATATGGAGATCGCCCAGCGGTTGCCGGCCGAGCGCCCCGATGTGGCCAAGACGGTGATCCCGGCGTTGTCCCTGATCGAGCGGATGGCCGTAGAACGGGCCCCGGTCACCGCGTTCGCACCTCACAGCCGGGCCGCGCAATGCTACGCGGCGCTCTGGGACGAGATGCGGGCCCGCTTTCTCTGACCTGACCCAGCCGGCGGTATCAGTCGGCTGGCCACGGCGGCTCTCAGCCGCGTGCGCGGATGGGCGTCAGCCGAGTGCGCGGATGAAATCGATCATGGCCGCGCTGACCTCCTCCGGCCTCTCCTGCTGTGTCCAGTGACCGCAGCCAGGAAGCAGGATGGCCGAGCGCAGCCGCGGGACACTCTGGCGCATCCGGGCGACCACCTCGTCCGGGCTGGGCTGACTGATGACGAAATCGCGGTCCCCCGCGACGAACAGGGCCGGCACCGTCACCGGAGCATGATGCCAAGGGGCGGTGAGTTCCCAGTTCCGGTCCAGGTTGCGGTACCAGTTCAGCGGGCCAGTAAACCCCGCGGTGCCGAACTCGGAGGCGTACACGCCGATATCGCTCTCGGTGAGCCAGCCGGGCAGCACGGCCGGGTCGGGGCACACGTCCAGGAAGCCGCCGCCCGGTGGCACGACAGGTGCCAGCTGCGGGGCCGTGCCGGATGCGCTGTAGAGCACCCTGCGGAAGGTAGCGGGTAGGTCCCGGGCTAGTTCCTCATCGGCTCTACCCGGCTCCTGGAAGTAGACCATGTAGAAACCCTCGCCCAGCAGGCCGCGCATGACCGCCAGCGGCGGGGTGCTCCCGCGCGGCCGGTACGGCACGCTCAGCCCGATCACGCCCCGTACCCGGTCCGGCCGCAGCAGCGCCGCATGCCAGGCCACGGGTGCCCCCCAGTCGTGGCCCGCGACAACGGCCGACTCCTCGCCGAGCGCATCCATCAGGGCCATCACATCGCCGGTCAGGTGCAGGATGCTGTACGACCCAACCGCGTCCGGGCGGTCCGTCCGGCAGTATCCGCGCTGGTCAGGGGCTACCGCGTGAAATCCGGCCGCAGCCAGCGAGACTAGCTGATGACGCCATGAGTACCAGCATTCCGGGAAGCCATGCAATAGCAGCACCAGCGGGCCAGTGCCCGCCTCCGCGATATGCATCCGCAGCCCGCGCGCATCGAGTTGGCGATGCCGGATCCCGGTCAGGTCATCCGGCACGAAGGCTCCTTCTGCGTGCCCACGCCGCCCCAAGGCGGTCCCGCCCGGATCTGGCTCGTCAAAGCCGGGGTATGACCTGATCAGCGTCCAGCCGGGTTCTCCCCTGGCCGCAATCTGGCCGATGCCGGACGATAGCCAAGCCGGAACGGACAGTCACATGGCACTTTTGTCGCTGATTGCTGGCCTGTAAGGCTTCACCACGGAGCATGCTAGTGGTCTGAGATGCATCGCGGGCAGAGGGGGGATATGTGAGCCGAAGGCTTGTCCGGCTAGAAATGCCTGTCTTCCCGGACCGAAGGATGTTCCGGCTGCATGACTCGAAGGTTGACCCGGACGCACCGGGCGGCCCGTTGGCGCCGGTCGGGACGCTCGTCAGCGTGAACCGCGAGCAGGTATGGGTGGGGAGCCTGCAGGAGCACATCAGCGTCCGGCTGACCATCGAGGAGTGGGACACCGCGCCGCCCGCGTTCGGCGACGAGTGGGAGGACGAGGCCAAGGGCACGATCTACCTCCGAGGGCAGCTGAGCGTGGACATGGGGTCCGAGGGCCGCGCGGTGGAGAATCTGCGGCTGGCCGGCGGAGTGGGCGACTACGTGGTCCGCGTGTACGCACGCAACCGCCGTGAGGTCATGCGCCTCTACGACGAGATGTTCGAGCGTGGCGTCGACCCGCTGAGCGACGAATTCCAGCAGGCGAGGAAGAACCTGGAGGGACTTGAGCAGTACCTGCTGCAGCTCTGGCGCGAGTACTGACCGATGACGGCCTACTGTGCCCTGGCTGCGGGCGGACCCGGCTGAACATGCCCGAGCGCGGGCGCGGCCGACCGGCTCACGATGCGGTCCGCGGGGGCTGACACGGACGGGCTGCCCGACTGGTGGCTCGGCACGGTCATCACCGGCTGTCCGGGCGACGCGGAGGACCGCCCCGTCGCATGCTTGTCGGCCACAGTCCGGAACGGAACCAGCGCGTAGACCACCAGTGACATGGCTGCGACGACGATCAGGGTGACGAAGGACACGACCACCCGTGCCCGCCGTGTCCGCAGCGTCAGTGCCGTGCGCTGGAAACCGAAGGACGACAGCCGCGCGGCGAGCAGCGGATCGGCGCCGGCGAGCCCGCGCTCGATCTCATCCAGGATGCGCTGCTCATCCATGGAAAGCGCCATGGCATCACCTCCACCTGCCAGGCCGGTGGCAACTGTCTCTTACTATCCCCCACATCAAGATCGTTAGCCTCCGTTCGCCTTGCGCCTGCGGGTTTCTATCGCCGGCAGGCCCGGCTCGCGCAGCCAGATTCAGCTCACTGCAATCGAACTGGTGTTTGCCTTTATCGAACGATAATTCTATAGTCGCCCCATGCGATGGGACGGCATCCGGATCGACACCGGCGGACCTGGGCAGCCCGCCGCGGCCGGGCGTCCGGCCGCCGACACCGCGCCAGCACTGTTCGAGCGCGGTGCGGTCGCCAGGTCGTTCGACACCCCGGGATTCCAGGGCATGACGTTCTTCGAGGTGCATGCCCGGAGCGTCATCAACCGGGTACCCGAGGCGTCCCGCATGCCGTTCCGCTGGACGATCAACCCCTACCGCGGCTGTTCTCATGCATGCCGTTATTGCTTTGCCCGGAACACGCACACCTACCTGGACATGGACGCCGGGCACGACTTCGACTCGAAGATCGTCGTGAAAGTCAACGCCCCGGAACTGGTCCGCAAGGAACTCGCGGCCCGCAAATGGCAGGGCGAGCACATCGCCATGGGCACCAACGTGGACTGCTACCAGCGGGCCGAGGGCCGCTACCGGCTGATGCCGGGGATCCTGCGGGCGCTGGTCGACGCGCGGAACCCTTTCTCCATCCTGACCAAGGGCACCCTCATCCTGCGCGACCTCGATCTGCTCGTCGCCGCGGCGGAGGTGACCGAGGTCGGGTTGAGTGTGTCGGCCGGCTGCACGGATGAGGACCTGTGGCGAACGCTGGAATCGGGGACCCCCAGTCCGCGGCGGCGGCTGGGCGTCTGCGCCACGCTCACCGAGCATGGGCTGCCGTGCGGCGTGCTGATGGGCCCGGTCGTCCCATTCCTGTCCGATTCCCCCGCACAGCTGGAGGCCACGGTGCGGCAGGTCGCCGAGGCGGGCGCCACCCACGTCAGCCCCATCGTGCTGCACCTGCGGCCCGGTGCCCGCGAGTGGTTCATGGCGTGGCTGGCCGAGCACCACCCGGCGCTTGTCCCCCGCTACCGCGGCCTCTACGGTGGCCGCGCGTACGCGCCCAAGGACTATCAGCGGCAGATCTCCGAGCAAGTCCGCATCCTGGCCGAGCGGCACGGCGTAGGCCGCGGCCGCCAAGGCCGCCGGGCCTGGCGGGCCCCGCCGACCATCCCCCCAGGTCGGAACGGCCCGGGCGGGAACGGCCCAGGCGGGAGCGCGGAGCCCGTCCAGCTATCGCTCCTGTGAGCCTGCGGCCCAGCATGAGCGAGCCGAAGGGGCGCGGCGCTGCCTGGACTGACGCGCCGAAGGGGCGCGGCGCTGCCTGGACTGAGGAGCGAGGAGCGAGGAACGAGCGACGAGCGACGAGGGAAGGCGGCGCAGTGAAGGGGGAATGGAGAGGCGGGCGGGGCCCCGGAGGCGAGCGGGAGCAGGCACAGCACCGGACTTCAGAGCCAGCCGTTACTCCCCGCGATGTGTACCGCCTCGGCGCGGGTGCGCGCGCCGAGCTTGCCGATCGCGGCCGAGAGGTGATTGCGGACAGTTCCTTCCGAGAGGTGCAGCGCGGCCGCGATGTCGGCGACCGTCCCGCCGTCCCTGGCGACACGCAGCACATCGGTCTCACGGGGGGTGAGCGGGTTCTCGCCCGCCGCGAGGGTCTCGGCGGCGAGGGTGGGGTCGACCACCCGCAGGCCGGCGGCCACCCGCCGGACCGCATCGGCCAGCTGCCGCGCTGGAGTGTCTTTGACCACGAAGCCGCTCGCGCCCGCAGCCATCGCGCGGCGCAGGTAGCCCGGCCGGCCGAACGTCGTCACGACGAGGACCCGGCACGACGGCAGCGCCGCACGCAGCGCGGCGGTGGCGGAAATCCCGTCCAGGCCGGGCATCTCGACGTCCAGCAGGGCCACATCCGGCTGGGTCCGCCTGGCCTCGGGGACGACATCATCGCCCCGTCCGACCTCGGCCACCACGTCCAGATCGAGCTCCAGGGCAAGCAGGGCGGCCAGGGCACCCCGGACCAGCGCCTGATCGTCGGCGAGGAGAAGGCGGATGGGTGCGCTCACGGGCAGATCATGGCACGCGTACCCGGAGCGCGAAGCCGCCCGCTGCGGAATGGCCGACGATTACCGAGCCCCCGACGGCGGCCGCCCGTTCTCGCAGCCCGACCAGGCCGTGACCGCTGCTCGACCCGCCCGGGACAGCTGTTCTCAGCCGCGCTCGGGCACTGTCAGCACCCAACGGATCTCCGATCCGGTCACCGTCAGAATTTCCGTGCCCTGGCCCGTTGGACGCCGCATTCACCGGGCCGGCCGGGCCGCGGCCGTCATCAGTGATCTCAACCTCGTGACCGGCCACCCGAATTGAGCAGTGTGTGGCACCACTGTGACGGACCACATTTGTCACGCCCTCCCTGATGGCCCAGCCAAATATCTCCTGCTTCCCCTGCGGGACATGCGCCAGCCCGGCAGGCAGGTCAGCCTGGATGCAGGCCGCGGTGAGGGCGGTCCGGGCGCTCGCGAGCTCACTTGCGATCGTGACCTCCCGGTACCCGGCCGCCGCCGCACGGACATCGGCCAGGGCCTCTCGCGCGATGTGCTCCATGTCCGCGATCTCCGCCTCAGCCCGCTCTGGCGCCGTTCGGGCGAGCCGCCCGGCGAGCTCCGCCTTGACCGCCACCACGGTCAGCGAATGGCCGAGAATATCGTGCAGGTCGCGGCCGAACCGGCTACGTTCCTCCGCGCGGACCAGCCGCGCGATCTCCTCTTGGGCCGCGGCGAGCTGGGCGTTGCGCTGGATCAGCAGCGCCACGCCCCACATCGCCACCGCCGCCACCAAGATCTGGAAAGTGTCATACGGGTTCGCCCGCCATCCAGGGACCAGGCTCGGGACCGCCAGCGATGCGACCAGGATCACAGCCACGGTCGCCCAGGCCGCCAGGCCCGTGAACATGAAGACCGCCAGCACGGCCAAGTAGACGAGCAGGCCGGTGGCCTTCTCGCCGGCGGTCGCGTGACGAGTGCGGTCAGGGCCGTGGCCAGGCCGGTCACGCCCGCCTGCACCGCCCACGGCAGGCGTCCCCCCGGCTGGCGTCCCCCCGGCTGGCGCATCCTGGCGCCCAGGCCGAAAGTGGCCAGGAACAGCGCGCCGAAGCCGAGCAGGGCGGCCAGGCCGACGTAACGGCGCACCAGGTTATGGTCATCCCAGAGTGCTGCGCCGGGCAGCGCGAGGTAGATGAGCCAGATGCCCGCCAGAGTCCAGCGAAGCGCGCCGCGGCGCCTGGCGGCCAGCTCATCCCCGGCTTGCCCGGCATGCGCCGTCGCCCCTGCGGTGGCGTCCACGCCGTTGTCGCGGTGGCGGGCGGGCGCGGCAGTCATGCCCGCGGCGTACCGGCCCGGAGCCGGCTCGAGGCGAACATGCCCAGCCCGGCGGCCCGCAGCAGATGAATCGCGGTGGAGTGCATGGTAAGAGTCTGATGCAACAGAGAGCTGCGGGCTACCTCGCGAGCTCGGCATGCGGGCCCGCTCCGCAGCGGGCCGGACTGTCGCAGGCCGAGCCTCGGTCATGCTCATAACCCTGCGGTCCGGACGGGTTATGTGCCGCTGCCGTCCGTCATGTCCTGCCCATGACATTCGTCATGGGGCCGGGCGTCCAGGACTGGCAGCCCCGATCCCGCCCAGGCATGGAATCCACCCGCCAGATCGGTGGCGTTGGCCAGCCCCAGGTCCTGCAAGGACGCTGCCGCCAGGCTCGAGGCGTACCCCTCGGAGCAGATCACGATGACCTGCCTGCCGTAGTCGCCCACCTCAGGCAGGCGAACGTCGGACGCCGGATCCAGCCGCCATTCGAGGACGTTGCGCTCCACCACAAGCGCGCCAGGCACCTGCCCTTCCGCCGCGCGCTGCGCCTGTGGCCGGATGTCCACGAGCAGCGCCCCCGCCTGCATGGCGTCATAGGCCTGCCGCGGGTCCAGCCGCTTCAGCCGCCTGCGGGCATCCGCCAGGACCTCGCCGATCGGGCGGCTGCCATCGGGCCGTGCTGCACCGGTCACCAGTTCTCCCCGGCCATCTCGACCGCGGCGAGCACGAGGCCCTCCGATGTCAGTTCGTAGCGGCGCATCCCGGCCAGCGACGGGGCGTACGCGTGGATGCTCACAGCGGGCTGGCCCGAGACATTCATCACTTCGTGCACGTGCTGGGGTCCGAATGCCCGCACCTGCCCGGTGGCAAAGGCGGCCCGCCTCAGCACCGCATGACCCCGCGATGAGGCCGCGGCGGACACGGTGAGTTCCTGCAGTTCGCCGCGTGCCACCGCGAACGCACCAGAGGATCCGAAGTGATCATGGAACCCGGTGCGCTGTCCCGGGAGCCAGCTCAGCAGCCATAGCTCATGATTCTCCGTCTGCTCCAAGCGCTGGTACCAGCGCTCTTCGGCACGGTAGCGCACCAGATCCGCCCAGCTGTCCGGGCTGGCCACAACGGACCACACAAGCCGGCTAAGCCCGGCGAGTCCCGCGGCCGCGTCAGCGCGGTTCGTGAGAGACAAGCTAGTTATCCGATCGTTTTAATAGCGAATAGCCAAGCTGCAGGTTAACACGCCACCTTGCGAAACTGCGGGCGTGCCGCGCTGGCCGGGCGACCCCAGTTGCGGAAGGTCCCTGTCCCAGGTGCCGTGAGCCGCCGTTGCCAGCGCCACGCCCGTGCGCCCGTCCCCGGAGGCAGGACCGCCCGCGCCAGCACGTAAAGTGGTCTGCCGTGGGAGCAGGCACAGGCAACGGGGATCAGCAGATGCTGGACAGGCCGACGGTCCGCACCGTGCCCATCGCAGATCCCGGCGACCTGGTGGGCCAGCTTCCCGACCAGGCGGCCGTGGCCTGGATCCAGCACGGCGAGGGGCTGGTGGGCTGGGGGGAAGCGGCCCGGGTGACCCTGCCTGCGGGCGAAGACAGGTTCACCGCCGGTGAGAAGTGGCTGCGCGCCCTTTTCGACGGAGCCCGGATCGACGACCAGGTCGGCCTGCCAGGGTGCGGGCCGGTGGCCTTCGGGAGCTTCACTTTCGATCACACCTCGGACGGCTCGGTACTTGTGGTACCGCAGGCACTGATCGGCAGCAGATCGGGGCGGGCCTGGCTCACGACGATCGGCGACGCGCCCGCCGCCCCCGGATCGGCGCTGCCCGTGATCGGCCCCGCCGAGGTTCGCTGGCACGACGGCAGCCTGACGGCTCCGCAATGGCAACGCGCGGTCGGCGCGGCCGTCGCCCGGATCCGGGCCGGGGGCTTGCGAAAGGTGGTCCTCGCCCGGGACCTGCACGCCGCTGCGTCGGTCGGTATCGATGAGCGCCTGCTACTGAGCAGGCTTGCCACCCGCTACCCGGACTGCTACACCTTCGCCTGCGCCGGGCTCGTCGGCGCCACCCCGGAACTCCTGATCAAGCGGCAGGGATGCGAGATCAGCTCGCTGGTGCTGGCCGGCACGATGCCCCGCAGCCGCGACCCCGCCCAGGACGCGGCACTCGGGGCGGCGTTGCTGGCCTCGGCCAAGGACGCCGAAGAGCACGAGTACGCGGCGGCTGGCGTGCGCGACGCGCTGGCCCCGCTGTGCGACCGGCTGACGGTCGCGGAGCAGCCGTCGCTGCTGCGGCTGGCCAATGTGCAGCATCTCGCGACCGCCGTCGCCGGACGGCTCGCCCCGGCGCGGCATCCGGGGAGCGTCCATTCCGTTCTGGCGCTGGTGGATGCCCTGCACCCGACCGCGGCGGTCTGCGGAACACCGACCGAGACGGCGATGGAGCTGATCCGCGAACTCGAGGGCATGGACCGGGGCCGGTACGCGGGCCCGGTGGGCTGGGTGGACGGCGCGGGTAACGGGGAATGGGGCATCGCGCTGCGCTGCGCTGAGCTGGACGGAGCCAGGGCGCGGCTGTTCGCAGGCTGCGGGATCGTCGCCGACTCCGACCCAGCCGCCGAACTCGCCGAGGCGCAGACCAAGTTCCACCCCATGCAGTTCGCCCTGGAGTAATTAGCGCAGCTCAGGCCGCCCGTAGGCGGACTCGTCTCCGGCCCGCCCGCAGTGTGGCCGCTGCATGCGGGCGGCCCAGGCAATCAGTGCAGCCGGACCCTTGGGTCGAGCACCGCATAGAAGGCGTCCACAACGATATTCGCCACCACCACAGCGGCGGATGCAACGATGACGACGCCGATGATCACTGGCAAGTCCTGCTGGTCAATGGACTGCACGGCGGTGAAACCGACGCCCGGCATGGAGAAAACGACCTCGGTGATGACCGCACCGCCCAGCAGGATGCCCACATCCAGGCCGAACTGGGTGACGACCGGGGTAAGCGCCGCGCGCAGCGAGTGCCGGAAGATCACCCGCCGCTCGGACAGTCCCTTGGCCCGGGCCGTGCGGATGTAGTCCTCGTTCATCACATCCAGCATCGATCCCCGGGTGAGCCGCGTGTACGTGGCTGCCGATACCAGTGCGAGCGTGAACCAGGGCAGGATCAGCGAGCGCAGCCACCCGCTGGGACTCTGGCTGAACGGAATGTAGGTGGCGGGGAACGCGTGGATGCCGTGGATGGTGAGCTCGTAGTAGAAGATGAGAAGGAGCAGCAGTCCGAGGACGAATGTGGGCATCGAGTAGAAAAACAGCGCGAGCCCGGTGAACAAGCGGTCGGCGACGGTCCTGGCCCGGACCGCGGACAGCACACCGCTGAGCACGCCGAGCACCACCCAGATGATCGCCGCGCCGATCACCAGGGACAGCGTGATCGGGAAGGAGGACGCGAGGACCGAGTTCACCGACTGGCCGTGGTAGAAGGAATACCCGAGGTTGCCGTGCAGCAACAGCCAGACAAAGTGCCAGTACTGCTCGTAAAGCGGCTTGTCGAGCTGCAGCCGCCTAGTGACCTCCGCCACTACCTGGGGTGTCGCGTTTTTCCCGGCGAGGGCCCGGGGCACCGACTTCGGGCCGGGCCCGACAAAGAAAATAAGGAACACGCCGACGGTGATCAGCCACATGACGATGATGCCCTGGAAGATCCGGCGGATGAGAAAACGGGTCACCTAAACTCCCTAGACGAACAGCTGGCCGCCGCGCGGATCGAATGCGTCCCTTACCCCGTCGCCGAAGATGTTGAACGCGAGCGTCGTAATCAGCAGTGCGGCGCTTGGGAAAACCAGGTACCACCACGCCCCGTACTCGAAGACGCTCTGCGAATCGGCGATCATCGCCCCCCAGTCAGGGGTAGGCGGCGGGATGCCGACGCCGAGGAAGGACAGCGACGCCTCGGCCACAATCGACACCGGGATCAGCAGGCTGGTGTACACGATGATCGGGGCGATGACGTTCGGCAGGATGTCGATGAACATGATCCGCCAGGGACCTGCGCCCAGCGACCGGGCGGCCTCGACGTACTCCTTCTCCCGGATGGACAGCACCTGGCCGCGGATAATGCGGCCGACGGTTGCCCAGCCCAGGCCGCCCACGACGATGAGGAG
>WNFF01001163.1_pt1 | contig 21065 bp, 20 predicted proteins | sample 5400441 | NCBI WGS metagenome assembly WNFF01 (sample SAMN13153345, study PRJNA577476) | soil metagenome | isolation source: 120 cm saprolite under Douglas fir tree site 2 hole 3 replicate 1 | place: USA:California | collected 2015-04-18
TGGCGTTTGTCGGTGAAAACGACTTCGTGCATCGGCGCGGCGTCGAAAGGCTTTTCGTAATCTGCCAGCAAGCCATGCGCGATGTAGCGCGCATTCAGCACTGCGGCTTCCGTTGCTTCACGCAAACCGTCGTAACCGTGGGTCAGCGTGTAAGCCAAGGCGCGCAGCATCATGCCGTAGTTTCCGAGAAAGGCTTTGACGCGTCCGATCGATTGGGGTTGATCGAAGTCGAGAGAGAAAGTGGGGGATTCTCGGCGTTCACCATTGACCCGGTCGCTACCGCTCCCGGTTCTGACACCGGCCCCGTCGCTACCGCTCCGGGTACGGACCACAACTCGCGGAACGGGTAGGAATGGTTCGAGCTCTTTCGTGCAACAGCACGGGCCCGAACCCGGCCCGCCGCCGCCATGCGGCGTCGAGAAAGTCTTGTGCAGATTCAAGTGGATGACATCGACGCCCATGTCGCCGGGTCGCGCCACGCCGACCAGCGCGTTCATGTTCGCGCCGTCCATGTAAACCAGCCCGCCGGCGTCATGCACGATGCGGCAAATCTGTTGAATATTCTTTTCAAACAGGCCGAGCGTGTTTGGGTTGGTCAGCATCAGGCCGGCAACGTCGCCGTGCCCGCACAGCTCGCGCAAGTGGTCGAGATCGGTTAGGCCTTCGGCAGTCGAGCGAATGGTCTTGACGGTGAAACCCGACAGATGTGCCGACGCGGGATTGGTTCCGTGCGCCGAATCGGGAATCAGCATCGTACGCCGGTTTGCCGAAGCCTCTTTGCCGTCGCGCGCGTCGATGCGAGCGCGAATGATCATGATGCCGGTCATCTCGCCGTGCGCGCCGGCGGCGGGCTGCAAAGAAATTCCGGGCAGCCCGGTGATTTCGGCGAGGTGCTGCTGAAGTTCGTAAATCACTTCCAGCGCGCCCTGCGCTTCACCTTCAGAAGCCAGCGGATGAAGATTCGCAAAGCCTGCAATGCGCGCGACTTTTTCGTTCAGACGCGAGTTATATTTCATCGTGCACGAGCCCAGCGGATAAAGGCCGAGGTCGATCGAATAATTCCAGGTGGACATCCGCGTGAAGTGACGGATCACGTCCACTTCTGTGACTTCCGGCATGCCGGCGAGGTCATCTTCGCGCTGAAGTTGCGTCGGAATGATTTCGTCGAGCGCGGTTTCCGGAACATCGAGCGGCGGCAACATGAAGCCCGCGCGACCCGGATGCGAACGCTCAAAGATCAGCTGCTCGTTATGGCTGAGGTGCGTAGTTACTTTGGTGATGTTGGATTCCATAAACGACTGCTCAACGTAAAAACTGCGGACTCTCTCGGCAGACTCAGATACTTGCGGCAGCAACAACCGCGAAGCGGTTATGCAAACCAGCCCAGGGTTGCCGCGCCGCGCGGCTACCCTGGGATCGAGGTTGGAGTTCCACGCAACCCCGACGGCGTTGCGGCACCTTCTTACCTTACCCGCGGCTTCCCAACGTAGCCGCCGAGCGGCAACGTTGGGCTCTGTTCCGTAACCGCTTCGCGGTTACTTACGTTGTCAAATCTTTCAGCCCCGCGACCAAAGCATCGATCTGCTCGCGCGTGTTTGTTTCCGTCACGCAAACCAGAAAATCGTTTGGCCGGTTCGCATCAAAACGTGCCAGTGCGATCCCGCCGTCGATTCCCTTGTCGCGCGCCAGCCTGTCGAGCAGCGGCGAGGCCGCAACCGGCGCGCGCACGACAAACTCATTGAAGAAGGGCGCAGAGAAGGGGAGCGAGAACCCGGGCACGCTGGGAATCCTGCGCGCGGCGTAATGAGCCTTTTGCGCGCACTGGCGCGCGGCTTCCTGTACGCCGCGACGTCCCATCGTCTCCAGATAGATCGTCGACGCCAGCGCGATCAATCCTTCATTGGTGCAGATGTTCGAGGTGGCTTTCTCGCGGCGGATGTGTTGCTCGCGCGTAGCCAATGTAAGCACAAAACCGCGCCGGCCTTTCTTGTCATAAGCCTCGCCAACCAAACGGCCGGGAATTTGGCGCGCGTACTTGTCGCGCGTGGCAAACAATCCAACGTAGGGGCCGCCGAATGAAAGCGGCACGCCGAACGATTGTCCCTCAGCAACGACGATGTCCGCGCCGCACGCTCCCGGTGAACGCAAAAGGCCGAACGACATAGCTTCAGTGACTGCAACTATCAGCAATGCGCCGTTGGCATGCGCTATTTCACTTAGAGCCTGCAGGTCTTCGATGCTGCCAAAAAAGTTTGGCGACTGCACGACTATCGCTGCCGTTTGATCGTCGATCGCACTCAGGCTTTCGGGCAACGTCGTGCCCGTCTCTGTGCAATAGAGCGATTGCTGCAACTCGATTCCTGCGTGCTGCACGTAGGTATGCGCGACTTCGAGATACTGCGGATGGATCGCCGCCGAAGCGATTACCTTCGAACGCCTGGTGACGCGCTCCGCCATCAATACCGCTTCCGCCATCGCCGTCGAACCGTCGTACATCGAGGCGTTAGCCAGGTCCATGCCCGTCAACTGACACACGAGAGTTTGAAACTCGAAGATCGCTTGTAATGTGCCCTGGGAAATTTCCGGCTGGTAAGGCGTGTACGCCGTGAAAAACTCTGAGCGCGAAATCAGATGGTCGACCACGGTGGGGATGTAGTGTGAATAAGCCCCGCCGCCCAGAAAGCTAACGCGGTTCGCCGCCTGATTACGCGCCGCGGTCTGCTCGAATTTTCGCAGCAGATCGATCTCTGAGAGGGCCGCGGGTACGTTCAAATGATCCTGGAGGCGCAAGGCCTCGGGAATCGAATCGAAGAGTTGTTCAATTGAAGCGGCGCCAATCTGTTGCAGCATCTCGGCGCGTTCGTCGGGCGAGTTGGGAATGTAGCGCAATGCTATTCAGTCTCTGCTTTCGTGAAGTCTTCGTACTCGGCGGGCGTTAGCAGGCTGTCAACTTCGCCGGGGCTGCTCATTTTGATCTTGATCATCCAACCCTCGCCATAAGGGTCCTTGTTCACTTTCTCAGGTTCGTCATTCAGCGAGCCGTTGACCTCCGAAACGCTGCCGGAAACCGGCGTGAAGATTTCCGAGACGGCTTTGACGGATTCCACGGAGCCGAACGATTCGTGCGCGGCAAATTCTTCGCCGCTCTTCGGCAATTCGACGTAAACCACGTCGCCGAGCTGATCCTGCGCATGATCCGTAATACCGATTACCGCGGTATCACCTTCGACGCGTACCCATTCGTGGTCTTTGCTGTAGTGCAGATTTTCCGGAACGTTAGCCATGATGCTCCTCGAAACTTAGAAGTCGCAGATTTAGAGTTGAGAAACTACTACTGCTTCGCCCGCTTGTAAAACGGTAGCGGTACAATTTGCGCAGCTACCAAACGTCCGCGCACGTCAATCTCGATCGCCTGACCTGCGTTGGCAAACTCGACGGGAACATAAGCCATGCCGATGTTCTGCTTCAAGAACGGCGCCGGGCTTCCCGACGTGACGTGTCCTACGGGTGCTCCGCCAATCAGGACGTCCTGGCCGTCGCGAGCGATCCCGCGATCGGTAACGTCGAATCCGACGAGCCTGCGTTTGATGCCCTCGTCCTTTTGTCTCTGCAAAAGTTCGCGGCCGATGAAATCGCCCTTATTCAGTTTGCAGATCCAGCCGAGGTTGGCCTCGAGCAGCGTTGTGGTTTCGTCAATCTCATGCCCGTACAAACACATTCCTGCTTCCAACCTGAGCGTGTTGCGCGCGGCCAGGCCGCACGGCAGTATGCCATCGTCGCTGCCTAAGTTTCCGGCGTCCAGAATCTTGTTCCAGAGTTGTTCGGCTTTGTCGGCCGCAGCGTAAACTTCAAAGCCGTCTTCGCCCGTGTAGCCTGTGCGCGACACAGTCGCGGGCACGCCGTCAACGGACGCGTAGCGAAAGTGATAATACCTGATTTCAGAGAGCGGTACGGCGGTCAGCTTCTGCAAAATTGAAATAGCATCGGGACCTTGCACCGCAATCTGGCAGTAATCAGCGCTGGCATTTCGCAGCTCAACGTTTTCATCGCCGTGATGCGAAATAATCCAATCCCAGTCTTTCTCGGTTGTTCCGGCATTCACGACCAGCAGGAGATGATCTTCAGCAAAGCGATAGACGAGCAAGTCGTCGATCACTGTCCCTTCGGGCGTAGTCAGCGCTGAGTACTGCGCTTGCCCATCAACGAGTTTTGACGCGTCGTTGGAAACCAAACGGTTGACGAACGGGATCGAATCAGGCCCGCGCACATCAATCTCGCCCATGTGCGAGACGTCGAAAAGACCGGCATTAGTGCGCGTGCGGAGATGTTCAGTCATCGTCCCCGCGGGATACTGCACGGGCATGTCCCAGCCGCCAAACTCAACCATGCGCCCGCCGAGTTTGCGATGCGTCTCGTTGAGAGACGTCTTTTTAAGTTCCAGAGCAGGTGCAGTCACGCGCTTGTCTTCAGCCGGATAATGCCAGCCTTCGAATGATCAATTTGATTACTAACAGGTGAAGGCGAAAACTAACATGCCGCCTATTGAGCGTCAAGCGAGCGTCATTCCTGACCGTTGGTTTTTCACCCGCATACCGGCGCGTTCCAAACACAAAAAGACTGCGCCGGTTTCCAGCTCGGGAAAGAAACCGGCGCAGCCTTGGCCGCTGCGAGACAATGCAGCAGGTTCTAGAGTATCTGTTTGAAGCCGGTCGGCTCGATATGTTGGAACAAAGGCGTTCCCGGCGGCAGTTTGTTCTGCTCAGCGAACATAACGTCGAAGGCCCAGTTACAACGAAGGCGGCCTCGAAAGATGCGGATGGATTCGAATTACCTCGGACAGGACGTAATACACTCGCGATGCCGTTCGTTAATTGCTCGTTCGCACGCGGCTCGGTCGGGACCCGTCCTCACCTTGCAAGCCTCTGCTTCCTGCTTATGTAGAGCATTGCACCCCTGCACGCAAGTCTGATGCAGCCGTGCGCTATTCGGACCTCGAGCGTTGTTTGACGGTGGCCCAGGCGTTGGCCGGGTGGCATTCCCGGAATCTCGGTTCCCTGCGTTCCCAGAACTTCCCCGAGATGGCCCTCCATTCTTTGGCCCTTTGCCTTGTGGCATGCCGACTGCGGTAGCAAGAAGCAAACTCATACCGAGCAAAGCAGTCCCAGCTATTCTTCCAGCACGAATGTTCATAATCCTACTTCCCTGATTCTATCGGTTTACAACTTGACGATCTGAATTCGTGTCAGGTTCCAGCAACAGCTTCTGGGCATTATCGAGATGTGTTTGCGCTGATCTCCAGCTTGGTTGCACCCTCTCGTCTCTGTCAGCATCATTAAGCACACTGCTATTCCTTATGGTCGTCTTCCACCAATCTCCAGCCGCGGTGTAATCGCGCAACGCCGCGGCAACCTCCTGTCTAAAGGCCTCGTCGCTCGGGTTATGACGGACAAATGTGGGAAGCGTGTCATTCAAATCAGCTTTTAGACGAGTGAGCATGTCATCATATTCTTCATAGCTCATACTACTTTCCGTTGCGCCCTGAAAGCGTTTAATCCCTGCAAGAACCCGTTTTGCTGCCTCCTCACTCTGACGGTTAGTCTGCGCGAGGTCTTGCACCGGCGCTTCCGACTGCTGCGGCGGCGGCGGTTGCGCAACGCCGGTCTCGTTTGGCGCGGCTTGTGTCGCGGCTTGTGTTGTCTGCGGATTTTGCCTGAAATAAAACAACAGCAGAACCAATAAAATGGCTACCGCTACAGCGAGGGTCAACACGAAGCTGACCTTAAATTGGCCAAGCTCACCAGAGTGCTTTTCAGACACGATCAATTTCCTTTCCCAAGAACGCATGAAGGGGGTCTAAGAGCCAACCCTTAGGGCCTCGCTCTAATATTCACAGACTCCCAGTACCGGGGCCGGCAACAAATTAAATGCATTCTCAGTTGCTGACGAGTCATACTGCATGGTCGCATTTCCAGCACCGTTGAAATTGAAGAAGGGTGCGCCGAACTGAGTTAAGGCCGGGCTGTGTGCGGGCCAATCCACATTGGCAACGAAAGTCGCGCCATAAAAAGCGCCGCCACCACCACCATCGCGGTTGATTGCACCCACACCAAGCACGAGGACAAGCCCGCTGAAATTTGTGTCACCGTGTGTGGTTAACTCTCCCGTAACGATCAATAACCCTGAACTGCTACCTGAACCCATCGTGTAATCGCCTTTAACGAAGGTGAATCCTGACGGATTGCCGCTGCCGCCGTTCGGGAGATAGGTGGCCGTGCCAGCGTCAGCGCCCAGTATCGCGGCTGCCTGCATTTGATCGAGAAAGGTGCGGGTCGCCGCCGGTGACTGCAGATATGCCGGAAGGCTGACAATCCCGGCTGCCGGCGACGAAGTTGTATTCGACGCAGCATTAGTCGTAGCTAGTGTATTGTCTATTAAGTTAGTCGTGCCAAATGCCGGCAGGGGCGCCGGACAAGGAGCAACAGTGCAGGCATGATCGGCCCCGCTAAAGATGTGGTTGGCACTGTTGCCGCTATCAAAGCTCATTGCGGGAGCGCCGGCCGGAGTTCCCACTAAAGTCATCATCGCGGGAACCAACGGATCAAAGGCAGTTCTCGCGACAATCATACTCATCTGTTTCTTGGCGCCATGTGGTCCGTAGCCCGTCGCTTGAATCAGCAGTCGGCTTGGTTGACCGGTGAGGGGAAGGACGTCACCAGGTGGAAGAGAAACAACCACCTCATACTCGATCGTAGGATTGGTGCCCACGGTTACGCGCGTGCCCGCGGTCTGAGTGTCGGAATAAGGAAGCCACCGCGACAGTCGCGCACAGCCTTCGCATGGGATGGTGGCGCTGCAAAGTGATGCAGGATTGCCTCCCGTTCCGTTCGGGCAATCATTCGAACTTGCGGGAATTACGGCGTTGCGGAAATTAATGGTGGTCATACCTGAAGGTAAGGCGGAACCCGTATGCGCGGCATTTCCACGCAGCGCATTGAGCGCTGCCTGAAGCGCTGCTTCGGCGCCATAGTAAGCCTGGGTTTCAGCAGTCGCATCGATCGCGTTGGCCGCCGACATCGACGTTACCTGAATCAACGCGCCACCTGCGACCAAAAGCAGCGTGGCGATCAGGAGCGTAGTGATCAAGGCTGCTCCGCGCTCGTTTTTCCGCATCTTCGGATCATGTGTTGACTGAGCTTTGTTCATGACTTATCCCTCGTAGGTCCTTAATCGTTTCAGTAAGTTTGTAGATTTGCGTTGCGCAGCGTAACAGTTGAAACCAGTTGGGTGGCTGAAGGAGGTTGGTAACCGGGTGAGCCCGATGAGCCAACCGCGGGAAGGGTAACGTTAAGGATCAGTACAATGTACTTGGCCAGATCCGGCGTCACTTCAGCCTGGGCCGCGCCTGCAGAGTTGCGGACGTTTGTGATATCGCAGTTAGCCACACCTGTTTTGCAGTCACCTATCGTATAAGTAACTCTCTTGTCGTAATAACGGATTTTCAATCCATCAATGCGGTTGGCAATCAGACCCGTTGTCTGACTGGGCTGCAGATCCATCCGCACAATAAAGCTGCCGTTAGCATCATTGACAAGCACATACTTCAGGTCTTCGAGACTCAGCGTCGTTGCTCCGGATAAATCCAGATCTGAGCGGACTCGTATCTGGGTTAGACCAGAATCTCCAGCCACGATGCCATTTGTACTGAGGCCGTAACCTGCGTTGGCGATCTCGCGGGACATTGTGTTAAGCGCCCGCTGCGCGTCGGCAATAGCTGCCGACCTCTGATTTTCACGGCCGCGAATTGCGAACGATGAAGCCAGCAAGGTAGACGCGATCGTTATAATCACCAGCGTAATCGACATGCCGATAACGAGTTCCAATAGCGAAAAGCCGGATTGGCTGGACGACTTCGTATGTGATTTGTTCATCGATTGGGTTCCCGTTGCGTGTGTTTGGCCGGTCAAATATGCTTAGTGCGTTCCTTTGGTCATTGCGGAACGCGCAGTTCGGAGTATGACCGGAAAGCCGGCCCAACCGGGGCTGGTCGGATCCACTCGAATCGTGATCGTCTTCAAGGTTGGGTTTCCACTAGTATCGTTATTTGAGCCGGTCACAGTCCTCGTGACTCGATAGGTGCGACCGTTGCTTACCGTGTCCGGTGTAAGCACCGTCGCGGCTGATACATTGAGGATGGAATCAGTGAACGGCACGCTACGAAGTTGTTCTACCTGTTGTTGGGCTATGCTAATAGCTACTGCACGGTCGTTGCCGCCGGAATTATTGCTAATCGAATAGACGAACAGAGATACCACGCCCAGTCCGGCCACCATCATTATCACCATGGCAATAGACGTCTCGATCAGTGTAAATCCCCGTTCAGGGGTGGCTGCGCGGCGCCTCTTTGATTCAATTGTTTTCATCAGTCATCTCTCCTACGGCAGCCATAGTTAGTGCATGCTCTTAATCCCGGATGTGGTAGAGACTGTCGTTTGCGGTGTCTGAGTGGTAGCGGGCCCGGTAACTGTGGTATCGGTTGAAACATCACCGACCGGCCCCACTGACACGGTGCTCGACCCTACGCCTGTCCTCGAATCGGTTAGGGTCAGCAAGACTGTGGTTCCCGTGCGCCCGCGCCAATCATAGGTAATGGTTAAGGGTGTAGTGGAAGGGTCGATGATGTTGGTCGAAGGCGGTAAAGTGTACCGAAGACTCGTTCCCTCCGGCAGCGTGAACGTGCGCGCGGTAGTGCCGGTGCCGTCGAAATCAATATTCACCGTGTAACTCGTCGCGCTGTCTACATTTATGTTGGCGCCTCCGTGGCGGCGCACAGAGTCTACTCGAGCTTTTTCCAGATAGGTGGAAAGAGTGCGCGTCGCGCCTGCAAGCTTGAAACCCTTATTGGCGTTTAGAAAGCTTATCAGAGCAAATGAAGTAACAATGCCGATTAACGCGACCACGATTAGCAATTCCGCCACGCTGAAGCCAGCAGCAACATTGAGTTTCGATTTTTTCCCGGGGGAATTCATTAGCTTTTTGTGCATGCTCCTCGCACCTGCTTGCTGAACTCGATAACTTACTGAACTCGATAACCTCTCTCAGCGATCGTCAATCTCGTTTGGAAACGAGCGAACGCGCACCCAGGAGCAGCAAGACCAATGCCACCCCTTCATGCTTGGAGAAACGCAGGAATTGCGGTACCTCGCTCAGACTCCTGGGGGTCAGGTCGTAACCGTGCGTAACACACGACGGAACCTGACTCCACACTGTGGGCTCTGGACTTCGGGAAAACGTCTAAAAAGTTAAGGTTATGGGGTGAGTTCGTGTGCTATATTGAATTAGCTCGGACCGGGCGCGACTCGCTTGAGTATTTAGCCGCCAATTGGTTCAGTTCTTCCAGCGTCCCACTTTGCCCGGACAATCACAGGTCAAGTACTTATCCTCGACACGATAACGGCGCGTCTGCCGTTAATGGAACTGAGACTTCAACTATGGCCAGACTTGATGACCTCCTCAGACAAATGAAGCAGCAGGGAGCTTCGGACCTGCACATGGCCGCCGGCTCCGCTCCCTACATGCGCATTAACGGCGAGATGGTGAAGCTGAACTATCGCAGCGTTTCGGCGGAGACCACCCAGAGCCTGATCTTTGAGATCCTTAACGAGACTCAGCGCGAGCACTTCGAAGAAAACTGGGACATTGATCTTAGCTACGCGCTCCAGGGTGTGGGTCGTTTTCGCGCAAACATATTCATGCAACGCAACGGCATCGGCGCGTCCTTTCGATTGATTCCCGAAGGCATCAAGACGATCAAAGAGCTCGACCTGCCAGAGCAGCTCGTGGATCTGATTGATGTGTCCGAAGGTTTGATCCTGCTGACGGGACCGACCGGCGCGGGCAAGACCACGACGCTGGCTTCCCTGATTCATTCGATCAACGTCGAGCAGCAGAAGCACATCATCACCATCGAAGATCCAATTGAGTTCGTGCACGAGAACCATCGCTGCCTGATCAATCAGCGCGAAGTCGCCGGGCACACGAAGTCTTTCAGTGGCGCCCTGCGCGCGGCCCTGCGTGAGGATCCGGACATCATCCTAGTTGGCGAGATGCGCGACCTGGAAACTATTTCGCTGGCGATCACCGCAGCGGAAACGGGACATCTGGTCTTTGCCACGCTGCACACAAACAGCGCGGTGAAAACCGTTGACCGCATCATTGACGTGTTTCCCGAAAACCAGCAGGCGCAGATTCGCGTGATGCTGGCCGAAAGTTTGCGAGGCGTAGCAGCGCAGGCCCTGCTGACGCGCGCGGATCGCAGCGGACGAGTTCCGGTGTTCGAGATTCTGGTCAACGTGCCCGCGGTCGCTAACCTAATCCGCGAGGGTAAGACCCATCAGATTTCTTCAATGATGCAAACCGGACGCGCGCACGGGATGTCGACGTTCGAAACATCCATCCAGGATCTGATTCAAAAAGGTTTGATTTCGAAAGAGGACGGCAACGGCTTCATCCGCAGACGCAGCGCCGGGAAGCATCTAACCAGCCCCAGCAATCAGGGAATTCGTCTGGCAAACACTCCGGCTGTGAGTTAGCTGGCCTGTCAGCTCTCTCGCGAGAATTGGATTACCGCGCGCTGCCACGCGGCGCGAAATGGATAGCAGTAGACGAGCACGACCCCGGCGACCCCCCCGGCGCGGAGCATGTCGATCCATTCTCCGGTGCGGATCGTAATGATGAATCCCATCAAGGCGATCGCGCCGCCGATCGATGCGCATTGAATCGTCGTGTCCTGCAGGGTCTTGAGGAGTGCTGATTGGCCTTTGACGGCGACGATATCTCGCAGGCGCATTGCCGCAAACTTTGTTCGTCGCAGCACGAACACGCCCAGGGCACAAACCAAAATCGCAATCCACAGTCCCATCACGATCGCCGGATCGCCGGGGCGGCGAACAGATTTTGCGGCGAAGAAAGCAATTGCCAGCAACGCGACTGTCAACAATAGAAAGCCGACAACCACCAGCATTGCGGTGCGATGTCGGCGAGCCAGCTCGTTCGGATCGTCGGAGTTTCTAGTCATCACGGGGCCGTTTGCCCGAGTGGCAGAGTATCAAGGCTTAGGTGTCGGCGTCTGATTTGGGCGCGTTCCCGGCATCGCGTTAGGCGAAGTAGTCGGCTGAGGTTGGGTGACGGGCGTGCGCTGTGGCGTCCGTTGAATTACCGGCTGGACGCCTTCCGGAAGCGTGCCATTGTTGGCAAGCGCTTTATCGATCAAGTCATTTCCGTCACCGTGTTTGGTGATTAGAATACCGTCGCGGCTGGTCGTGACGTCAGCGCTGCCCGTGAGCTGCTGCATCATATTCTGCATGAACGTGGGCTTCTCGCACGGAGGCATGGTCTTTCTGATCGGATCCGGTTCGGGAATCGCAGCGCCGATGATGTTCAATTGATCTTTTGCTTTCTCGATGAAATCGCTGTTCGGATAATCGCGAACCAGTTCCTGAAAAAGCTTTGCCGCCTCGTCCGGCTCTTCTTCCTGCTGGTACGTCCAGCCCAGCCGGAACAAAACCTCATCCATCAAGCAGAAGTTCGGATACTTGTCGACAATTTCCTGTAACCGGGATTGCTCGCCCTTCAGTCCGCCCTTGATGCCCTTGCTGGTGTCGTACTTTTGGCCATAGAACCTGGCGATATACAGGCTGTGCATCGCGAGATTGTCCTGCACTTCACGCAAACGCAGTTCAGCATCAGGCCGCAAGGCCGTTTTCGTACACTGCTGCATCATTACTTTCAGACGTTGCTCGGCTTTGCGCGCGTGCGTGATGTCGCGATCTGAAAGCCCCATCTGGCGCATCTCGGTTTCTGCGACTTTCATCATTGCGTCGCAAGTCAGCGCATCCGTCGGAAAGTATGTGAGCCAGTCCTGATACGCTTGTCCCGCCTGGATCAGCGAGCTGGTCGTGCCTTCCAAATAAAATGAATCCGCGATTGCCAGCTTGGCCATCGGCAGGAAAGGTGAATCCGGATAGGTGGTGATGATCGTGGTGAAAAGCAGGCGGCCGGTCTCATGATTACCCTTACGTACTTCCTTTGTAGCCTCCGTGAAGAGTTCGCGGTCGCGACCCGGCGCCGACCCGGTCAATAGTTCACTGTACTTCTCGCCGCTTTTGCCGGGCAGCAGTCCAAACAACCGACGCTTGCCCTTTTCGGGTTTTGGATGATAGTTGGAAGCTGTCTCGGAACCTGCCTTGCGCGCGCCGGCGGTCGCTTGCAGGCCTGCCTCGACTCGCGTGTTCAATTCCGCGACCGATTCCTCGAGCGTATCCAGCTTGGAACTGTCGTACTTTTCCGATTTGTCCTCTTTGGAATGTAAATCGTTGACTTCGCTCAACACCGAACCGACTTCCTTGTCCAAACCGCGCAGGCGCTCGCGCGGATCGTCGGGATTCTTCTTCTTATCACCGGTATCCTTCGCGTTTATCGCCGCGATGGCGCTGTCCAGAGAGCGGCGCATCGCTTCCAGCTTGGAACGCATTACGTCCAACCGCTGCATGTTGGATTGGCCGCTTTGAATTGAAGTCTTGCTGCCCTGCGCGAACGTCGTGGCCGCGAAGGACACAGCCAGAAGGCCGATAGCCAGCGCTAAAACCGGCCGGTTCAGCGCGCCGTGAGAATCTGTCTTTGACACAAAAAGAAAAGACATCGAAAACCTCCCGAAGCAATTCCTGAGATTGAGATTCTAGACTGAAAGCCCTCAATCTGCTAACAGATCAAATTCGAAATTCGCAATTCGAAATCCGCAATCGCTCAGACCCACAAGACCGTGGCTTCGCGCAATTTGCGCAACGCAACCGCCGGGTCCGGCGCGCCGAAGATTGCCGAGCCGGAAACGATTATCTCTGCCCCGGCGCTCGCCACTTCGGCGATATTCTCGGCGTCGATGCCGCCGTCGATCTCGATTCGCGCTTTCAAGCCGCGCTCGTCGATCATCTTTCGCAGGCGACGAACTTTGTCGAGCGATTCCGGGATAAACGCCTGACCACCAAAACCCGGATTGACGGACATCAACAAAACATAATCGGCAAACTTTAGAGCTTCGTCCAAAGCCGACAGCGGCGTCGCCGGATTGATGGCAACTCCCGCTTGCGCGCCCGCGTCCCGGATTGCCGAAAGCGTGCGGTGCGCGTGCGGGTCGGCTTCGATGTGAATAGAAACCATTTGCGCCCCGGCTTTGACGAATTGTTCGGCGTAACGCCCTGGCTCGACAATCATCAGATGCGCGTCAATGGGCAGTTGGGTTGCACGCGAAATTGCTTTGACCACCGGCAAACCGACAGTAATATTCGGCACGAACCGGCCGTCCATCACGTCCACGTGCAGCAGGGACGCGCCCGCGCCCTCCACGATTTCAATCTGCTGACCGAGCCTTGTGAAGTCCGCCGAAAGAATTGACGGCGCGATTTCGATCATAGACGTGTGATGAGGTTGCATTTGTTCGTCTTCGGATCGCCATCAAACTACGGCGTCGGCGCGACCGCAGGCGGCCGGCGATTTGTATTCAAGTTCGTTCGATTTGCGTTCAGGTTGCGCGCCGGAGTTTCACCTGGATTCGCATTCGTATTCGTCGCGGTCGCGCGGTTTGCGTTAGCGTTTCGGTTTTGATTAGCGGCGCGATTCGCGTTGCGATTGCCGTTCGCGTTGGAATTGGCGTTGCTGTTTGCATTAGCCGGCTTTTTTTTCGGCTTGTTATCGTTTGAGTTCGTGGATGAGTTAGACGCGTTAGTGTTTTCGGGTTTCTTCTCGGTCGCCGTGTTCGTGTTCGACGGCGTGATCGTGGAAGTCTCGCCTTCTTTCGTGGGACGGCTGATGTCCACGGCCACGGTCTGTCCGACTTTGACCTCTTGACCGGCGCCGGGAATCTGAATCAGCACCGTGTTTGGCTGCGCGTCGCTGGCGGGCCGAGTTGCGCGCACGCGGAAATTCAAACGCGCCGCGCTGATTTCATTCTCAGCCGTTATCCGGTCCTTGCCTACGATGTTGGGCACCGTCGTCTTCGAGCTGGACAAGGAAAGGACAACTGCGCCAACCAGTCCGATCGAAAACGCCACGGCGATCCCGATGACGATCAGAATTCGTTTTAGCGTCAACAGCGCTCGGTTTACAAAAGGCACGATAGTTTCGGTTTCTTTCCCCTGGCGCTGCGTCGGATAAGAGCGCGAATCAACGGCGAAGTCTAGCATTCGCGCGCAAACAGCCGCAACCGAAGCGCGATTCACGGTCCCTGATCATTTGGATCACGACCCGATTCACGCCCGCCGCTCAAACGCTGCGACAAAGAAGCCGTCAGTGCCGCCACGATGTGGCCAGGTGCGAATTGCGCCGGTCTCGGTTTGCAACTCGGCTGGCACATCGAGCAACGCGCGGCGAAAATCTTCATGCTCTCTCAGAAAATTCTCGACGACTTGCTCGTTCTCTTCCGGTTCGATCGAGCACGTTGAGTAAACTAAACGCCCGCCCGCGCGCACTGCCGCAGAAGCACTTACCAGAATCTGTGTCTGCTTGGTTGAAAGTTCGTCAATGTCATCAGCTGTGATGCGCCAACGGATTTCGGGATTGCGACGCAAAGTGCCGGTTCCCGAGCACGGCGCGTCAACCAGCACGCGATCGAACGAAGCGTCGGCGAAAGGCAATCGACGCGTGGCGTCGCAAGCGACCGGCGTAATGTTGTCTGCGCCCTGCTGTTTAGCCAGTTCGTTCAGCGTGCGCAAACGATGCGCGCGCAAATCGGCGGCGATAATCAGCGCTTGCGGCGCCAGTGCCGCGAGGTGCGTGGCCTTGCTTCCCGGGGCGGCGCAAACATCCAGCACGCGATCACCCGGTTGGACGCCGAGCACATGAGCAACCAACTGCGAAGCCTCATCCTGAAGATAAATCCGGCCATCGCGCGAGAGTTCGCGCAGGTGCGCAGGTGTGGGTATCTGTTGCTCGCCGGAACCTACCTGCTCGCTACCTCGCAATGTCGGCGTTCTGTACCTGGCGATGCGCCACGCGTCCGGAGCGATTTTCGATGGCGGCACTTGCGCGCCAGCGCGTTCCAGTTCCTTGATAATTTCCTGCGCCGCGTCCGGGTTCGCGTGAGCCTTGGCCGTGAGGCGGAAGGCAATCGGCGCCGGCTCGTTATTCGCGTGTGCGAACCTGGCCGTCTCCTCAAATCCGAAGGCGTTTGCCCAACGCCTGATCAACCATCTCGGATGGGAAGTCTCAATGGCAAGTTTTTCGTCAGCGTCGATTGTGACCGCGGTGGGATCGTAATCCGGCTCGCGCGTCGCCTGGCGCAGCACCGCGTTCGCAAAGCTCGCCGCGGATCGCAAACCGGCGGCGCGCACCAGGTTGACTGATTCATTGACGGCTGCCGAAGGCGGAATGCGCGAAAGAAAGCGGAGTTGATAGAGACCAAGGCGCAGCGCCAGTTTCACCGGCAGATCAATCTTGTCGATGCGGCGCTTTGCGCAGTGCTCGATCAAGCGATCGAGCCACAACTGTCGCCGCAGGACTCCGAGCACCACCTCGTGACAGAGGGCGCGATCATCCTCGCGCATTTCGGGATCGAGACCCGCCAGTAGCACTGAAGCATACGCGCCTTCCAGTTCAACTCGCCGCAGTATTTGAAACGCAGCGCGACGTGCAGGCGAAGTTGTCATTCGGGTTCAGCGGCCAGGCAGGTGAGCGTCCGATTGCGTCATCGGGCACGCCTGGAAGGCGCACAATTGCCATTGCCCATTCCGCTCTGCGAAGACTTTGATAATTTTGTACTGGCCGGAAAGCTCACGACCGTGGTAAAGCCAGGTGGCCGAATCGCGGGCTGTCAGCACCGCAGTCCTGCCAAAAACTCTGACACTGACCTGTCCGCGACTAATATGCTCGACCTTGAGTTGGCCTGAGGTGACGTCAGAAATGAATTGAGCCTTGTCGTCGCCTTCCAGCGGATACGCGAAGACGAAATCGTCGGCAATGATCCGATCGAGTGTTTCGGCGTCCCGACGCACGAGTGCCTTGACCCACTCATCGCCCAATTGTCTCAGATGCCGCTCGACTTCGATTGCCTGATGCTCGGCGGTTGACTCTTCCATTTCGAAACTCCTTCGGAAGGGGAACACAAAGCTTCTACGCCAGATTGAAGGCGGGAGTCAACGCTCCGGCGATTACGCGACCCTGGCCACAAAGATTGGCGGCGCATTGTTACCGAATCGCGGAAAGCAACTCTCAATCAGAGTTTGCTAGAGACACGGGAAACAATTTGATTGTCCTTTTTCACACCTTGAGGTGATGATGACGATTTCCTTGTCTCCGCTGTTTTGTCTGCGCAGCCCCAGGGCCCCTGTGGTGAATGACTACGTAAGAAGACTCACCGCAGAGACGCAGAAGACGCAGAGGGGGCGCAGAGAAATCTCGAACTATGACCTCACCAATCAAGCCCGTCACCTGTCGGTAATTGTACTCCGATCCGCCTAAACCCCTTTGTTAATCGTGACAATATGAAACCCGGCACGGGTTTGCCCCGTTTTAGGTGGCAGCCTTTAAGAGAGGCGCGGGGGAGAAATCTGAAACCTTTTGTGGTGGTGGCTCACTAACTCACCGAGAAGATGATGAAACGGCTAGCTCAGGAAGCAAGCCTTCAAGGTCGGCCCGGTGCGTTTGCGGGATCTCTGATGAATAGTTCAGCAGACCTAGTAGCGCGCGCATGCCACGGCGACCAGGAAGCGTTTCGCTTGATCTTTGAAAGATACTCGCGGCCCCTGATCAGTTTTATCTATGACCAGGTCAGCAATCGCGAGCTGGCTGAGGAGCTGACGCAAGAGACTTTCGTGCGAGCGTACCGGGGCCTGCACACGCTGCGCACAGAGACAAAGCTTTCGACCTGGCTGTTTGGCATTGCCAAGAACGTGGCGCGCGAATCGCTGCGGGCCCGCGTGCGCGACGACCGCCACGTCGATCTCGAAGACAAGTTAGTTCTGAATTTGAGCGATCGCGGGCCGGTGCCGGTCAAGCAGCTTCTCAACAAAGAGTTGAACGAGGTGATTCAGAATTCGCTGGCGTTGCTTGATGAAGACAAGCGTTTGGTTTTTACGCTCAAGGTTTTTCAGCAATGCAGTTACGAGGAGATCGCGGAGATCACCGGCTTCTCGATTCCGAAATTGAAGACGGACCTGCATCGGGCGCGAACGGAGATGCGCAGACGAGTTGGTTCATATGTGAGGGTTGAGTCATGAAGTGTGATGACTGTTTCAATCTGCTGGAAGAATACATTGACGGCGAAGCCACCGAACGGGACGCTGAGCAAGTCGGCGCGCACCTGATTACCTGCGCCGCTTGCGCGCACGAATTTGAAGCGCTGACGGCGGAACGCGAAATCTATGCGCGTTACGATCGCGAGCTTACGGTCTCGCCGGCGATGTGGAACGCGATCGCCGCGCGCACCGCAGAGAGTCCTTCGATTGATTCAGGTGCACGATTCAGTTTGGGTGGCTGGCTGGCCGGTTTATTCGCCACGCCGCGTTACGCGTTCGGCGGGGCCGCGGCAGTTGTGATCTTCGCGGTCCTGATTGGCGTTGTGTTTCTGCGCACGAGAACACCAGACCAGCCGCAGCAACCAGAAACGGTTGCCGGACTTAACAACACTCAAGGGGAATCACCGACGCCTGACGTCGTCGTGGCAATCAATCCACCGGAGCTGGGCGAGAGGCCGCCATCGGGACCCGGCGGACTTTTGGTGAGCGAAGTCTCGGGAGCAAAACATTTGCCGAAACCACACCCGTCGCATCAATCGGACGTGCTCTTTACCGATGCGGCTTACACTGACATTGAAGATAAGGACACGGCCGATCATGTTGCGCAAGCGGAGAATCTGCTCCGCTCGGTCAGAAACCTGCAGGTTTCGGATGATGACGCAGAAGTCGATGTTTCTTACGAGAAGGCGACGTCGCGACGCTTGCTGGACGACAACGTCGTGCTCCGCCGCGATGCGGAGATGGCCGGGAAATATCCGGCCAAGAAACTGCTTGGCGAGCTGGAACCATTTCTGATCGATATCGCCAATTTACCGGACAAAACGACGCCCACTGACCTGCGCGCGATCAATGATCGCATGCAGAAAACCGAAATCGTTGCGGCGCTGCGAAGTTATTGAGCAGCCACTCGACGATCGACACCCCAAAGACGAGGAACTTATGTTGCAGACACAGACCATGAAAAACGAAGTGACTTACCGGAGCGCCTCCGCGCGCCAAATTCTTTCGCTCGCGATCGCCGCCGTGTTGATTGTCATCGCGGGCGGGGTCGTGAACCCGGCCGCGGCGCAAAAACTCAAGAGCGACAAGATGAACAGGTTTGCGCCGCAGGGAAGCAAGAACGACGCCGCCAATGCCAAGTTCCAGGGCGGGCGCGATCTCATTTCCGACGAGCAGTACGCCAAGGCAATTGAGAAGTTCAACGAATACATTTCCACTTACTCGAAGGAAGAGAACATCGATGCGGCCATGTACTGGATGGCGTATTCCCAGGTCAAGCTAAAGGAATTCGATCAGGCCAAGGACACAATCGAACGCCTGCTGAAGACTTACGAGAAGACGAAGTGGAAAGGCGACGCGGAAATGTTGCTGGCGCAAGTTCCCAATGGAGTGAGAGTAAAGGTCGATCCGATAACGGTCACGGTGGACCCGGTGGAAGTTCAGGTGCGGACTCAGGAGGCGCAGGAAAGAATTAGGGATGCCCAGGAAAGAATGAGGGACGCGCAAGAAAGGGTCAAAGAAAGAACCCAGGCAATCCAGGAAAGAGAGCAGGAAAGAGTCCAGGAAGCTCTGGAGCGGATGAGAGACCGCATGGGTGTTGGCATCGGAGTAGGTATTGGCGGACCGAACGGCAGCTCACAAAACGACGACGATCCGTGCGAATTCAAGATCGTAGTGCTTCAGGCGCTGTTCGAAAGTGACCCCCAGCGCGGCATCGCGGCGGCGACGGATTGGCTCAAGCCGGGATCGACCCAAACGCAGCGATGCAAGAGCGCGGCGCTGACGCTGCTCGCGCGTCACGGCGGCAAGGCAGCCATCCCGACAATCCTCGGTGTCGCCCGGAACGAATCGGATCCGAAGTTGCGAGCCAAGGCCATCTCCGTGCTGGGCGCGACCAACGACGACAGTGTGATTGACGCGTTGCGTGACTTCGCGATCAACTCGCAGGACAACGATATTGTCGAGGCCGCGCTCTACGCTCTCAGTCAGCACCAGAGCGCTCGGGCCACCACGGCTCTCGCCGAAATCGCGATGAGCAACAAGCCGGTATCGTTGCGCCGGATGGCCATCTCCAACATCGCGAACCGCCCAGGTGATCCTCCCGTCGACGAGCTGTTCAAGATCTATGACGCCGATCAGAACCTTGAGATTCGCAAGGCCGTCATTTCCGGTTTTGGTCGTCGTCGCAGCGAGCGCGCCGGCGCCAAGCTGCTCGAGATTGCGCGTGGCTCCGAGAACATCGAGTTGCGCAAGGCGGCCATCAGTGGCATCTCGCGGCGCAATGCGGCCGGGACGATCGATACCCTCCTCGGTCTTTATGACTCAGAGAAGAACGAAGAGTTGAAGGATCAGATCATCTACTCGCTCGGCTCGTCGAACGACCCGCGCGTCGTCGACAAACTGATCGAGATCGCCAGGAATCCACAAACACCGATCGAGCGACGCCGGCACGCGATTGTCTGGCTCAGTCGCAGCAAGGATCCCAAAGTGCAGAAGTTCCTGGAAGACTTGTTGAAGCAGTAACCCGTCCGTTCCGTTTAGAAGCGGGCTGCGGCCCGCTTCAGTTGGGCGTTGGCCCGACTCTAAACAAGTGCACGAATTTTTGACTAAGCGACTTGTAGGCCATCAATCCGGACAGAAGCGGAGCACTCCAGTGAACAAGATCAAAAAAATCATCTCTGCAGTGGCCATCGTCCTGGCGATCGCCGGCGCCGTTGCGGCGCAGACCAAAAGCTTTACGCCGGTCGAGGGCGCAAATCTCAAATCAAAACTTGAAAACGGTGTCACGCAGGGCCGCGCCAACGTGCAGGGCGGCCGCTTCTGGGTCGGCTATCAATTCGAAGCGCGTCCCGGAGTGGCGATTGATTTCGAAGTCGTCGACCCGAGCGGTGGCGTTTATTTTTCGATGGACGGGACATCGATGACCTTCGATTCGCGCTACGAAACCCGCGAGTTGGGTGTGTTTCTGCTCTTTGACACGCAGCGCGATTTGTTCAGCCGCGCCGAAGTCTACAACCTGCGTCGAACGCACGAGTTCAGCAGCTATCCGGTTTACTGGGCTGGTCGCGCCAGCAACGAGGAGAGTCTCAACTATCTCAAGTCGTTAATCGACTCTCCGTCGCCTGAAATAAATCGGCTCGCGGATCGCGCGACGTTCGCGATTGCTTTGCACGACGATGCGCGGGTGGAATCGATTCTCACCGAACTGATCCGGCGCCCGGTGGCCGAACCCATTCGTTCGCGCGCCATTTATTGGTTGGGTTACACGCCCGAGAGCCCCGCGAAAAATGCTTTTCTCGCGGAAATTGTTCGCAATGCTCAGGAGTGGGGCGACGCGCGGCAACAGGCGATGTCGGCGCTGGGCATGAGCCGCGCGGCGGCGACTTTGCCGCTACTCGAAAATCTTTACGAGACGATGACCTCCCGCGATCTGAAGCGGCGCGCGCTTGGCGGAGTCGCGCGCAACGACAATCGTGACGGCGCGGCGACTTTTTTGATCCGCATTGCCGAGAATGAAAAGGAAGTCGAGCTGCGCAAGAGCGCGATTTCCAGTCTCGGACGCGTGGCCGGAGAGAAGAGTCTGGGCGCTTTGACAAACACTTTGGATTCAGATCCGGAAACCGAAATTCAAAAGCAGGCGGTCATAGCGATCAGTCGTCGACCTAAGGACGAAGCCATTCCGATTCTGATTCGCACTGCGCGCAGCCACCCGAAGATGCAGGTGCGCAAAGTTGCAATTCAGATGCTTGGTCAAACCGGTGATGAACGAGCAGTGGCGTTTTT
>WNFF01001266.1_pt1 | contig 21059 bp, 24 predicted proteins | sample 5400441 | NCBI WGS metagenome assembly WNFF01 (sample SAMN13153345, study PRJNA577476) | soil metagenome | isolation source: 120 cm saprolite under Douglas fir tree site 2 hole 3 replicate 1 | place: USA:California | collected 2015-04-18
TCAACGCGACCCAGAACAGCTTGTGCAGGGCAGGCAATCGACGGCGAGGTCGCTTGGCGTGCAGAGCTAGCAGTTGCTGACGGAGAGCCAGGTTTTCGAGGACGAGATCCTCCCGGGAACTAAAAGCGCTGACCATCCAACCGAAGAAATGCCGGAGCGACACGATCATGGCAAGAATCTTATCGGACCCGTCCGAATCCAGCTTTTGGCCAGTCACTCATTTTGCTGGTGTACGATGTTTTGGCGAGACACAAGGATGAATTGAGTGCCGAAACGGCCCTCACAAGAGCAGTGCAGCGGACGGTGCCGACAAAGGGCCTACATTCAGCGGCAGCCCATCAGGACAGAGCTCTATTACGGAGCGTGATCGCAAGCGCCGGCATTCGCCTGGAGCGTACGGCTACCACCAGGCTTGGCCGGAATCTTCGCGGATCGGTTTTTCCTTTACTTTCTTCTCAATGCGCTCCACTAGCTTCTGAGCCTCGCGGTCTTCGTGGGTCTGAGGCTGTTCCTGTTTCTTCACATGCTCTGCTGCTTGTGGCGAGCCGGAATCTGGTTTGGATTCGCCTTGCGTTTCCATGACACGCACCTCTCTGGTCGAATTTTAGTCCTAGAATCGATGGGAACGCACCCCCGCTCTAACAGACGGCGCTCAAGATTCAACTGAAAACTTGGCGAATAGTTCTCGCTATTGCGCACGGGAATTTACCGGACCAATTGAAAGTCAGCTCGACAGCCGTGGTCTACCCAAATGTCACGACGATCGTAACCCCAGCTGTAGCCTTGCCTGTATGAAGAGTCGCTATTTTGTTTTAACAGCCGCATGCGGTGTTCCTGCCTTTACCCAATGGGCGTGGCAGGGGCAAGTACACCCTGGTAGGCTGCAATCCTGATGTCGCTCGTTATCCCTCGAAGGATTGGCGCAGAATGAAGAGGTTAGCGGAGGCCAGGTGCCAATCGGGTACGCAATGGGCTTGCGTTCCACAAACAAGTTTGATGGCACTTGAAAACAGTCAGGCGGTTATCTGTGGAACTGTGACCTTACGGACATATTATCAGTAGGGGTTTTGGAACGGGCTCAAGTGGGTTGAAAAGAAAGAAATTCCTCAATTTTCCTGGAGGGACATTCCAATTTTTGTAGTGTGGCCGTAGCCAAAGGCTGCTAAGTGATTGAAAAAGCGAAGCCAGGCCCAAACGCTCGCAGTGGCCTGCTGCTTGCATAGCATGTTTGCATAACTAGCAACACCCTGATTTTTGGGTTATTCCTCACAGGCCATTTTCTCGATCTAGTTGGTTCAAGGCAGCCGCTGTTGAGATGTCCCCCTCTCTGAGATGTCCCTACAACGAGTGAGCCCTGAATTTCAATAAAAATGGAGGGGCTTGTGAAGATTCGCATGGTATTGAATGCCGGCAGACGATATGGCTTGCCTGTCGCATCTCTAGTAGTTGCCCTGGTGCTCTCGGTGCTGACGTTCGCCCAAACCACCATCTCAACAGGCAGTATTCAAGGTACAGTGACCGACCCATCGGGCGCGGTGGTTAGCGGAGCGAGAATTTCCATACGCAACAAGGGGACGAACCAGGTCACCGAGACGACGACGACTTCGGCCGGTACCTATGCCTCGGGCGCTTTGATTCCTGGACAATATACGGTGCGAATTGAGGCCAAGGGCTTCAGGACCGTCGAACTGCCCGTTATCGTTGAGGTGAACACCACCGTCGCCGGCAACGCTAAACTGACGCTGGGCCAGAGCGCAGAGGTCATTGAGGTGCAGGGCTCCACGCTCGCGGTGAATACCGAGCAGTCTACGGTGCAGGGCGTACTCACCTCGCAACAGATCGAAAATTTACCGATTAATGGACGAAACTTCCTCGACCTCGCCCAGCTCGAGCCCGGCGTGCAGATTCAGGACGGCGGAACTTTCGACCCCACGAAGAATGGATTTTCATCGGTTTCATTCGGGGGCCGTTTTGGCCGTACCGCCCGCATCGAGGTGGATGGGATTGACATCAGCGATGAGACAGTGGGCACGACCACCCAGAATCTTCCTCTTGGGGCAATTCAGGAATCGGCACTGCAGCAGTCCTCGCTCGACCTGTCGACCGAGTTGACTTCGTCGGGTTCAGTCAGCGTGATCACCAAGTCAGGCACGAACAGCTTGCATGGAGACAGCTTTTATTATTTCCGCGACCAAGCTCTGAATGCCGCTCTGCCCGGGGCTTCCACGAATCCGTTTCAGAGAAACCAGTTTGGTGGCAGCCTTGGCGGACCGATACTGCGCGACAAGTTATTTTTCTTTTTCGATGCCGAGCGCACCAAGCAGGACCTGATCGATCCAGTTCTGCCGAGTCCGCCGTTTGACGCTCTCAGGGGCAACTTCACCTCGCCGTTTCGCGAGACGGAGACGATAGGCCGCCTCGATTGGCAGGTGAACCGCTTCAAGATCTTCTATCGCTTTAACTATGATCAGAACAAAAGCGTGCTGCCGTTCATTCCTAATTCTTTCCAGCCTTTTGCCAATGTGGATCACGCGCGCGGGCATTTGATCGGTGTCGATTTCAATACGGGTACTTTCACCCACAGCATCCGGTTCGGCTACACCAAGTTTGAAAATGGTATTAAGGACGCGGTGACTGGTTCGAGCATCTTCGATCCGGCGCCGGGAATCGAGCTTGCCATTGGGGCTGACCCCAACTGCCTGACCGCGGGACTGGACGTCTTCTGCTCTGGGCCAAACTTCCTGGCGCCTCAGGCGACGATGCAATCCAACCATCAGATTAAGTACGATGGCAGCAAGCTTTTCAAGAACCACATTTTTCGCTTTGGCGTGGGTTTCAATCACATCCAGGGGGGTGGTTTTGCTGAGTTCCTGGCGGTGGCGCCGGCCGTAGGTGCACCGACTAACTCTTGCGGTGCAGTCTGCGTGGCCTTGCCGGGCGGAGCTGGGAACCCCCTGAACTACCCAGTAACCAGCGTAAATCTGGGCAACGGCCAAGGATTCTCCTCGGAGTTTCCCGCCTTTGGATTGCCGGGCGGCGGCTTGGGTCCGGATAACCGTTTCTCGTGGTATTTCGGAGATGCGTGGAAGGTAAGGCCGAACCTGATCGTAAACGCTGGTGTCCGTTACGTGCGCGACACGGGGAGAACCGACAGCGATATAGCACCCATTACAGAGCTGAACCAGTTCAATAACCAGTTTTATTCAGGCCTGGGTAATCGCGTGAACCAGCCGAATCACAACTTCGCTCCGCAGCTCGGCTTTGCGTGGGATACGAAGAGCAATGGGAAAACGGTGATTCGCGGCGGCATAGGACTGTTCTACGAGAACTCGATCTGGAACAACAACCTGTTTGATCGTCCGGCTCGTCTGCGCAAGGGATTGTTCCTCGGATCTCAACAAGTTTGCACAAATGGCGGCCCATCAAAACCGACACTCCCCTTTCCCACGAGCGTTCCCAATCCAAACAGCGTTTGCGGCGCGCCGATCGGAAGCGTAGCTTCGGAGATCGTCCAGCTCCAAAAAGACTACCAGGCGTTTACACTCGCCCAGGGTCCGGCGAACAATGGGTCATTTATTGGGACTCAGCTTACAGACGGCATTGACATCACCGGCACCCAAATGTTTGCTCCTAAGTATGTGACGCCCCGCTCTGTGCAAATGAACCTCGGCGTCCAGCAAGAGATTCGGCCGGGGCTGGTGTTCACCGTCGACTATCTGCGCAACGTGGCTACCCACCCGTTGCTGAGCATCGACTCCAACCACATCGGCGACGCGCGCTTCTTCAACTTGGCCAACGCACAGGCAGCCATTAGTAGCACGTTGGGCTTTTGCGGCGTAGGGACTATCGATCAGGCAATTTCGAGTTGTCCGAACGATCCTACCGGTGTTCTTGCGCCCGGCGATCCGGCGTACACTCCCAGACCCGCGACAATCAGCGACTTCGGTGGCAATGGCCTTGATTCCGGATATTCCTTGTGCGGCGGTGGACCATGTCCGAACGCTGCATTTCCTGGGATCAATCCGAATCTGGGCGCCAACCAGATGCTGTTCCCCGTCGGACGCTCGGTGTACAACGGCTTACAAGCTTCGTTGAAGCAGAATATGCACGACCCGCTTCCGGGGATCCGTTATCTGAACCTGCAAATCTCGTATGCGTTCTCCCGCTACGTCTCAACTGCGAGGGACAGCGACTTCATCAACTTCGCGCAGGACAATGCCGCTCCCACGCGCTACATCGGCCCGAATGGGCTGGATCGTACGCACCAGCTCTCGTTTGGTGGATTTATGGAGCTGCCAATGGGTTTCCAGCTCGGTCTGACTTCCCACTTCTATAGCCCCCTGCCCTCCAACACCGACCTGCCGGTGAGCGGGGCGGCTGGTGGGATCTTCCAAACCGACGTCACCGGAGACGGTACCGGCGATGGGAGCTTCGGCTCCAATGGCGGATTGGGTGATCTGTTGCCGGGCACCAGCCTGGGGGGGTTTGGGCGTGATTTTGGCGTCAATGGGCTTAACCAACGGATCACGAAATTTAACAACACCCTCGCCGGTACGCCCACTCCCGCCGGACAGGCGCTCGTCAACAACAGCCTGTTCACTCTAAACCAGCTGCAGGCGCTAGGTGGCGTGATCCAGCCATTGCAGCTCGCACCGAAAGGCGCAGTGGGACAGGCTTGGCTGAAGACCTTGGACTTGAGCTTGAGCTGGGCTTACAAGTTCAAGGAACGATTCGAGGTGCGACCGGGAGTTTCCTTTTTTAACCTGTTTAACTTCTCCAACTTCGACGGGCCCGCCATCCCCTTTAGCAGCGTGCTGGATGGGACGCCCGGCTCGCCAAACGGCACGACCAACCCGCAGCCCAACGCTCTGCGGCTGGGGCTCGGCTCGGGGGTAAACGCGCTCGGCGCACCCCGGGCGATTGAGTTCTCCCTGAAGTTCAAGTTCTAACGAAGCACAAGAATACTCTAGGCCACCGGCTCACAACCGGTGGCCTTTTCCGTCCGCGAGGCGAGTTGTTTGCCGGCTTTACGCCTTCCCTGGCCGAACGGAATCAATGTGAGAGATAGCAGCGAGATCTTCACGTTGGCGTGCTCGAGTGTCTCATCCGAGCACCACCTCCTCAAGGGGTCGCGACCAAAGGCAGCTCGATGAAGCTTGGCTGGCCGGGCGTGTGATAGACACGCTGCACGACCTTGCGGTAATCTCCTGGCTTGGCCCAGAAGATGTTGGGTACGAAAGTCTGCGGATTGCGATCGTACAACGGAAACCAGCTCGACTGGATCTGGACCATGATCCGGTGCCCAGGGCGGAAGACGTGGTTCGCCGTGGGCAGGACGAAACGGTACATCAGTGGCTTATCGGCAGCGATTGGTTTGGCCGTCTCCAGGCTCTCGCGGTATCGGCCACGGAAAATGTCGGCCGACACCATCAATTGATAACCCCCCATCGCCGCCTGGCCCGCCACTTCGTCGGGATACACGTCAATCACCTTGACCACCCAATCGGAGTCGGTGCCGCTGGTCGAAGCGATCAGATTGGCGACCGGTTGCCCACTTATTTTCACTGGCGCGCTCAATACATCCGAGACGAAAGCCAGGACATCCGGACGGCCGGACGCCTCACGCTGGTCGTCCACAAGCCACTCCGACCACGTGTAACCGTTTCCGTAGCCGACGGGTTGAATGGGGCGTGCGCGGAAGGGTGCTGGCTTAGCGGGGTCAGAGACATATTCATCGAACACTGCATCGCCAGACTTCGGCGCAGTGAAGCCCAGCTTCAAACTGGCGGTGAGATAGAGCGGCGTTGGCCGGATCGTGCAGCCGCTGGTGCAGCCGGCGGGCCACGCGGGAAGGCGCCGCCACACGTTCGTTCCGGTTTCAAACGCAGTGGCGGGTGCGATGTCGGCTTTGGGCGCACCATCTTTGAGGTATTGATCCAGAAAAGGCCGCAAGATGTTTTGACGGAAATAAAGAGCGGTGTCGCTATTGAATCTTAAGGCTCCCAGCGTGCTGCCGTCGTCGATCTCTTGGCCGTGATGCCAGGGACCCATGACGAGGAACACTTTGTCGTTATTTGGGTCCTTCGGTTTGATCGCCTTGTAAACGGCAATGGCGCCATAGATGTCTTCCTGGTCCCAGAGACTATGCACCAGCATCACAGGCACTTTCAGCGGTTGGGTCGCCAGCACTTGGTCGACCGCCTGGTCGCGCCAGAAGGCGTCGTAGCTTGGGTGCTCAAGAATCTTTCTCCAGAATCTGACTTGTTCGAGCCCGCGGCTTCGCCCGAGTTCCCCCGCCGAACCCGCCTGCATGAACATGTCGTAGTCGTCAAAGTGGCTCGTCCACCACTTGGCCTCGTTCTTGCGCGTCGCCTCCTGTTCATAGATGTAAGCCATATTCTGCTGGCGGAAGGCGCCGTAGTGAAACCAGTCGTCACCCATCCAGCCATCGACCATGGGGTTCATCGGCACGGCCACTTTAAGCGCCGGGTGGGGATTGACGAGCGCCATCAAGGGCAGAAAACCGTCGTAGGAAATGCCGAGGATACCCACCTTGCCGTTGCTTTCCGGGATGTTTTTCACCAGCCAGTCGATGGTGTCATACGTATCGGTGGCATGGTCAACCGGCGTTGGGTTCTGCGGCCCGTGCAGTGGGCGGTTCATCACGTAGTCGCCTTCGGAGCCATATTTACCGCGCACGTCTTGGACCACGCGGATATAGCCTCCTTCTATGATCACCTCGGTGGCGTTGTCGTAACCTTGCAGGATGGGGGCGAGGTGGGCGCTGGGGGCCGCGTTCGTGAGTGCTCCGCCGCGCGGGTCGTGGCTGGTAAGTTCGGTGGCATTATAGGGTGTGCGCGTAAGGAGGATCGGCGCGCTTTTGGCGCCTTTCGGCACGAGGATGACCGTGTGCAGCTTCACCCCGTCACGCATGGGGAGCATCACGTCGCGCCTGATGTAATCGAAACTATCGGTGACCGGCTGAAACATGGCGGGCGTTTCGCTCGGCAAGGTGGGGTACTGCTGCGATGGAGCGGTCTGCGCCACGAGAGGCACAGCAATCAGCAGAAACCTCAGGACACGTACGAATTGCATAATTCGATCGCGAATCATGACCGGATGGAACTCCTTTTCGAAGGGTCTGGAAACTTACACCACCATTACCCGGTCCTTGCGGTCAGTGTAGGCGGGCGGGCGACTCCCCGAAGAACACGGGCGTGGCAAATCGGATCGGGTATTTACTGATCTCATCGACGGACTGGCGAAAGAAAACGTCTTTCACACTCGTCGCCTGCGCCCGTGACTGGGAAGTGCGCATAACTCCTGGCCTAGGCTGGCCCGCCCAAGACCGCGGCGGCAAGGTGCCGCCTGCGACCAGGCATTCCCACGATTGCGGTACGGATAACTCCGATTATATTAACGCGAACTCTAAATGGAAATGACTCCACACTGACAACTGGAATCTTTGCTCCTTCCCACTCTTAGCCTCAAACCAGAAGGATCGACGGCAAGCTCCACGGCTCCGCCAGGGCAGGTGGGGGGCACGCGCTATAATCTGCGGCGGAGAAAATGAATGTCGAAATCGCGCAGGCGGTTTCTGGCCCAGACATCTGTGGGCCTTTTGGGGGCGGCTGTTGCGTCCCGCACTCATGCTCAGCAAACTTCGGAGCCGCCACCGGGGGCGCCGCCCGCGTTCGGCACGGCGCCGCCGGTTGGACCGGAAGTGTCGCCTTCCACCTTTGCCGAGGCAGAAAAGCTTATGCAGGTGCAGTTGACTGCAGCCGAGCGCGCCGAAGCCGCAGGCTCCTGGCGCAGTGCTATAGCGCCGCTCTATGAGCGACGCACTGGGCCACGCAAAGTGGAAATCGAGCTTACGCTCGCTCCCTATTCGCGCTGGGACCCGGTTCTGCCGGGTGAAAAAGCCGACCCGCAGCGCGATCAATTTATCTGGACCAAAGCTGATCCAGGACCACTTCCTTCGCGCGAAGAGGACATCGCCTTCGCCCCGGTGACTCGCTTGGCACGCTGGATCGAGGACCGCCAGCTAAGTTCCGAACGGCTGACGCAACTTTATCTCGCGCGCTTGAAAAGCTTCGATCCCAAGTTGCGGTGCGTGATCACACTGACCAGTGAACTGGCGCTCGCGCAGGCTAGGAAGGCCGATCGGGAGATTGCTGCAGGCAGGTATCGCGGACCGTTGCACGGCATTCCGTGGGGCGCCAAGGACCTTCTCGACACGGCGGGCATTAGTACCACTTACGGAGCCGAGCCCTTCAGGAACCGCGTGCCTCGAGCGGATGCAACCGTAGTGCAACGTCTGCACCAGGCTGGCGCGGTGCTCGTGGCCAAATTGAGTCTGGGTGCGCTGGCGCTCAATGACATCTGGTTTGGCGGACAGACCATGAACCCGTGGCTTTTGGAGGAAGGAGCGTCAGGGTCCAGCGCGGGTCCTGGCGCCGCCACTGCGGCCGGGTTGGTAGGCTTTGCTATCGGGAGCGAGACCGGCGGTAGCATCGTCGCTCCCGCCATGCGCTGCGGGATCACTGGATTGCGGCCTACGTACGGTCGTGTCCCCCGTACCGGCGCGATGACGCTTTGCTGGTCCCTCGACAAGCTTGGCCCTATGACCCGCAGCGTCGAAGACACGTTGCTGGTGTTGCATGCTATTTCCGGTCCGGACTCAGGCGACCTCTCCAGCGTACCCAGTAAGCTTGACTTCGATGCCAACGCCCCGGTAACAGGTCTGCGGGTTGGCTACTTTGCGGCATGGATGAACACCAACCCCGCGACCGAAGTTGACCGCGCCGCTCTAGAGACCGTCAAGAATGTGGGCATGGTTCCAGTTGAGGTGGCGATACCGGACTGGCCTTATGACTGTCTCGACGTAATCCTATTCGCTGAGGCGGCAGCGGCCTTCGAGGAACTGACGCTCAATCACCAAGTGGACCAACTGAAAGTCCAGGTGCCTGACGCCTGGCCCAACCTCTTGCGCCAGGCACGGTTCCTTTCCGCAGTGGACTTCGTGCAGAGTGACCGATTCCGGCGAAAAGTAGCCAACGAGATGGCGCGTGTCTTCTCTCAGGTGGACCTGCTTCTAGTGCCTTCACTGCGCGACGAGATGCTGACCATCACAAACTTCACCGGCCATCCTTCGCTCACACTGCGCGCCGGTTTCGTTCAGGTATCGGAAGCGCGCAGCGACTGGGCACCGGATCCAAACAATCCGCTTCCGAAGTTTTCACCACCACGCCGCGTACCCCACGGCGTGACTCTGATCGGGCGGCTCTTTCATGAAGGTACGCTGGGGCGGGCCGGCCTGGCGCTGGAACGCGGCTTCGGCGTCGCCAACGATCGGCCACCAGGGTTTTAAATCGCCGAGTCCTGATAACGAGAAAATCGTGTGACACAGCCGCTCGCGGATGTGCAGAAAAAGTAGAGACTTGACCTATAGGAAAAACAACAATCCATTTTCGCAAAGTACTTTCCGTCGAAGTTGAAGGTGAACAGGGCATTGAACCGCGTCAACTGTATGGCAAATGGGGGTTTACTAACTTGATAGGGGTGAGAATTCATCCCGCTATGTTCTAACCCCGCCTCGACGTTGATGAGATAGTCTACACGCCGGGAAAGGTGTACCACCCTGTAACGATATAGATATTTGTGCTCGCGCCGGAGGCGGCAGATCCCTATTGCTTTATCGGGCAGCAAGGTAGCGCGCGTTCGGCCTTCAAGAGTGATACCATCGCGCCCGACATGATCCTGAAGTCTCGTCTCTTCGTCGCGCTCGCCGCCCTTCCCATGTTCTGCGCCCCGCTTGGCGCGGGATCGGCGCGGTCCCGAGCCACACCCGCAAATGCGATTGTTTTGCGTGCTGCGCGGCTCCTGGACATCGACGGGGGACGAATAGTGCGGCCCGGCGAGGTGCTGGTGCAAGGTGAACGGATCGCAGAGGTCGGATCGGCAGTGAAGCATCCGGCCGGGGCGGAGATAATCGATCTCGGCGACAGTACTCTCCTACCCGGTTTGATTGATGCGCATGTGCACCTGTTTCTGCATCCTGGTGCGGAGGATCTGCAGACCGTTCAAGAGTCAGTATCGCAGCGAACGATTCTTGCGGTTCTGGCTGCTCGGGCCGACCTCAGGGCCGGCTTTACGGCGGAGCGTGACATGGGGACTGAAGGCGCTGGCTCGGCGGATACTGCCGTCCGCGACGCGATCGACGAGGGACTGATTCCAGGGCCGCGCCTGCGCATCAGCAGCAATGCCGTGGATATTCTCGGCGGCCACGAAGACGCCATTCACTACAACCCCGCACAGCACATCCTGTCGAACGCAACCTATGCCAACAACACTGCCGAGCTGGTTACGGTGATCCGCCAACAGATTAAGGAAGGGGCAGATTTCATCAAGATCTACGAGACCGGGCCAGACACGTTACGTGATGGCCGGCTCTCCACGCCCTACCAGTACACCGAAGCAGAACTCAGCATTGCGGTGCAGGAGGCGGCGCGTGCTGGCAAGCGAGTTGCCGTTCATGCTACTGGTGAGCCGGGCACGCTTTACGCCGCGCAAGCCGGCGTTGCCTCCATCGATCATGCCTATCAGCTCAGCGCCGAGACCATGCAGCTAATGCATGAAAAACGAATCTTCGCGGTGCCAACCTTCACCATCTCCGAGTACTTTGCCGATCATGCGGGCACTGCCGAGCAGGCGGCAATTGAGCAAAGAATGCTCGACTTGCACGCGGAGGAGTTTCGGAAACAGCTGGCGGCCGGCGTGCCCATGGCAGCCGGATCCGATGTCGGCCCATTTCCGCACGGCACGCAGGCACGGGAGTTCGTGCTCATGGTGAAGTACGGGATGTCGCCGTTGCAAGTGCTGCAAGCCGACCTGCTCAACGGGGCAAAACTGCTCGGCTGGGAGGGAGAGATTGGAGCCCTAAAGCCAGGTCATCTGGCCGATATCATCGCCGTTCCGGGCGATCCATTGCAGGACATCGACGTGTTGCAAGAGGTGTCATTTGTGATGAAGGGCGGAGTGGTTTACCGGAATTGAACAAAAATACCACCGGCCCTAAACTTGGCTGCCGCACATCCGGCAGGCATGCCGCCGAGCCGGCTCCTGATCCCGTGGGGCGTGCCTGTGGCTCCCCAAAAATCAATGCGCACAAGGAAAGGTGCAACGCTGACGAGAGTGTCTCGCCTCGATGGAAATGCCAAACCCCACACGTTCTCCATGGGTTCAACTCCGAACTCTGATGTCTGTGCGATCGTTGCCGGAAACTGACTCCGACAGGCGATCCCTGTCAGGAGTCATCATCTGCCGAGCAGAAAGCGGGGCAGCGGTTGACGGTGAACTCCTTCACCGTTGGTCTTCCACCTGATTATAGATGCTATGGCAAGTCAGAGGGCAACACCGCGGGAGTTGGCCATTCGGCTGGACGGTTCCTCGACTGCCGAGTGCCCGATCCGTTTTGCTACCATGAGTTGTGCCCGCACAAGGCGGCTGCGAACAGAATGGCTCACCTCTCGCCCACGACAGTTTCCGACGTTCAAGCTCTGGCCGCTTACGTCATCTTTCTCGCGAGCTATCTGGTCTTTGCACTGGGAAAATTTCCCGGGCTAAAAATTGACCGTCCGGGCGCGGCGATAATCGGCGCGGTGGGCATGGTGGCGTTCCGGATTGTGCAGCCGGACGACGCGCTGCGTTTCATCGATTTCCCCACGCTGGTGCTGTTGTTCTCGATGATGTTGATTGTGGGCATTCTGCATCTGGTGGGATTCTTCGAGTGGAACGCGGAGATGGTGCTGCGGCGGCTGAAGCCGTCGCGGCTGTTGCCTGCGGTGGTCTTTACGTCGGGAGTGCTTTCCGCATTTTTCGTGAACGATATTGTTTGCCTCGTGATGGTGCCGTTTGTGCTGAGCATCACGCGCAGGCTGCGGCTGGAACCAGTGCCGTATCTGTTGGCGGTAGCGACGGCATCGAATATCGGCAGCGTGGCGAGTATCACGGGGAATCCGCAGAACATGCTGATCGGGTCGTTTTCCGGCATTGCTTATCGCGACTTCCTCCTGCATCTTGGGCCGGTGGCGGTGGTGGGTTTGTTACTGGATTGGCTGGTGCTGCACTGGATGCACATACGGAAGGTGAAGCATGCGGGAGAAGTGAACGACGGGATCCCACTGCCGCCGCTCGATCTTTCAAGGCTCACAAAACCAGCGATTGTGGTAGCCGCAGTTGTGGTCGCGTTTTTTGCAGGTGTGCCTCCAGCGATGGCAGCAGCTTTGGGCGCGGCGGTGTTGCTAATTACCCGAACGTTCGAACCGCGAAAGCTGTACGAGGAAGTGGATTGGGGGCTTCTGGTGTTTTTTGTCGGGCTGTTCCTGATTGTGGGCGGAGCGAAAAATGCGGGCATCGTCGGGAAGTTCCTGGGGATCGCAGAGCATTGGAATCTCCACAAGCTGGGGGTCTTCACGGTTGCTGTGTCGTTGCTGAGCAATATTGTGAGCAATGTAACCTGCGGTGATGCTCTTGAAGTCGCTTGCACCGAACTTTGCGAATCCGCATACTGCGTGGCTGGTGCTGGCGATGGCTTCGACGCTGGCGGGGAATCTGACGATCACGGGAAGCATGGCGAACATTATCGTGGTCGAGAGTGCCAAGCCGGAGACGAAGATCGGGTTCTGGGACTATTTTCGGGTGGGGCTGCCGATTACCGTGATGACGTCGGTCGTGGGATGGGCCTGGCTGGAGTGGGTTAAATAGATCGTTGATTCTTTCGGCAAAGCTGGCATGGTCCAGCAGGCGCGGAAAAGCTTCTCACGATTGCCGCGCTGAGGATTGACAGCCTGTGCTGCTAGCGCCTCAACAGTTCGGACGCCGCACTCACATCGTTGCTGCTGCTTGAACGCGCCACCGGCCTTCGTCCGCGCTTGAGGATGTTTCGCCTTGACTCCGTAGTATGGTACTGGGTTTAGACTAAATTCAGAACGACGGGGCGAAGGATGCAGACGAACTCACTCACGATTGGTCATCTAGCAAGAGAAGCCGGAATCAATCTAGAAACGGTTCGCTATTACGAACGTCGGGGTTTGCTGCCGAAACCGCCACGGAGCGCATCCGGCTATCGCTTGTTTCCCGCAGAAGCAACACGCCGCCTGAGGTTCATCAGACGCGCTCAGGAACTAGGCTTTTCACTCCGAGAGATTCGGGAACTGCTTTCGTTGCGAGTGTCACCCAGAACGAGCAGTGCGGAAATCCGCAGGCTGGCTAAGTCCAAAATCGCCGACGTTCAAAGCAAGATTAAAAGCCTTGAGTCCATGGAAAAGACACTTCGCAAGCTCACCAAGTCATGCGACGGGTGCGGGCCGATTACGGAGTGCCCCATTCTGGAGAGTCTGGATAAGGGAGGCATATGAGTCGCACGTGGAAGCGGAGCCTCTTGGCACTACCGGGCGTCGTTTTTTCGCTGCTTCCGAAGCTGGCTTGCCCATTGTGCTGGCCTGCCTACGCAGGTTTGCTGGGTTCGGTTGGCCTCGGCTTCCTAATATCTGCCGTGTACCTGCTTCCTCTAACCGCTGCGTTCCTTGTCTTTGCATTTGGCGGCAATGGCATTCAGGGCGAACAGCCGTCATGGGTACGGCCCATTTTTACTTGGGTTGGTCGCGGCGGCGAGTGTCCTGCTGGGGAAGTTTGTGTGGGAGTCTAGTCCCACCATGTATAGCGCAGTCGGGCTGTTGGTTATCGCGTCGATCTGGAATGCATGGCCCCGCCACGTGACATCCGGGAGCGCGGCAATCTGTCCCGGCTGCTATCAGAAAGACAATGAACCCAATCAAAGGAGCGTTTAAACAACATCATGAGCACAAAGAAGAAAATTGAAATTTTCAGCGCAGGCTGTTCAACCTGCAAAGAGACGATTGAACTGGTCAAGCGGCTCGCTGGTTCTTCGCACGAACTGCTAATCCACGACATGCAAAAGTCCGAGACAGCTACCAAGGCGAATAATTACGGCATCCGCAGCGTACCTGCCGTCGTAATTGACGGCAGACTTGCTTCCTGCTGTGCGGGGCGCGGCCCTGAAGAGCACGTTCTGCGTTCTGCTCTGGCGTAAGCCTTCGAGCAAACAAGGGAACTATCGTTCCTCGTAGCGGCAGTAAATCACTTGTCCGCGGTGGCTTCTCTCACGATCCGAGCGGGCTTTAGCTGGCATTCTCGCCCTTGCATTTGTGTTCAGTGAATTGGACCCGGAGACTCTCCTGCGCGTCGGCAACCCTTTTCATGGAACTCAAAGGCACTTTGAACTGGCGATTGCAAAAAGTACAGACTCCGATAGCGGGAACGGTGCCCACCCATTTGACGACCCTAAGATTGCGTTTCGGCATGTTTAGCCTTTCGGTGTCGGGGCTTGACGGTCTTCACGTGTCCCTCTATGGCTGGATTGCCGATCTGGTCTTCTTCAGGAATACAGGGAGACGCCAGCGAGGTCGGCGAACGGGGGTTGGGAAGATGCTGTGAGCCGGGCAAAATCATTGGACGACGGGCGTCAGCGGAGGCATTTTAATTATTAGAGGCGGCGCTGTTCGATACAGTACATGCTGTAGAAGTGGCCGGATTCTGCATTCTTACCCATTTTCCAAAAAAGTCGCGCCCGGAACCCCGAGTCGTCCACGATCCTGATGTTTCCGTTTAGCCTCACAGCCCCGCTACAAGAAGAGACGAGCCTGAGTCTCGGCGAGTTCCACGGGTGTAGAGCAGGCTTCGTCGTGCCACGTGATTGATGCGAGTGCTTATGGGATAGCATCGCATCAGCCGGGCACTCCCGAAAGGCGTCTGGGACGGGCAGCCTAGTTCACACTGTTGCCACACGAGGAGTTATTGCGCGTAACGGTTGCCGCTCCCTCTATCTCAGGATTTGGCAGACGACACCTGTATCTGAATCGTGAGACGGTGACGTTTTGGTAGTCGGTGATCTGGAAGTCATTACATCCGCTCTTCGTGATTGTGTTGAAGAGCAGTTTGCCACGGTCTGCTTCTGGCACAACTTCATCGAGAATCTCGGTCATCACTTCCGGTCGCATGTATTTGGCTGGCTCATCGCGTGGGATTATCGAGCGCCTCGGCTCCACCACCATCTGGCAAGCGGACTGATCCGTGCCGTAGGCAACCATCAGCGTGATGCCGGGACGAACTTTAAATCGCTCAACATCGGGATCACCGTACCGGGCGTGGAGATCGGTGGCCGTCAGTTCGATGGCAGGGATGTACTCTTGAGAAGCGACTGCCGACCTGCATATCCCATCTTTGCGAACGACCGTCGCTGACTTCTCGTCCTGATTCGCTGGTAGGTAGCGGACGAAATATCGGCTGATTGTCACATTCTGATATTCGGCAACCTGTAGCTCCGCAGCACCCATGTTTTCAATCGTGTGATCTAGCAGAATGCCTCGTTCCGACCTCGGGACAAGTTCCTCGAGAATCTGCGTCACAGTGGCGCGAGCCATAGACTGCTCTTTGTTATCGGATTGCTGGATTGAGTGTTTAGGTTCAATCACCATTTCACATGCAGTTCGATCCTCGGCGTAACTGGCCATCATCGTAATTCCGGGACGAACAACGAATCGCTCAACGTCAGGATAGCCATAACGAGCGGTGATGTCACTTGCGGTTTGGGCGACCGCGGCGGTCGCAATCAGAAACAGCAGCATCGGCATGGCACTGCATGGCATGCTACTGCCCCGTAGTTGTCTGTGTCGCATCTGGCTCCAACTCAATATCCAACGACTTCTGCTCGCCGGATTCCAGTCGCAAGGGCAATAGCTGAGAAGGGTTCGACGGATCAGTATACGACCACGCCTTATAGCCTTCAGCGGTTACCTCCAAAGTGACCTCGACCGCTGGAGGTATCAGCCAACGGAATTTGGCAGGACCCCCGAACAAGATGGAGTCCTCCGGATTTGAAGCTCTCTTCACGATGAAGTGCAAGGCGTGCCGCGATACGATAGCTTTGCCGGTGACCTTGTCGATTACAGTTCCGCTCAACACACCGGCCCGCGGGCCAAGGTTCAAGACTACCCTCGCGGTGGGGCTATCGCTCCCAAGCACGACCCTCGTCGGTTCTTTAGTGCTGTAGAACGAAATCGCAGTGTTTGGATAACCAGCCGCATCGCTTTCCCCGAATACATCATAGGTTCCCGGTTCCAACCCCTCGATTACGAATTGACCAGAGTCATCGCTCACGGCTGTAGGCATATACATCCCATTTCGCTCAAGTACCGCATGCACCGCGATGTTCTTGATCGATTGGCTTTGCTCATCGAGTACGGTTCCCGTAATCCGACCTTCAAGCGTTTGGGCTTGTGTCGGGAGGGCTGACAGGAGTAGAAGAACCGAGGCGAGACAAGAAGGAAGCGTATGCCACCCCCAAAAGTGCGCAGCTTTCTAGCTTACAACCCCTGCTCCCGGGCCACAATCTGTGCCAAATTCCGGTAGTGGGCTACTTTGATTTTATCTTTGGTCCACCAGTCTCTCTCTAGCGGGGTTAGTGCTAAAGACTTCGCGTCCACCACCATCAAATAGCTTAATGATGGCGTAACCGCCTTTCTGCGCGGGATTGTCGATGGCAAATACCCCGCGGACCGTACCGTGCCCATCCACGAGAGTGAAGCGTTGAGCGCGAATTTCTTTGGGTGCTGTTAATTGCGCTTGAGCAAAAACAGTTGTCGGAGTCGCGTAACGGGAGAGTGTGCCGCCCAATAAGCCAGCGGCAAGGGCTAGCAGGCCGTGTCTAAAATCATTTCACGGCTGATCTTCAAAATGTCCGTGCTCGCCAGGGATCAGAGGTTTTCCGGACCCCCTATTCCGATCTCCGAAGGACTCCGCGTTGGTCGCTCGCTACTTTTTATCTACCCGCACAATCAGGTCGAGATCGGGGGCAACAGTAGCTTTCAAATACTTGGCAAAAAATTCCTCGACCAAGGATCGGGTTAAGGTGCTCGTGAGCAGGGCCCGTTCAAATGCACTGTCGTCTGGTTTCTGGTCACGCGTGAACCTGCTCGAAACGAGGCCCGCATCGGTAAAGCTCATGTGATCGGCCCCAGTCACCACCACGTAGTAGGTATTGGATTCGCTGCCGATGTACTCACGAGCTCGGGATTCACCCGACGCGTGCTCTTCGGTAGCAAGAAACAGAAGCGGCTTGTGTACTGGAACGGGGCGAACATCCGCGTTCATGCCGGGATAGGTGGAGCCGTCCAGGTTGACGCCAGCCAGAATACGGGGCTCCTCCTGCGTGGCCAGTGCTGCGGTCGTTCCACCCATCGAGTGACCTACAATTCCAACCTCGGACAAATCCAGGTGGGCATGCCAGAAATGATCATGCGAATTCATTTCCTGGAGCTGGTCGAGAACGAATCGCACATCTGCCACCAAAACCTCGTCCGCGAACTTACCAATGGCCACGCCTTGAGTTCGTCGATCGGCTTCAGCGGGCCAGTAGGGCGTGAATTTGAGTTCGTGCCCGTCCGGGAACACCGAAATCAGGGAGTCAGGGGGATGATTGGTGGCGACCACAACGAAGCCACTACTCGCCAGGCCCTCAGCCAGAACTGTGTAGATGGCTGGCACAACACTTGAGCCGTGTTCCAGAAGAACAACTGGAAAGGGGCCGCCCTCAGCGATGGGTGCCAGGAGTCTAGCGTGCGTGCGCACAAGGCGTTGGAAATCCGGTTGCAGTTTCCACTCTTCGGCCAGCGCATCCGCAGTCTTCTTGTCCATGTAGGGCGCAAGTGCGGACGTACCCTCCACTGCCGGATACCACATCGTGACTAGCAGATCCCGGCTGCGGTGCGGGTCTCTCAATACAACCGTTCTAGTGCCTACGGGGTGGCAGCCATTGGGTTGGGGAAGCTCAAATCCTGCCTGCCCCGCATTAGAGGCCTGCGAGGGCGAAGTGAGTAGAACCAGCGCGAAAATGGGAAGGGCAAAAAATGCAGCTTTGCTGACCATTGCTTCTTACTCCCAACGGCGACGATGGTGACCCTTTTCTAAGACGCACGGGGGCCAAGTTCGTGAGCACTCCCCGACTCGTAACACCCCGTACCCCGACCTGCGTGATCCATCCCGATTACCATGACATTCCTTCACATCCATGAGCTACTAATTACTTTGCGCCGAAAATGCCAGTACCGGGGTGGCATTGTTGTGAATTGGCTTGCGCAGAGGTGGAAAATGCCTGACTGTCAAATCGAATACGTTTCGAGCGATAGCGATCAGGGAATACCTTGCGGTAAGCCCGCCGTGGCTAAGTGCGCCGACTGTGGAGCTTCGATTTGTTCTGATTGCCAGTTGGAGTGTTGCGGTGATTCATTCTGTGAACTCTGCTATGACTGCCACGCAACAAATTCCGGCGTAAAGAAACCAGTTCAAAACCAGCGCCAGCCATTTCCAACCACTTTTGGTTCTTCGCCCGACAAGGCCAGCTAATTTTTCAGCATGGTCGGTGCCGCCGTTCGGCACCGTGACACAGACGCCCGTCAAGGGTAATATTTCGGTATGGATGGGCGAGCAATTCAAGAGCGGATCAAGACGATAAGAATCGCAATCGCTGCAATCCAAGACTCGGAAGCCATTTACAGGCGCAGCACGGCACACTCTTACATTCAGAAGAACGCTCGTGATGCCAGACGCGAAGCATTGGAACAAATCAAGGAGGAGCTTGCATCTCTGCTCAACCCGAAGTCCCAATGAAACTGCCGCGAGGGCATTGCCGTTTCACGCTCCTAATTTCACTAGTCATCGGATAAAGGTGCAATGCTGACGGATTCTCCACCGCGCAAGACGAACCGCGCAGGATTTCTGGAAAGCGATCAGATCAGGACACTCGAACTGCCACAGGACGGGCGTTTGCCGAGGATTGCACAATCCATCGAGTCGGCAATGAAATGTGTGACGAGCGTGGATGTCCGCCGCACCTGCACAGAGTTTCTGGCGGCTACCGCAGAGTTCTACGGAACGCCAATATGCGGCGTCCGCGTGCTCGCAGCCCGACCGCTGCGAGTCCGCGAAAACTGGGCTACAGAGCTTTTCGGCGACTACAACCCCGAGACCATGTTGATCCGCGTGTGGATGCGGACGGCGGTGCGCAAGGAGATCACGTCCTTTGGAACATTCCTCAGTACCCTCTGCCACGAATTCTGCCATCATCTCGATTTCCAGCGGTTCGGGTATCCCGATTCATGGCACACACGCGGTTTCTACGAGCGCACCGCCGCGCTATACCACCATGTCCGGGGGACGCCGCCAAAGGGACTGTTCTGGTTGCCCGCATCGGGCGGGCGCTGGCGGATCGACTGGCCGCGGACGAATCGGGGTGCATGACCTCGGCATCCCCACGTTGCCCCATCGGATTCGCGGGTTACGAAGAATTTTGTCGGCCTTCTAGCGCGGGGCGCTGCTCACGAGGTTCTTCTGCGGTGATCGTGATCTGCTTCCATTTGCGATAAACGTTGATGACCGCAAACGTCCAGAAGGGAACCAAATCGACTCCGGGCACGAGTTCGGCAAGGAATGCGGGCAGAAATTCCCAGTGCCACCCGAGCAGGTTCACCAGCACGGCTGCGACCGCAAGGTCGAGCACGTCATCAGCGGGCGACAAAGCGCCTTCGGCAAATAACGGAAACCAAAGAATTTGAAGTGCATCGGCCGCCATGGCCAGAATCAAGGCGACTCGAAAACGCGTGCGGGGCGAGAGCGGGACTGGGTCTTCGGTTACCAGAGCGGTTGCTTTCATATCGTACTTCTAAAGGCCCGAAGCGATCTTGAGTTCTTCGTTCACTGATCTTGAGGGTACCCTGACGCAGTGACTCTGGATTTCATGGCTCCGCATACCAGTCGGAGTGCGGCGACCAGCGGGTACAGGAGAGACACTGTGTTGAGGTCCAATGATGGAGGCATGCCGGGCACACTCCTCCCGTGTCAAACGTGTTCCAGAAGTGGCCGCAAGTACAGGACCAGCGGTCGTCCTTGCGGGGCGACCAACCGCATAGGGGACATCGTATGCGAGGGCCGGAGGGGTCGAGGCTTTTCTCTTGATCAAGCTCGCGATCCAAAACCACGGACGATTTGGCGGGGTTATCCGAGAGGGCGCACATGCCACAGTATTATGACCTAGTCCGGAATGCAGATAGTAACGTAGGATTGCCAAAGCTCGTGTTGCGCTCAATACTCAGGTTGGCCAAATCAATTCCGTTTGTTGGGCGGATGCTAGTAGGGCTCAAACACTGAACGCATCACGTGAAGACACGAGAAAGGTCCCCGAAGAGCACAAAGAAGCTGTCTACGGCAAAGAGGGCGAGTCGGCCAACTACCTTAAGCCGGCGCGCCGATTCATACCTCTTTCTCCATCTCCGTGATAATCCGGCTCAGAGATGCTTCTGGCTAGGGGGCGATAGCAGGGAGATTTCGTTATCGGTCAAGGAATGTTTGGTAGGACAGCCTTAAGCCTGTCCCGCGGTCCCCTGTAGCGCCCTGTCCACGTCCGCCAAGATGATCGGCGCATCCTCATCCCACGAACGTTTCACTTCTTTCTCCAGCAAATCCTGAAGCTCCGGCACCCAGGGATAATAGTGTTCCTTCACCGTGTCTGGGTCGTCAGCCAGCAGCATGGCAACGTGATCCACACTCACACGCTTCTTCAGAAGTTCGACGGCAAAGGTATTTCTAAACATGTGCGACTTGGGCAACAAGGTCCCCATCACGCGAAGCTGCAATAGAATTTGTTGGGGACGTTTCTTCTTGCCGTCGAGCCCGTTCCACAAACAAGTGATTGTCGAACACCAGAAACCATCATTACCCACCCTCTAAAATGAACCACTTGGACACGTGGCTTTCAGGGGGATTTTGGAACGGCTACGGCCGCGAGGCTCGCCTGAGAATCTGTTCTTCGAGCCAAACGGTCGACCGCGCGAGCTTGCCTTTCAGGGCTTGGAGGCCAGGTCCGCTTTGCCAGTTTCCATGTCCACCGGGACCGAAACGTGCTCCTGCGTGATCAGCCATTTGCC
>WNFF01003332.1_pt1 | contig 21058 bp, 12 predicted proteins | sample 5400441 | NCBI WGS metagenome assembly WNFF01 (sample SAMN13153345, study PRJNA577476) | soil metagenome | isolation source: 120 cm saprolite under Douglas fir tree site 2 hole 3 replicate 1 | place: USA:California | collected 2015-04-18
ATCGCGAAGATCCTGACGATAAAAGGGCACAACATCTGGGCCACCAGCGGAAATCCGGAACGGCAGAAGGCGGCAGTGGATTTCGTGATCAACGGTTTGGAGAAGGGCACGCTGAAACCAATCATCGACAGGGTCTTTCCGTTCGACAAGATTGTCGATGCGCACCGTTATCTCGAAGCGAGCGGGCAGTTCGGCAAGATCGTAGTCACGATTTGATCGCGTAAGGACCGGTCGAGAAGGATCAACACGCAATACATTATCGAGTGGAGGAAGGTATCCAATGACTAACGTAGTGAAGAAACACAGCATCTCTTATGAGCTGGCACAGAAAATGGTGGATGAAGCGCTGGCGAAAGCTAGAAAACTTGGCGTTACCGAGAACGTAGCGATTCTCGATGACGGCGGCAATCTCAAAGCCTTTGGGCGGATGGATGGGGCTCCGATCCTTTGCATCGAGATGGCGCAGAATAAGGCGTACACAGCTCTGTTCGGCGTCTCCACTCAGGACTTTTTCAACTTTATCCAGAGCGACCCGTCGCTCTTGGCCGGCATCCCGACGCTTGCGCGTGTGGCGGCCTGGGGTGGAGGGTTTCCCATTAAGGTGAACGGAGAAGTTGTCGGGGCGATCGGGCTGAGCGGGGCACCCACGGTGCAGAATGACGAAGATTGCGCGCGAGCAGCCCTAGCGCTCGTATCCGATGCGATGCCGGCTGACTAATTTAATGATCGGCGTAGGGCTGGTCGCGAGCTGTCATGTCAACGTAGCTGGAAGTTGCAGAACAAATGGCGTTCGATGTTTGGCGACACTGTAGATCGCAATGAGCAGTTTGTGCATCGCGGCAATGATGGCAACCTTGGGACGTTTGCCCGCGGCGCGCAGGCGCAGGTAGTACGTACGGAGCCAAGGATTGAGGCGTATGCCGACCAAGACGGGCATCCAAAGGGCGCGTCTGAGGCGGGCGTTACCGAGTGGAATAGCGGGTTTGCCGGAATATCGCTTCTTCCCGGACTGATGAAGCCGAGGAACAGCGCCGATATAACTCGCGAATGCCGCAGCGCTGCGGAACCGAGCCGGATCGCCTGTCTCGGCGATTATTCTGGCGGCGGTTAGTGTGCTCACGCCCGGAATTGTTGTGAGCAGCTTTCCAACCTCGTGCGTGTTGAGTCGGAGACTCGATGTCGGTCTCGAGTCAGCGGACTCTTGTGCGGAGGGAGACTATATCTTCGCAGGCGTAGCGTACTTGGAGCTGATACGGCTCGCTGGAAAAGTGACCTACAGAAATCTTAGCTGCCTCAATCAGAGCACGGGCTAAGTCGTCGCCAATGCCTCGCCGGCCGTCATAACAGAGTCCCGCCAACTTTCGGACCGATATTGTTCGCAGTGCTTTGGCAGTGGGATAGCGCAAGAGAATGGCGGTAGCGAGTTCGGTGTCGAGACCCCGCACATGGCGAGTGAATTCCGGGAAGGTGAGGTCGATCGCCTTGTGCAAATGACGCACTCGATCGCCCAAATGCTGCACACTCTGTTCTCGCAAGCGCACCAGCTGCTTTAATTCTTCGATTGCCGGTCCGTGGAGAGTTGTTGCCGTCGGTCGCTTCTGGGCTGCAAAACGAGCGATACTCACCGCATCGACTTTGTCAGTCTTTGTCCGCTGCAGTTCTTCTTCGGCGAAACGTCGCGTGCGCAACGGATTGAGCAAGACGATTTGAAAGCCTTCCGCGGCAAGCGATGCGAATAGATTTTTCCAATAGTGACCAGTCGCCTCCATCGCGATCAGACAGTCAGCGGGCGAACCGAGCAGTTCGCCGAGCCGCCGGTACCCGGCGGCTCCCTCCTCAAAGGACACAGACTTGCCGACGACTCTTCCGCCATCGTCTACGATTGCGACAGAATGGCGCTCTGCACCGATGTCAATCCCTACGAACCTCATTCGCCGTTAACCTCCTGTTTTGTTTGCCGGAGACCCGGAGCCGTTGTCCACGCTCGTGCTTGTGCATGCGAGGACGCGCTTGCGCCTCGGGATACCGTTCGAGCTCGAGAACAGCGGCCGGAGGCGCCAATCTCTGGCGCGAGGACATAGCCTCAACGAAGCGGGCGGCGACTTCTCCGGACCTTTTCCTGTCTCACGGAAACAGGACAGTCGAGAATATACAAGCGGAGCGGCCCGAATGGGCTGGCGCGTCGTGCTAGCGCAGCGAACGCCACCAAATAGAGCGGTGGCGAAGCGGAGATCGCAGGCGGAGTTGGGTGCGGCGTGGGGCCGCGACGCGGAGTTTACGGAGCGCTCGTGGGGCGGCTCACAGCGGAGCGCCGCGATGCGAAAACGGGAAATGCTAGGATTCTATTGAACTTGGCCAACACTCGACCAAATGTGTTGATGGAAGTGAGGAGTGGAGTGGAGACTGTTAGCACCTTAGGGAGGATCAGCGCGCGCAACCATCACAAGCCGTAACGACTACGATGCCACCTTAAGTTTCGCAGGTGTGGCGACGTGAGACCTCTGAGAATGGGCGGTTTCTCCAAGCCAAGCGCTACGTGGGCCTCGGCGCTCAGAGTAGCGGAGATTAAAATACTGCCTCCGTCCGAAAAGCTAATCAAACCGGCATCGAAAGCCGAGTCCCAAAGTGCTGAAAGTAAAAGCCCATTGTGAACATCCAGCCGTTGTTCGTCTGTTGTACATTCTGCCCATGGGACGATGTGTGACGCGCGAAGCAATGCGGGGTCGGTGATTCCAGAGAGCGGACATTGGCCGCCCCAGTAGTCCATTAGTGCTTGACGAAACACGTCCTGTCCGATCCGCTGTATGACGAGCCTTTCGATTTCGGTGGTACGCGGGAGGTTCTGGACTGCAGCGCGAAATCTCGCGAAGGGTACGTCGGGAAGGCTGAGGCCGAGGCGGTATGCTCTGTCCAGAGCACTATAGAGCCCTTCGAGAGCGTCGAAAACGAAAGTTACCGCACCGGGTCCTTTAGTTGCCGATATCGCTGGAAGCCCGATTTCGGCACCAACTTCAGCTCGACCGACGGATAACAGCCAGGGGCCGCTCTGAGATGCGCTGGCGATCCAGATTTGACCCTTTGCTGTTGTAGAGGCAAAGCATAGCCAGCCCCCTTCGACTCCACGAACCAAGCGATAGCCATTGTTCGATGCGGCCTTCTGCGCCTCCGTGCGCACAATGAAGCCGGGCGGGTCTTCAGGTTGGATCATGTCAAAGATTCATCCTCAGCAAGCGCTCTTCTGCCGGCGCGCCGCGGATGACGAGACGCAGCCGGAGGTCACTCTTGAACCTATCCGGCGGCTCCGTCGTGGTGGTAACGATGTATTGAAACAGCGGTTGCTCGGCCGACCCTTCAAGCTCTCGCACCATTCGAAACAACTCATGATAGATACTAAGACCGAGGTCGGCCTCTCTTGGGCTATCGTGCAGCAAGAAAGCTGGGACCCGCGTTGCTCCTTCGACGCTGAGGCACAGTGCGGCGAGGTCGAAGGCCAGAACCTTCAGCGAGTCAATTGCTGCCGTAGCTCGATCTCCTCCAAGATCTATCGAAAGCTCAATGCCAGCGCCGGAGAGTACGATACGACCTTTGGCGTCTTGACCGAGCAGGCGTCGAACAATTGAGTCGAATTTCTGACTCAGCCGGCCGAACACTCGCGCCTGCTCGTCTCGAAAGGCAGTAAGCCTAACTCGTTCCGCTTCGATTTTCGTAGCCAGTTCGCGCGGAGTTTTGGTAGCCGAATCTTGGGCGTTGATCCGATCAGAGAGTTGCTCGATATCGTCCTGGAGTCTCCGCGCCGAGTACCACGCAACTCCTCGGGAATCGCGCGCTTTTTCTATTGCCAAGACACGGTTCGCTAACGGATCCAACTTCTGCTTAGCGAGCGCCGTTTGCTGAACAAGCTGCGTTCGTTCTCGGCCTAGGTCGTGCAATCGCTTATTCTGCTGCTGAAAATCAGCTTGGCGCCGAGTCCAGCGCTGCAGGCAAGCGGCAATATCCGGTATTTTATGAGATAGTTTGCATCCCTCCGCTAAGACTCGATCGATGGGGACTTCGCATACTGGGCAAATGGGACTCTCCGCTTCTGCTTTCGAGAATGAGAGAGCGGGCAGCTCCCCTTGGATCTCGCTCAAAACGCGTTCCTCGATCGGGATCGCCGTTTCGACACGGATGCGTTCACCGTCGAGACGCATCCATTGCGACTGCGCAGCTTTGAATTCCTCACGTGCAGTGGTGAGTTCGGTATTCTCTTCAGCAGGAAGGTTGGCCACGGCTACCACACGTTCGTTCGCTCTCTTACGCATGACTTCTAGCAGCAGCGGACTCTCGGGCAGGTTTTGATGAATCAATCCAAGCGCGACAATTAGCCGTGCTTGAGCTCGGTCGATTTCCCACTTGCGGTGACCGATTTCTTGCTCAAGCGATCGACGTTGCTCATCGAGCTCATCGACATGTGCTCGCGTCGCGTGCTCTTCCGGTGTAATTGCCATGAGAAAAGCGCGGAGCGCCTCGAGCCGGGGACCCTTTTCTCGGCCGCTGGCTGGCATCGGTGAATCCGAGTCCGAAGCTGGGGACCGCCAATCAAGAACATCATCGAACCGACATTCCTGGTCTCGCGTTAGCCACGCCAAGGCGACGGGCCAAATCGGCCCATCCGTCCGAGGTCGTACTAATTCGGCAAGCGCGGGCGTGATGATGTTCTGATCGACGGCCGCGATGAAGGGTTCGAGCCCGGTCGAAGTTCCGTCACCGGCAGCCATTTCGTCCAAGTTCCCATTTGCCACCGCCATATGCCGACGGCGGATGCCGAGAGGCCGGACGATCGCCCAGCAGGTCCCATCGAGCATGACTTCGGCGCCAACGATTCCGTTCAGAAAGGCCGTACCGATCCGCTCGCGTTGTCCTTCGGTGGAGAAGCGATCTTCGCCAAGGCAATAGCGGATCAAACGGCAGAACAGGGTCTTGCCACTCCCATGGCCAATTGCACTGGCATCATCCTGGCCATTCTTGGCGGCGTCATCACCTCTATCCGGCGACCAGATGATGTTGAGGCCCGGCGCGAGTTCAATGTCTCTAACCTTTTCCCCGCCGGGCTCTTTCCAGATGACAAGACGTCTGACCCAAAGACGCGGCCCCGCAAGCCCCATAGCTGGAGTAACAGTGAGAGGCTGCGGCGCTATCAGGTCAGGCTGCCTCGGCATCCGCAATCCACCGTTGAATATCGTTTGGCAGCGAATTCGTCGCTGTGCCAAGGTCGATGCGCTTCAGTGCATCGAGCACGAAACGAGCACGGCCGTCTGGCCATCCACTCGTGTCAATCGCCTCAAGCCCGGAACCAGCGGCCCAAGTGCCCCTTTCGAGTTTCTCGATCAGTCGACCGTTGCCGCGATGGTTTCGGACGGCCGTTCCCCATGCTGCGTTGATGCGCGTTGCGAATGCCACGACGTTGCTTGGCAGCGGATCGGCTTCCGATCCGACCAAACGACGCCACTCCACGGCCTCCGGCAAGAGACCGCTGAGCAATCGCGGCTCCAGCATAAGGGCAGCTGCGAGGCGGACATCACGGATTGGCTTCGGACCGTCCATCGCCTTTAGAATAGCGGCAACGGCAGCACCTATGTCGCCTGATTGAGGCTGACCGAGGCGAGCCCAGGTCCCATCAGGCAGTGCCGCCAGATCAATCGCGACTGGCAGCGTACCCCACGTCTCGAGAATCAGATCGCGCGATGTGAACGCACCGCCAGATGCACGCATTTCTGCACGCTTCAGCGCACCGAAAGTTTCAAAGCCGCAGTCGGAGCCGAGGATGTCAGCTGGGTCGAGGAGATAACGCATTTCGTCCTGGGTCAGGCCGAAGAAATCACGGGCGACCATCACGTCCAGCTGAGCTTGCAGGGAACTGCGCTGAAGCGCGTTTTCACAGGGGAGATTATCGGCATCCTCCAGCCCGAGCAGCCGCGTAGTCCTGCTCCGGAATTCTGACATGTCGGGAGCTGTGGCCGTGAGAGCCAATGCCCGCCGCGCAATCTCAATCTCCACGGAGGTACCACTCCAGTGGCGCGGCAATGGCAGGCTATCCATTAATGTGTATGACATCTTCAGCGCGACCTTCTTCCGAGCAAGAAAGTCAAGACAGAACGAATTTGCGACGCCAAGCCAGAGCAGCATCAGCCGGTCGTCACCGGGGATGAATAGGATCGTTGGAACCTTGTCACCGCATATCGTGTAAGGTGGGATGAGGGCGGCCACGAGCGCCCGCCGATTGGTCGGACTCGCAACGTCACAGAATCCGATTCGGTACTCCGTCCATCGCCCCGTCACCTTATCGGGTATGTCTGTCTTGCTGATTCGCCACTGAGATTGGATGGCTTTGCCGGATACTCCAAAGGGCAATTCCTGCCAAACTGCAGATCGGCCGCGGCCAGACACGTACATCTTGGCTCTGTGATCGAACAGGTCCACCATCCGTCCCTCATAGAGCGGAACACCGTCGGGATCGTCTCCAAAGTCCTCGCGATCGTTGCCCATATCAATTTCGCGCATATACTCGCGCGCAGGAGCGCCGTGGATGTCCGCACCAAATTTCGGCAGGCGCGCGTAGAGTTTTCGCGAGATTGAAATGTCAGAGGGATGAGCGACCTCTGCTATAGCAAACGCATCCGGGCTGAACTCCTCGACTAGGGAAATTGGAATTTCGATTGGAAGGCCGACGCTCAATGCGGCGAGTTTTTCTTTAGAGTTTATCCCGAATGCTGCATCAAAACTGATTGTCTTGGAGCCCGGCTCGGCGACGTAGAGACAAAATTTTGCTCTCGTGTCGATATCAAACCATACCTTTCGGGTGTTCTCGAATGCGACTAGCTCATGAAGTTTGCAGTTGTCGAAAAGGAACCGCCTGATAGCCGCGGCATTTGCACCATTGTAGAGATTCTCAGGAACGAACTGTGCCACGCGACCGTGAGGTCGCGAGGCTTTCAACGCCAATTCAGCGAACATTCGATAAACGTTGAAATCACCCTTCCCGAGATTGCCCTCGGCAAAAAGCGTGTATCGGCCGCTTTCCTTGAAAAAATTCGCTAGGGCGTACAGTCGATGACAATAGGCTTCCCAAGCCTCCGCAACGCCTGGCAGGGTCAGAAGGTCTGCGATACGAGCCTTTTGATCCTCGGGCGACATGAAGCGTACCTGCTCGTCGTATGGAGAAAAGAACTCTTTAGCATCGGGACTCGTCGTGTCCCACGGAGGATTACCCAGCACAACGTCGAACCCACCGCGCGCGTTGATGTCGGGAAACTCTAGCTGCCAGTGAAAGGCGTGGGCGGCGCGTGACACTTCCACAGCACGCGCCACCGTAGCCGGATGCACCTGCTTGCCGGCCAACCCTCGCCAGAGATCGTCCGTTGTTGGCACCATTTGGGCTTCGCCGAGCGTCGTCGGCTCGCCAACCTTTGGCAGCAGAAAGGCGGCGATGAGGAGATCGGCAGCCTGCCCCCAGGCATTCCGCAGCCAATCTGATTGCGTGGCCTCAAAACGGCTACGCCTCTCGGCAACTTGTTCCGCGCTGTCCTCCGGCAGAGCCCGCAATGCAGCGCGGGCTTGTGCCAGAGGTGTAGCCGCTGGTATTTTGCCGCCGCCGTGTGCGAAATCTAAGCTCCCTTGACCGCTACGTTCGTGTCGGTTTTTGGCGGCGTAATAGCGCGCTGTTGGCTTGTCGTCACCGGCGAGAGGTTTGTACGCTTCGTCGGGAATTCCGTCGCCTAGGCTGGCCATGTCGAACACTCCGAGCAGTGCGTCGCCACACCGGATATTCGCATCGAGGAAACCAAGCGGTCTGCCGGGATCGACTGTCTCTATCCAAAGGGCAACCTTCGTTAGTTCCACAGCCATCGGGTTCCGGTCCACGCCGTGTATGCACGACCGCACTACATCGCGGAGCGCATGACGGAAATCTGCTGCTGCCAAAAGAAAATGTCCGGAGCCACAGGCGGGGTCGATGACGGTAACGCCGAGCAGAGCTTGAGCCAGATCGTTGGCCTGTGATTCGACGTGATCCAGCACAGGATCGAGAGCACTATTCAGGAGCGCCTGGACAAGTGCATCTGGCGTGTAGTAGCTGCCAGTTGTTTTGCGAGCATGACCTTTGGTCTCGCCGCCTTCTGCGAAACCCAATGCGTGTCCGTCGTCAGTCAGCCGTGGCGTCAGTTCGAGAAGGCTCTCATAGACAGAACCTAGCTCTTCGGTTTCCATATCGCGCCAATTGACCTGGAAAAGTCCTGAGTTTTCCCGCAACCAAGCGAGGCGATAAATACCTTCCATAAGCGCGCGGTTCGAAAGGTGCGCCGCCTCAAGATCGGAAATGCTGCGGGTTGCAAAAAGACCACCTAGCGCTGGTAGGCCGAGACGGGCCTCACCGCTCGCGAGAGCCGAAAAGGTGATGAGTAAACCTTCCCAGCGATCGTGATGTCGGTCCCAAGCAGAGCGTCTCACGGCTCGATCGCGAAGCAGGCCTACCGAATAACCATCGGCATAGAGTTTCCGCGCTTGAACTGAGGCTCCGGGTATATGCAGGAGTTCCCGGTCCTCTACGGTCAATAGGAATATCAGACGATAAACGAAACGGAGGAGCTGACCGAAGAACTCCGGTAGCGGAAGTGTGCCGGTTCGCACGCGCTCGCGCAGTGCACCGTTTTTTTCATGGCCGAGGAAACCTGTGCCGAATGCCAGAAGTGCAGCTTTGACACCATCACGCAAGCGCTCACGCGCCGTCACCCCTTCGCGCTGGCCGGCTTCCCGCCAGTGTTCAAGGTAGGAGTCGGGGGAAACCGCCCCCGGCACGCCAAAACGGCTCGAATGCACGAGGAACCAGAGGGTTGTAAAGTCCGCAAAGTTTTCATTCTCGAAAATATTGCGTAGATCTGCCTCGATATAGGCGGGTCGAGTCAGACTGGCATCGTCGCGAACAAGTCTGAGCCGATCGCCATTGCAGCATATGCCCCAAAGCGCTTTTTCGTTGGCGTTAAGCCAGTCCTGAAGAGCGGATGCTGCCGAGCGGCGTCGGTGGTCAGATGTGAGGTGTTCGCTCGGATGGCCGAGTTCGTCGTTCGGCGGCACAACCACGATTGGTGCGCGTCCACCCAACCCCTCAAATGTCGGGGCAAACAGTTGGCCGTCCAAAGTGGGAGTGCTGACGCGTACCAGGTCGGCGAAGCCGAATACGTCTCGTAAGAGAGCCTCGACGAAAGCGATCGTTTTCCCGGCTGACGGAAGAGAGCCCGCGCGGAGATCTGTGAAGAGGGCCTGGCCGATGCGAAAGTAGCGGGCAATTTCGTCTCGCAGGGTCAAGCCCTTCGGAACTCGATAGTCTTCTTCACTCTGGCCGTCGGCCTGTTGGGACGCTATCCGCGCCAACATCGCGGGAGGAATCAGGGCGCCCTCGACGGTGATCGCATCGGCTGCGAGCGTGAGAGTGGTGCGCGTGGAACGGGGCATGATTCAGGCGCTTGCCGGCAAAAGAACATAGAGGCCAATAACGTCAGGCGGGAGAACTGGTTCGACGGTGACGCGCGGTACGCCTGCCCCGGCAGCCCGAACACGCGCGTGGTCCTGTGCGAGTTCGGCCGCGCGACGCCGCGGATAATCTGCGATCGCGACATCGAGGATAGTAGCGGCGCGCTCGCGGGCTTGAGCTAGTATTCGCTGGCGCGCGATAGCCGCTAAATCACCAGTCGCCGGGTGATCCAGCAGTGCTTGCGCCGTCCCGCCGGTGGCGGTCGCCGCATTGCTTGCAGCCTCGAATGCTGCGGCACCGGCCTCTTCCACGAGCAACAAACGTTCGCGACGGCCATGTACTGTCAGCTTGTAGCGCAGCCTTAAGAGAAAAACAGTGGTCACTGATTTAACGGCTGCCGTTGGCCACGCACCGGTACGTCCGAGCGGCGATATGGGCGCCGAGCCCGGATCGAGGGCGCTCTCAAGGAGCGATTCCGCTAGGGTCGCAGGGATGGGATGGCTGCGTGTCACGATTTCGGCACCTGCTGCCGCTGGCTCATCAAATGAAAGCGCGATCGAGCCTTCGAAGCCTCTCGCCTCCAAACGCTCCTTGACCGCGGTTGGAAGGGCCCCCAGATGGGCCTTCAGCAAGTTGGGATTCACCGGTTGCAATGGAGCGTCCAAACGGCTCATCGCTCTTTCTACAAAGCGTCGGACCTGATCCGGCCCGCCTAGCAAAGTTCGCCAACGTTGCCATTCGGGCGCTACCTCTTCGGGCTTAAGCACGTTTTGAGCGAAGCGAGCGCGGGAACGGCGCTCACCTTCTTCTGCATCGCGCCAGCGTGTTTCAGCTGCGAGTGCATCTTCATGAAGGCTAAAATCGAATGCGAGCTGCAGGCGGCCTTTTCGAAGCAATACGGCGTTCATCAGCGCACCAGTGACCGCGCCGCGATCCTCCGGCAACGGCACGGTGACACCTGTGGCTTTACGGATACGCTCAGCCTTTCGAATGATCACTTCGAGGACTGCACCATCGATCGCGCTATCCGGCGAATAAAGGAGAATCGACCGGACAAGTCGTGAGCGCTGGCCGAACCGGTCAACACGGCCTTCGCGTTGTTGGTGGCGAGTTGGGTTCCATGAGAGGTCGTAATGGATCACCGAGTCGAATAGCGATTGAAGGTTAACGCCTTCCGACAGACAGTCTGTTGCGACCAGCAGGCGTTGTTCAGACCGGCCCATATCCTCAACGCGCGCGCGCCGTTCTTCAGGGTGAACGCCCCAGTGACCGCCTCGATGCGTAGCTTGGGAAATGCTTTCCGGAGACCTGCTGCGATATGTTCGGCGGTCGCGATGAAGCGACAGAAGATGACCGGGTTGGCCCCCTCCCGAATGAGAGGCTTCAGTTCCTTCACCACCATTTCGAGTTTGGGATCTGTGGTTTTGATGAGACGTTCTGCATGTTTAACAAGAGCGGAGAGTGCGTCAGCTCCGTCGAGGCCGGGGGCCGGCTCGACATCTACAGCGTCAGCCTCATCCGCGTCGTCATCGAAAATCTGTTCCTCTAAGCGATCGGGGGTAGCACCGAGGCGATTGCGTAAGGCGCTTGCGGCGGCAGCTGGTGACGATCCAACGCATCGCATCAGTGCCAAGGTGCCCCAGAATGCAAGGCGGCGTCGACGCTGATCAGGACCGACGCCATTGACGACGCCGAGGCAATAGTCGAGAACGGCGTCATGGAACTCACGGTGCTCCGTGGTCAACGAATAGGGACTCTCCTTGCTCTCGTGTCGAGGAAAAACGCGGTCCTCGCCCCATTCGCGGCCAGTAATGTCGATACGGCGCCGTTGAACAAAGTGGCGGGCAAGCCGAACGCGAGAGGCCTCGTCATCGAGTGTGGCTGCGCCGAATCTCTCTCCCATTAGCCCTAGGAGACGGTCGAATGCTTCTTCATCGCCACTGTGAGGAGTCGCGGTGAGCAACAACAAATGCCTTTGCGCATCGGCCGCGAGACGCTTCAGCAATTCGAAGCGCTGTTGCCGACCCTGATGGGTACCGACACAAGCATGCGCCTCATCGACAATTACAAACCCGGGGCAGACTCGCGCGAAAGTCTCGCGTCGCCTGTCAGCCTTGATGTAGTCGAGACTCACCACGGTATAAGGATGAGCATCGAACAGTGTCTGTGAGGCGGGAAGCCCGCGCTCTAGTCGCGCCGCAGAGGAGGCCGTCACTGCGGCAGTGTCGAGATCGAATTTGCTTCGCAACTCGTCTGTCCACTGCTCAACCAAATGTGGCGGACATAGAACCGAGAAGCGATCAACTTCTCCCCGATCGATCAGCTCACGTAAAACTAGACCAGCCTCGATCGTCTTGCCGATACCCACGTCATCAGCGATGAGTAGCCGAACGACCGGGAGCCGAAGCGCCATAAGCAGGGGAACAAGCTGATAGGCCCGAGGTTCGAAACCTACACGCGCCGCTGAGCGGAATGGTCCCGCTCCACGCCGGAGCGAAACGCGCAGCGCCTCTGCCAAGAGGCGTGCCCCGTCTTGTGTCGCTGGTTGAGAAATCTCCGGGATTCCGAAGCGAGCCGGTCGTATCGGGTCGCGTTCCAGTGCAGGGTGCAGAACCTGAATATCAGCCTCGGTGCCCGACAGCGGGCGGAGGCAGAGCGCCTCGTTGTCTGCGGAGGGCAGGGCCACCCATTCCCGACCTCGCGCGAAGACGAGATCACCGGGCGCAAAGTCGACGCTCACGGCGCGGTTCCCAACAATCCGGCGAGGTCGGCGGGCGGTGCGTCACTGGGCGCCTTGGGTAACGCCACGACGGCATATCCTAAAGCGTCGGCGGTACTGTTTATCTCGTCGGCGAATGGCCCGATGTCTGCGGCGACGCGGTGTTCCGGCCAGACGAAGCGGATCGAAGTGCCGTCAAGCACTAACGGCTTGCCATGAGGCGCAGGCAAGCCCCAATTTTTGAAGGCATTGAGCCAGGGATCGGTTGATTCTTCCTCGCGTGTAGGTTTCGTCGGAACTACCTTACTCCGGGCTAGCCGCAGAAGGATCCGGAGCACGTCGGAATCATTCCTGTCGATGTATTCCTGGTCGGGCTGATTGAAATAGGACAGCAGACAACGATAGCAGCCTTTGACGCAATCGGCTTTCGGATCCGTCGTCAGCAGAGATGGGTCACTTGCCTCAATCGCCTTCTCGACACCTTGGTAGTGCATGAGGTCGAGCGCCGCGCGCGCGACCCGCGCGAGCGCTTGCGATTCGCTCGTCAGTCTTCCAAGGACGCCAGCGCCACCTTCGGTTGATTCAAACGCGAGAATCGCTCGGCGCTTGTCGCGGGTCGGCACTGGCTCCGTGAGCGTCTCTCCTTCCTCTAGCTGAAAAACAAGGTCAAGACCGCGTGCGAGAGCATGTTGTAAGGTCGCCATAGCGCTCTCACCCAGAGGTTCGCCGAGTACCCGGATTAGAGCGGCGTTTTTGTTGTCCTGAACGATTGGCACAATGCGCTGCTTAATCGGTTCGTCAGGAGCGGGCGTTCCTTCTTCTTGGATTTCACCTCCAACCCAGCGGCCTGTCGCGGGGTCGATGCCGAACCCTAGAATGCTCTTTTCTCTACGCCGCCTAAGACCCTTGTTCAGTCTGCTGATAGTCGCGCCAGAGGCGTAGTCGAGCCGTAGAATTGGACCGTCTGAGTCGGTCGCGATCGCCGACGCAACATCAAGCAGACCGTCGCGGCGAGGCCAAGCAAAGATCGTCTGGATCTCGAATCCTCGACGCTGGCGATCCTCGTCGTTTGCTGTGATCCGTTCCGCCGGTTTCGTTTCGACATTGTCGATCCGCATCACATTGCGAATCGGGTGTATGCCCGCGATTGGTGAGGCGCAAACATGGCAACGTTCGGGCTCGTCCTGCTCGTGGCCGGCACCGCATTCGTCGCACACGTATATTGTCGACGTCGCGAGTCTTCCTCCTTCCTCGCTCCGTACGCCGGCAGGCAACTTAGCTTTGTCGACTCTATAGGCTCTCCCCTCATGATAGATGAGGCTGCCAGGTCCGAATTCCGCGATAGCAAGGAAGCGCGCACGCTGTAGGTATGCCGCCTTAGGCCCTCCGGCGCCGACTGCCGGAACGTAGGCGTACAGCGGAAGCCGCGGGAAGTTGTAACCAGGAAGGAAACCTTCCGTCGCGAGATAGCGATAGGTGTAAAAATCTGATCCGCCACTAGTATTACCACGCTCCAACAGCGCCAGTTGCTCGTTGGCCTGAGCCTGTTGAACCTTGGCTTCCCTGCGGTCTGCGGCCGATATGCCATGCGTCTCAGATTTGCGATTTGCCTCAATGAGCTGAGCGCGCGCACCCTGATAGAGTTGACGCCAGCGATCAAAAGCCTTCGAGAAGCGCTCCATGGCGTCTGAGGATGTAACGCTTGCAAAGGCCTCCCGATCTAATGCCCACGGCGCGGCTTGCGGCGTCAGCTCGGTGCTGATGCTTGTGAGGATTCGCTCCATTCGCTTAACGGCGCGCGTCGAGACTTCCGAATTGCTAAGTGCCATCGTGATATCTTTCTGCACCGGCAGAGCGCCATCTGCGAGATCAAGGACATGTGGGATGTCGGCCGACAATTCCTTGCCAGTCTCGGCCAGCCACACGGCGTGAAGATGAGCTTCAATGAGATCGCGGTTGGCAAGTTCAATTGCGGGCGGCCGAACATATCCATTGACCATGCGCTCCGGTTTCTCAAAGTAATACTGATCATGCGGGCTTTGCGCTGCACAATATGTTATGACGAGCGCGGCCTGTCCGGACCGACCGGCACGGCCTGAACGCTGCGCATAGTTGGCGGGGGTAGGCGGCACGTTGCGCAGATAAACTGCGTTCAGTGCCGAGATATCAACGCCTAACTCCATCGTTGGTGAACAGAACAGAGCGGGCAGGAAGACGTCGGGCTCGCCAGCCTGGCGCATAGCGTCCTTAGCCTCATTTATTTTGAGCTTGTCTTCATCGCCCCAGCGGAACCGCCATTCTCGCCATTGGCGTTGCGTCTGTTCGACTTGGGCTGTGTGAGCTCGGCCTTCTAATCCAAACAGGCCCGCTCCACCGTCGGAAAGAGCCTTGGCGAGTGAACGATAAAGATCGACGAAATAGGGATTGGGCGCTTTTGAATCGTTTCGTCCCTCGCCGCTTACTAACCGGACGGCATTGGCCGCAAGGCGCCATCCATCGACATCAAAACTGGTTGTGACCGGGCGGACTAACTGGTAGTCAGCCGCCGCCACAAGTAGCGACTTCAAGACAGTTAGGTATGTCTTGCCATCAAGTCTTTTCTTCCAGAGCGTTGGGTGGCCTAGTCGACGCGCAAGGCCACTGCGCGGGCCAGCCCGAAGGATTAGAGGCTCACCCCGCACTCCCGCATCAGCTTTTTTCGGCGCGTCGATTATGAGAGCTGCAGCGACGCGAGGATTTTCCTGCTGCGAGATCGACCACGGTTCGCGCAAGCTTTGGCGTGCAGCATTCGCGGTGGCCTCTACGGTAGTCGGATCGAGAGGATCAGCTGTGACGGCCAGTCCACGGCGCATCGTCTCGAGGAGAATGAAGAGAGCCTGTCTGCGCGTGGGTGGGTCGGCATGCTTAAGCTCCGGCGGTGCCTCAACGAATACATTGTCGTCTGCTGCCAAATCGTCGAGCGAAAGATACTCAGCGTGGACTAACCCCAACTCTTCGAGGTTGGGATTGGTGAAGCGCCAGCCTCGGCGCTGATCGGCCCAGACCCTATAGGCAAAGACTCGTGACAGAGTCCGTTCTGCGGCGACTTGTCCGGCCCCTTTTATCTCGGGATCAAGCATCCATTCGCAGCGGCGGGATCGATTGGCTGCCGTGAAACCTAGCGCTGCCTGGATTTTCCGACCGAATTCGTCATCTGCGAGCCCATCAGGCCCTGCAGCGATGACGGCCGCGAGAATCGCCGCTCGCAACTGCGCTACGAATAGAAAGTCATTGAAATGACCGGCCTGAAGTGCGGCGTCCTGTCGATTGTCAGTGAAGCCAAGCACCTTGCGCTTGTCGATGCGGAACCCGCTGCTGGGCGCGTTCATCCAGCGGAGCGTGCTTGAAACCAGGAGCGTTGTGGCAGAACTTCGGCCTTCGGCCGAAAGACCCGCCAACTTGTTGATTTCTCGCGCTTGTCCGGGGGGTTGATCCTTACAGGCGGGGCAGAAACGGAACTTTCCTGGTAAGAACCATGCTTTGCGCCCCCGCATGCCGATTACACCACTCTCATCAATAATTACAGGCTGCGGGGCAAAAGGACGAAGGTTGCTCTTGATACGGCCAGCGGGGTCTATCCAATCTTCGGGGTATTGCTCAGGAGTACCGTCGAAAGTGAATTCGGTGTCTGCCAACGGCTCGGGCATCAAATAGCCGGCCTGCTCGGCGCGATCTTCATTATCGAGTGGCGGCTCGTCGATTGGCCTGGGAACAGCTCGGCGTCTCCCGTCTTGGTCGCTCAGAACGATTGGATGATGCTCTTGCCCGCAGTTCCGGCAGAAGAAAGTCGGATAGAGTCGAGTTTCTTTCTCTTCCGGATCAAAAAGTTGACCATCGAGCGTGACGCGGCGGCGGGTGGGTTCTCGAAGAGTCGAGTAGAGGCGCCCGGCACCGCAAAAGAATTGATGTAGTTTGAAGGCCATGAACGCGCGATCACTCGTTCCACCCCGCTCGCTTGCGGGCTTGCTCATGAGGATCAGCATCGCCTGAATCTGCGACTGACAGCGCTCAGGATCGCGGCCGGTCTGGGTAGCCAGTTTTTGCGCTGCATCTTTTAGGGTGATCGGCGGATGTCGACGGAGGCGCTGACCATCTTCGAGTCCAATTTCGAGCTCGATCCATACTGGGAGCGGATGCGACCGGAGCTCACCGTCGGAGAGAGAAACGGGGATCTCGTCGTCGATCGCGGCGCCGAGCTTTCCCCCGAGCGATTTCACGTTCATCGCGGGATCGGTCGCGCGTTCGAGGCTCTCACCAATTACCGCGTCACTGGTGATCTGAGTTCCGAACAGGCGTGATGCAACGATCGCGACTGCTGCCGCAGGATCGTTGGTCGCGTCATCGCTTGCCATTGTGGCGGATGTGCCGATGAAAATGGGTACTCGATCTCGGCACAGACGATCCCGAAGCCGCCGAACCAGCATTGCCACGTCGGCGCCTTGACGACCGCGATAGGTATGCAACTCATCGAGGACGATAAAGTCGAGGTCCTTCGCGTTGCTGATGACCGCCTGATCGAGGCTGTTCTGCCGCGTCATCAGCAGTTCCAGCATCATGAAGTTGGTCAATAGAATGTCGGGGCACAGTTCTCGAATTCGCTCTCTCTCGTCGGCCCCTTCCTGGCCAGTATATCGTTCGAATGTTGGCCGAAGCCGTTCCGGGAGCTCCGACTGGTTGAAGAACTTCCTCAACTCTTCCAGCTGGCTGTTGGCGAGTGCGTTCATGGGATAGATGACAATCGCCCGCGTCCTTGGGGACTCGCCAGCGACTCTAGCTTTTATCGCGGCATCTATAATGGGAACGAAGAAGCAGAGCGATTTACCGGATCCAGTTCCAGTCGTGACGACAAAACTCTGCCGCGCGGATGCCTTCGCAAGGGCCTGCGACTGGTGGCGATAAAGAGTGATTGGTTGGCCAGCTATCCGAAATACTTGGCCTGTACTCGGATGCAGAGAGCCGTCTGCGACCAGTGTGTCGATTGCAATGTCGCGCTCGAAATTCGGATTGATACTGACTAGAGGTTCTGGCCAAAAGCGTCTATAGCATAAATGTCCTCAACCTGGGCCCGAATGTCAGCCGCACGTATTTGGGTGAATGACCGCGCAAAGCGTTCGTAATCCTGAACCAAGGCGCGATCCAGATCGAAAACGTCGATAGTCGTTACCCCCGCAGCGTAGGCGCTTCTATATCGGCAGCCGAGCTTTTGAGGCCAACCTAGTCCATTGGCGCGCGACAACGCAACTTTGTGTTTTTAGGCGCGTACTACCGGTCTGGCACCCAAACGCGGTCACCCGATGGGAATCGTTTAACCGTCAAGTTGCTCGGATTAAAATACCAGCATATATTGAATGCTGCTGGTAATCTTGTCAATGTCCTTCGAAAGGGAAAAAAGAGCCTTCAGCCGAAGTGGCGGCCTGCTCCGTACCGCTGCCGCGCTGCGTGCCGGAATCCACCCTCGCACACTGTACGACATGCGCGACGAGGGCGTAGTCGAGCAGCTCAGTCGCGGCCTCTACCGTCTGGCGGACCTCCCGGCGCTCAGCAATCCCGACCTTGTAACCGTCGCGCTGAAGATTCCCGCCGGAGTGGTGTGTCTCATCTCTGCCCTAGCTTACCACGAGATTACCACCCAGATTCCGCATGAAGTCCATGTTGCACTGCCGCGCGGTACCGAGCCTCCGCGACTCAAGCATCCTCCGCTCCGCGTGTTTTGGTTTACAGGCCGCTCGTTCTCGGAAGGCATAGAAACGCACAATCTTGACGGGATCAGGCTTCGCGTCTACAGCCCGGAAAAGACGCTGGCTGACTGCTTCAAGTATCGGAATAAGCTCGGGCTCGATACAGTCCTCGAAGCCCTGAGGCTCTATCGAAGCCGAAAACGACCCAATGTTGACGAGCTCATGAAATTCGCGCGCGTCTGCCGCGTGGAAAAAGTAATGCGTCCTTACCTCGAAGCCCTTCTATGAAAAAGCCGAGCACAAAGAACATCGGAGCGTCGGTCCGGCAGCGGCTCCTCAACAAAGCGCGCGAGACCGAGCGTCCCTTCAGTGAACTGCTGCAATATTTCGCGATGGAGCGGTTTTTGTACCGGCTATCCAAGTCAGAGTATGCGGAGAAATTCGTTCTCAAGGGTGCTCTGATGCTGACTGCGTGGAACGCGCCCCTGCTTCGTCCAACGATGGATATCGATCTTCTTGGCCGGATTGGCAACGACATCGGGGCAATGGCGGCCATCGTAAGGGAAATTTGTGCAGGGCGCGTCGAGCCGGACGACGGCCTGGTCTTCGATGCCACGACCGTCCAAGGTGAACACATAGCGGAGGCTGCCGAGTACGAGGGTGTTCGTATCCGGTTCCGCGCAACCTTGGATGCCGCGCGTATTCAGATGCAGCTCGATGTCGGCTTCGGCGATATCGTGGTGCCGGCGGCGGTGCCGACGATCTACCCCACAATCCTCGATCTGCCCGCTCCGCACCTCCTAGCCTACAGCAGAGAGACCGCGATCGCAGAGAAATTCGAGGCGATGGTCAAGCTTGGTGAGTTGAACAGCCGAATGAAGGATTTCTTCGATATCTGGCTTCTGTCGCGATCGTTCGATTTTGAGGGACCGAACCTCTGCGAGGCGATCGCGAAGACTTTCGAGCGAAGAGGAACCGCTCTGCCAAAACCTGAGCCGATTGCGTTGATGCCAGAGTTTTCCGCCAACCCGCAGAAACAAGCGCAGTGGGCGGGGTTCATTCGGAGAATGAAGCTTCGCGATGTGCCCTCGCTCCCAGAAATAGTCGATGGGCTGAAGGAATTCCTGATCGCACCAATGCGCGCCGCATCCGAGCGCGAGCATTTCGATCTCGGGTGGAGTAGGAGACAGCGGCAATGGCGAGGGGAGAGAGCTTAGCCCGGATGCCGCTTACAGTCCGGAAAACCTGTGGCGGCGGCTGTTTGCGTTCATCTTGTAGAAAGTCGTGGCGCTACCGGCACCGCCGGGATAAGCGCCGCTCAGTCGTGACTCGGAAATCGGTAAGCAATTGACGATGAATTTTGCGAACGTTCAATTTCCGCAAGCTCTGCTGAATGCCCAAAGGGACGGACGGCTGGTTATCTTCGCTGGGGCCGGAGTGTCTTATCCTCCACCTTCAAGCCTTCCCGATTTCCCGAAGTTGGCCGAAATCGTCGGAGAGGGAGTCAGCCCGAGGTCAGCCAACGAGCGGGAAGACCAATACTTAGGGCGCCTTCAAGTTGGTGGCCTGAATGTCCAAAAGATAGCCAGAGATAAGCTGACAGTTGCGGATTCTAAGCCCACCGAATTGCACGGTCTCGTATTCCGGCTGTTCAAAAGTACGTTAACGACGCGGATAGTTACGACGAATTTTGACCGACATTTCACGACAGCGGTTCCCGAAAAACTCAGATCAGGCTTGGAGATTTTCTACGCGCCGGCTCTACCGCTCGGGCGTGAGTTCAACGGGCTAGTTTATTTGCATGGTTCTGTAGATCGAGATCCCAAGCTCATGGTCCTGACTGATGCGGACTTCGGGCGCGCATATTTGACCGACGGCTGGGCTACGCGATTTCTGATGTCTTTGTTCGAAGATCACGTCGTTCTCTTCGTGGGCTACTCGCACAACGACATTGTTATGAATTACCTGGCGAGAGGATTGCCACCAAGCGCACAACCTAGGTTCGCTCTGACCAGCGAAGCAGACTTCGGCCGCTGGAAACTTCTTGGAATCGAGGCTCTGCACTATCCGCCCGACAATAAACACTCTCAATTGACCGAGGCTTTGAGACAGTGGGTGGCGGCAGTTGAAATGGGCGCGCTAGATCACGAAAAGAGAATCAAAATAATTGCAGTGCTCCCGCCTCCCGAAGAGGGTTGCCCAGAAGCGGATTATCTGCATAGCGTTCTAGCTGATCCGGCCGCCCTTCAGTTCTTCGTACGAGATGCCTCCTCGATTGAGTGGCTCCGATGGGCCGAGTCCGACCCAATTTTCAAATTACTGTTCGATCCAGATGCTCCGGAATTGCGAGACGTCAATTCGATGACGCGACGGGCAGCAACGTATTTGGCTTCCTGGGTAGCGAGCTTGTTCGCCATCGATCATCAGGATGAAGTCTTCGAATTAATTGCGCGCCACAACGGCCGCATCCATCCGCTTCTTCGCGAGATTATTCTTGATCGTTTGGCGATTAGAGAGCCGCGGCCGGCCTCACCTGTCATGGCGAAGTGGATCGCTTTTCTTTCTGAAGGAACTGAACGCAAGGGAGTTCTCTATCTAGAAAATCAGGCATTGCTGCGCTGTAAACTACCCGACGACCGAGAGACCGTAATTTTGCTCTGGCGCCAACTCACAGACATCGCATACATAAATCAGTCCGGGGAATTTTCGGTAAGGCTCCGAGGTGAGGGTTTTTGGCTTGAAGAAGCTTGGAAAAAGGTCATCCGGCCGAACCTAGGGCACTTGGCGCCCGATCTCGCGCTAATGTTCACTGAGCGATTGGAGCGGGCGGACAATCTGCTTCATGCTAGTGGCCGTGACCAATTCGGCGATCCGATCAGTTTTTCGTGCGGGGCGATCGAGGAGGGTCCACATGAGCCTGTTTTGTTGGAGGACGTGCTCCGTCTTGCCTATTGGGCACGCCAGATTCTCAGCTGGCTGCTAGCCTCAAAGCGAAAAAAATTCTTGCCGGTAGAGATCGGCTGATTGAAGAAAACGGGCCTCTCGTGCGTTGTATAGAGTGCGTAGCCCACGCAACTCGACGCGACACGGGAGGCCCCAGAGATGCGGTTGAAGGTA
>WNFF01002438.1_pt1 | contig 21057 bp, 21 predicted proteins | sample 5400441 | NCBI WGS metagenome assembly WNFF01 (sample SAMN13153345, study PRJNA577476) | soil metagenome | isolation source: 120 cm saprolite under Douglas fir tree site 2 hole 3 replicate 1 | place: USA:California | collected 2015-04-18
CAGAAGGCGCGTGAACGAACATCGGGCGTGGCGCCGGCCGGCGTCACGCCCGATGCTTTTGCGACGGAGCAATCGCGATCAGAATTTCGCGTTGGCCGAAAACATGTAGACGTTGCGATTGTAGCTCAGCACGCCGACCCGATCGGAGTTGAAGTCGACGTGGCGATAGTCGAACCCGAGGGTGAGCCACGGATAGGGGAAGTAGCGCAGCGAAAAGAGCGGCCGGGTGTAGCGATCGACCTTCGTGCCGTTCACGATGTCGTTGATCTCGTCGACGAAGTAGGTCGCGCCGACGCCGACCACCAGGTTCGGCAGCAGCAGATAATCGAACCGGGCGCCGCCCCAGCTCTCGATCAGGCTCGATCCGCACCCGATGAACACGTTGAAGGTGAGGCAGGTGACCGCCGTCTCCTTGGCGTCGCGGCGGCCCTGCAGCGTCAAGGTGAGCCGGTCGGTGAGCAGGAACGCCATCGAGGTCGCGAAGGTCCAGCTCGAGACCGGCAGGAAGGTCGCGCCGTTGTAGTCCTGCCGCATATAGCCGGCGTAGGCCTCGCCTCGCACGCGGCGGCCCTGGCCCGGCTCCAGCAGCACGCCGCCGACGACGTGGAAGCCGTTCGAGTCGAACTCGTTGACGTTGAAGTCGCGCCGGTTGGGCGTCCCCTGCACGAAGACGCTGGTGAAGGGCGCCACCACGTAGCCGACCCGGATCGGGACCGCCGCGATCGTTCCGTCGCGGAAGTCCTGCAGCGCCACCGTCCCGTCGGTGAGCAGCGCGTTGTCGAAGTGGATCCAGGTCGCGGCGGCGCCGATCGACGTCCACCAGCGGTCGCGCCGGTGATTGAGCGCGGCCGCCACGTCGACCTGGTCGAACGCGATGGGTTTCAGCGTCTGCGGGAAGATGGTGCCGTTGACGATGGCCTCGCCGACGCCGCGCTCCTCGTGGCCGTGGAAGTACTGCGCGCGGCCCTGGAATTGGGTGTCCGGATTGAGCAGGACGGTGCCGCCCACCGAGGCCGCGCCGTTCACCTGATTCTCATTGTCGAACTTCGCGTATTCCCGCTTCTCGACGAAGGCGTGCGCCTCGAAGGCGTGGTTCTGACCCGTGTTGGTGACCGCGAGCTCGGGACGAATGACGAAGAGCCAGTCCTTCTGCTTGTTGGCGTGGGTCGCGAAGACGTTGTCGTCGAACAAGGCCGCGGCGGTGACCATCGGGAAGAAGGTCCAGCCGTCGACCTTGTGGCCGGGCGGCTGCGCGTTGAGCGGCGCCCAGAAGGTGGCGACCGACTGCGCCGCCGTGGGCGGTCCGCCGGCGAGCGGCTGCGCGGTCGCGCGCAACCCGGACGGCTGGATGCTGGGTGCCGTGGCGGGCGGAGTTGGGGTGATCGTCTGGTCAGCGGGCGACTGGGCGAGCGCAGGTTGCGCTCCAAACAACAGACATGCGACGACGCAGACTAGAGCCGGTGCCCTCATGCCAACCCCCGACGCCACAGTCGCGACAAGCAAGGTCACCCGCGCACACGAAGTGCTGCACGCACGGACGCCTACTACGCGATGCGGACTTGTTGTGATTCCGCGACCGGAAAAATTAGTGCACGCGTTGTGACGTGCGGCAACGGAAACCGACTGCCCATGGCGTCCGCAGCGTGGAATGCCCGTGGGCGGGTACAACGAGCGCCGCGGCCATGCCGGCAGATACCCGCATCGCTCTGATGAAGCGGGCTCTTTCGTGCCGGCGCGGTGGCTACGCGCCCTGTGGATAATTTGTGGACAACGGTGCTGGATCGCGCATCGCACGCACGGCGCCGACAATAATGTCCGGACAGTGTGGCCCGCGGGTCACGCCCCGCAAGCTTTGCTGGCTGCGATCAGCTCAGCCGATACAGCGCCTTGGCGTTGCCGGCGTAGATGCCCCGGCGCTGCTCGTCGCTCAGGCTCGGCGGCAGCGCCATGAAGGGATCGTCGAAATCCCAGTGCGGGTAGTCGCTCGCGAACAGCACGCGGTCGAAGCCGATCCAGGTCATCACGTCGATGAGGTGCTCGGGCCGCTCGGCCTCCTCCATGGGCTGGGTGGTGACCCAGAGATGCTCCCGGATGTATTCGGATGGCGGCCGCTTGAGATGGGGGACCTCGTCGCGCATGCGGTTCCAGTGCTTGTCGAGCCGCCAGCCGAGCGCCGGCAGCCACCCGAAGCCTGACTCGATCAGCACGATCTTGAGGTCGGGGTAGCGCTCGAACACGCCCTCCATGATGAAGCTCGTGACCAGCGCCTGCGACGAGGTCGCGTGCTCGGTCATCTCCTCGATGTAGAACGACGGCCAGCCCGAGTTGGTCGCGGCCCAGCCGCTGTAGCCGAACACGTGGATGCCGACCGGCAGGCCTGCCTCCACGGCGGCCTCGTAGATCGGCCAGTAGCGGCGGCGGCCGAGCGCCTCGCTGCTGCGGCTCAACATGAACACCTGGGCGAATTCCGGCCGGCCGGCGCAGCGCCTGATCTCCTTGCGGGCCGCCTCGCCGTCCTCGTAGGGCACGCACACCGAGGCGCGCAGCCGCGGCTCGCGGCCGACCCAATGCTCCACCTGCGCCTCGTTGGCGGCGGTCGCCATGGCGGCGCTGAACTCGACGTTCTGCTCGCCGAGCCCGCTCGGCGAGAGCGGATTCATGATGGCGTGGCCGATGCCGTAGAAATCGAGGTGCTGGCGGCGGATGAAATCGAGATCGCTCCCCGGCAATCCGCCACTGGGCGGCCAGGCGTCGCGGCGCGCCGCCTGCGGCGCCGCCTTGGGAAACGGATAGCCCTTCGCATAGGCGTGGCGCTGCCGGATCCCATAGGTCTGCAGGTACTGCCACCAGCGCGCGGACAGATGCGGGCGCAACTGCTCGAACGTGAGCTTGGGATGGAAATCGCAGTCGATGATCTCGACCTTGGATTTCTGCGCCCTAAGGGGCGCCTTGAGCTCCATGTTCATGGCCGGCTCTCCTCGGACTCAATATACGCCGATGGCGCTGGTTCCGACAGGCCCTCGCAATGACTTCGGCAATCACTCGCCCTTGATCCCGGCCTGCCTGGCGATCTCGACCCACTTCTCGATCTCCTTGGAGAACCAGGCGTCGAGCTCCTTCGGAGTCATTCCCTTCGCGTCGATGCCGAGCGGACGCGTGCGCTCGGCGAATTCGGGCGATTCGACCACCGCGCTGAGGTCGGCGGAGAGCCGCTCCACGAGCGCGCCTGGAATCCCGGCCGGGCCGATGATCGCGTTGAAGGCGACCGCGTTGAAGCCGGGATAGGTCTCCGAGATGGTCGGCACCTGTGGAGCGCCGGGCAGGCGCGGCGCGCCTGCGCCGGCGATGAGCTTCAACTGTCCGGTGTCGACGTAGCGCCGCGCCGAATGCCAGATGTCGAACATCAGCGGCACGCGGCCGGCGATCACGTCGGTGAGCGCGGGCGCGCTGCCGTTGTAGGCGATGTGCTGCATCTTGATGCCGGCGCGCTGCTGCAGCATCTCGCCCGCGAGATGGCCGACGCCGCGCGGGCCCGGCGAGGTGTAGTTGAGCGGCTCCGCGCTCTTCTTCGCGGCGGCGACGACCTCGGCGAGCGTGCTCGCCGGAAACGAGGCGGTAGCGACGAGCGCCACCGGCTGGATCGCGATCATGCCGATCGAGACGAAGTCGCTGCGCGTATCGTAGGGCAGCTTCATGTTGAGCGCGGGATTGATGAGGAACGAGTTCGTCGCGATGCCGACGGTGGCGCCGTCCGGAAGCGCCTTTGCGACCGCCGCGGTCATCACGATGGTGCCGGCGCCCGGCCGGTTCTCCACCACCACGGACTTTCCGCCCCAGCGCGCCGACAAAAGGTCGGCGAGAATGCGCGCCACCACGTCGCTCGGGCCGCCGGCCGCGAACGGCACCAGGATCTTCATGGCGCCCGCGGGAAGCTCCGCCTGCGCGGCCGCGCCGGACGCGGCGAGCAGGCCCAGCGCAAGCGCAGCGAAGAATCTTTTCGTGCCTGTCCCGCCCACGTCGTCCCCTGCTCGATTTTTGACGCTCAAGTCTAACGCGTTTGTGTAAGAAAGGGCCACTCGCCCGCCACCATTCGTCTCATCGAAAGCAGAGGAGCTTTTCATGGCCGACAGCCTTGCCGCGATGCGCGAGGAGCTTGCCGTCGCCAACCGCATTCTCGCGCACGAAGGCATCGTCGACGCCTTCGGTCACATCAGCGCGCGGCATCCGACCGACTCGGGACGCTTCCTCATCTCGCGTCATCGCGCGCCCGAGCTGGTGCAGCCCGAAGACATTCTGGAATACACGCTCGACACCGAGCCCGTGCATCCGACCAGCTTTCGCCATTACGGCGAGCGTGTCATTCACGGCTGCATCTACCAGGCGCGGCCCGACGTGATGGCGGTGTGCCATCATCACGCGCCGTCTGTGATGCCGTACGCCATCTCGCGCGCCGCGCTGGTGCCGGTCTATCACCTCGGCGCCAGCATGGGCTTCAAGGTGCCGTTCTGGGACAGCCGCGACGATTTCGGCGACACCGCGCTCGTGGTGGTCAAGCCGGAGGAAGGCCGCTCGCTCGCCAAGACGCTCGGCAAGGGCTGGACCGTGCTGATGGGCCGCCACGGCGCGACCGTGGCCGGCACCTCGATCCGCCAGACCGTCTTTCGCACCATCTTCTCGGCGAAGAACGCCGAACTGCAGACACAGGCGCATCTGCTCGGCCATGTCGAGGCGCTGAGCGAGAAGGAGGTCGAGCTCGCCGCCGCCTACAATCTGCGGCCCGGGCCGCAGGAGCGCGCGTGGGATTACTGGTTCAAGCGGCTCAACGATGCGGAAGCGCGCGTGGCGCGGCCCGCGCAAGCCGCAAGTAGCCGCAAGGCGGCGAAATCGAAGAAGCCGGCGGTGAAAGCGAAGCGGAAGACAAGGAGATAGATTCGTAGGATGGGTTGAGCGCAGCGAAACCCATCATTCTGATTCACACCGTGTGGCGATGGGTTTCGCTGCGCTCAACCCATCCTACGGCTGCGACCGCTGCAGGCGCGCGACGACGACGTGGAGCAGGCGAAACCCGAACTGCGGATTCTGGAAATACAGTTCCTTGAACCGGTCGTAGTCGATCACCGCCGCCTGCACGTCGGTCTTGCAGCGCACGGTCCCGGTGCGCCGGCCGTCCGGCGTGAACAGGCCGATCTCGCCCAGCAGCGTCCCTTTGCCGGAGGTCTGATTGAGCTCGGGGATCTCGACCTCGCCGGCGACGATGTAGTACGCCGCGGTCGCGTAGTCGCCGCGCGCCATCATGATGTCGCCCGCCTTGAAATTCTTCGGACGCGTGTAAGGCAGCAGCCAATCGACGTTCATGTCGCTCCGGGTCGCGACGTCGATGTCGCGCACCAGCCGCAGCATGGCCGCGAGCCGCCACGCGCTGAGCGCCAGCAGGAGCACATTGAGCGCGAGCAGCGGATAAGCGGCGAGCAGGAGACAGTACACGATCGCCAGGGCATTCGCCGCGATTGCGGCGATGCGCAGCGGGATCATCGTCTCGGCATAGGCCGCATAAAGGCTCGCCAGCGCGGCGGCGATGCCGAACAAGTCCGCGATGTGAAGCTGCATGTGCGCGACCTCTCTGGTTCGAGCCCGGATCGGTGCAGCATAATCCGTAGGTTGGGTCGAGCGAAGCGTGACCCAACATGTGCAATTCCGGTGAGCTCGTAGGATGGGTTGAGCGCAGCGAAACCCATCGCCCGGCAACGATGCCCATGATGGGTTTCGCTTCGCTCAACCCATCCTACGGTCAATGAAAGCCACAACTCACCCGCGCGCCAGATACTGCGCGGGGTCGACCGGCGTCGCGCCTTCGCGGATCTCGAAGTGCAATTGCGGCTCGGTGACGCTGCCGGTGCGGCCGGACTTCGCGATCGCCTGGCCGCGCCGCACCTTGTCGCCGGACTTCACCAGCAGCCTGCTCGCATGCGCATAGGCGGTGACAAAGCCGTTGTCGTGGCGCACGAGCACGAGATTGCCGTAGGTCTTGATATCGCTCCCGGGCTGTCCGAAGCCCAGGATCACGCGGCCGCGCGCCGGCCAGTCGAACGACGGCGGCGCCGCGGTGCTGGTCCTCGCCACGAGGCTCTTGTTGGCCTCGGCCGCCATGGTCGCCAGACGGGCCGCTTCGGCTTGCCTCGCGGCCGTGACCTGCTGACCACGGCTGGCGACCACACCGGAAGACGGCGCATAGGCCGTCACGGCCCGCGGCGCATCGTCGGGTTTGACCGCCGTTTGCTGCGGCAACTGCGGATTCGCGGCTGGTCTCGCCTGGCGGGCGGGGGCGGGCGCGCTTGCCGGCACATCGACCGTGCGGACCTTCCTGGCCTCGTCCAATGCGCCGGCGGCGGGCGGCGGCGCAGCCGCAGCCGGCGCGGGCGCGGCCTGCATCCTCGATGAATAGTTCGCGCTTTCATCCGGCGTATCGAGGGCCCAGCGCCGCGCGAGCGTATCGACCCGCGATTCGGGCGGTGCGGCGGGGGCTCTCGCGACGTCGAAGCCGCTGTTGCGCTCATGCACGTAGACACCGCCCGCGATGACCACGACGAACAGCGCGGCGGCTGAAGCCATCAGCGGCCGGACGGAAAGTCCGCAATAGGTCAGCGCAAGAACTTCGCCGACCTTGCTCTTGATGCGCCGCCAGCGCGATTGCCGCGCCGCACGCGCCGCAATCCGGTCGAAGGCGCCGACGAACGCGCGCTCGTCGCCGTGATCGTGCGCCGCCTCGGCGAGCAGCGTTTCCCCCGGCGCATGCACGACGTCCTCGCTGAGCGCATCAGCGAGGTTGTGCAAGGCGTCGCGGTTGGCGTTCGGGTTCACGGCTTCGTCTCACAAAGACAGTTTTTCGATCCGGCGCCGAATCTTGGTGCGCTTGCTCTCGTATTCGGTCTTGTCGAGCCCGCTCAATTCCTGCAGCTCCTGGCCTCGCGCGCCCTCCATCATGCCGCGCACGATCGTCTGCGCGACCGGATCGTCATCGAACACGGCCAGCACCCTGGCGACGTCGATCGCCGCGATGGCGCGGCGCTCCTCGGCCGCGAGGTCGGCGTCCGCCGCGTCGTTCTCGACCAGCTCGGTCTTCCATTCCCACGCGATGCTGCGCACGACCCCCCAGAAGAACGCGACGGCGGGCACGCTGCGCGGCCATGCCCGCACGCCGCCGAGCACCCGGCAAATCGCCTCCTGGAGCAGGTCCTCATGGTCATAGGACGTCTTCTTCGCGTAGAGCCTCGCGATCTTGATCAGGGCCGTCTTGTCGGCCGCGGTCAGCGATCGAATGGCCGCGGCGGCCTCCGCGCGCGACAGCGTCGCGGCGGAAGCCTCGAATTGCGACGTCGAGAGCCCGGTGGTCGAGATCGTCGTCATTCGTTAATGCGCGCCAAGCGGTCCAATTCGGACATATCAAAGTAAATGTCTCTTGCTGCGCCACGTGTCCGATTTAGGGCAATTCCGCTTTTTTGACGGGATCATTGCCCTTTCGACCGGGGCGGACGCCGCGGCTTGTTGAATGCGCGCCGCCGGCAGCAATCCGGACATCACGCCCGAAATATTTTTTCCTGCGCCCGGATGTCCGGTTCGGGGCGGCGGGTGCGCTTTACCGATCGAGCGCCGGCACACCCGCCGGCCGCAAGGAGATTGCCCATGGCGCAGGCCATCACTGCATCCGTGCCGGCAAAGCCGTTCCACCTGATCCGCGCGATCGCGGGCGACGCGCGCCACTTCCAGATCCTGGCGCTCGCGTCGCTGCTCATCTTCAATATCGGCTGGCTCGACTTCGGGGCGAAGCCATTGAACAGCGCGCTCGCGATCGCGAGCGCGCTCATCACGCAGGCTCTCTGCTCGCGCTGGTGGGGCCTGCCGCAGGTCGACCTGCGTTCGCCGCTGATCACCGGCTTCTCGCTCAGCCTGCTGCTGCGCGTCGACGAGCCGCTCCTCCATGCTCTCGCCGGCGCGCTCGCGATCGGCTCGAAGTTCGTGCTGCGCATCGACGGCAAGCACATCTGGAATCCCGCCGGTTTCGCCATCGCGGCGCTGCTCATGCTCGCGCCGAGCCACGTGTGGATTTCCCCGGGCCAGTGGGGCTCGAACGTGTGGTTCGCGGCGTTCCTCTCCTTCCTCGCCATCCTGGTGCTCGGCGCGGCGCGACGATCCGACATCGCGCTGTTCTTCTTCGGGACGCACGCCGCGCTGCTGCTCGCGCGCGCGCTCTGGCTCGGCGATCCGCTCGCCATCCCGCTGCATCAGCTCCAGAGCGGATCGCTCCTCATCTTCACGTTCTTCATGATCTCGGACCCCAAGACGAGTCCCGACTCGCGGCTCGGCCGTTTCCTGTTCGCGGCCGCGGTGGCGCTCCTCGCGCACTACCTCGCTTTCTTCATGCAGATGCGGCCGGCCCTCTACGTCGTGCTGTTCGCGCTCGCACCAGCCGTCCTTCTCATCGACCGAATCTTACCCGCCGAACGGTTCGCGTGGAGCCGTCCGGCAAGCCAAGGAGCCACCCGATGACCCGCAAACTCTCCGCCCGCTTGAAATCCACCGTCGCGCTGGCCGCGATCGCGGCCCAGCTCGTCGCGCAGGCCGGACCCGCGGCTGCGTTCTGCGGCTTCTACGTCGCGAAGGCGGACGCGAAGCTGTTCAACAAGGCCTCCAAGGTCGTGCTCGCGCGCGACGGCAACAAGACCGCCATCACGATGGCGAGCGACTACGAGGGCGAGCCGCGGGAATTCGCGGTCGTCATTCCGGTGCCGACCCTCATCGAGCGCAAGCAGATCGACGTGGTCGAATCGAAGACCGTCAATCACATCGACGCCTTCACGGCGCCTCGCCTGGTCGAATACCACGACGACGATCCCTGTCGGGACATGGGGCTGGTGGCGGTGCGTTCGTTCGGGCTGTCGTTCCTGCCGGCTGCTGCGCCACTAATGAAGCGTGCCGATGCGGCTCGCGGCGTGACCGTGGAGGCGCGCTACGACGTCGGCGAATACGACGTGCTGATCCTCTCCGCCAAGGAGAGCGACGGCCTGGTCCAGTGGCTCACCGAGAACGGCTATCGCATCCCGAAGGGCGCGGAGGCGGTGCTCGCCAGCTACATCAAGCAGAACATGCGCTTCTTCGTCGCCAAGGTGAATCTCGAACGCATGAAGACGATGGGCAACGCCTACCTGCGGCCGCTGCAGGTGCGCTACGAGAGCGCGAAGTTCATGCTCCCGGTGCGGCTCGGCACCGTCAACGCCAACGGCCCGCAGGACCTGATCGTCTATGCACTCACCAGGAACGGCCGCGTCGAAAGCGCCAACTATCGCACCGTCAAGATTCCGACCGCCATCGACGTTCCGCTCTACGTCAAGGGCGAGTTCGGACAGTTCTACAAGGCGGTGTTCGACCGCGCGGTGCAGCAGGAGGACATGCGCGCCGTGTTCGTCGAACATGCCTGGGACATGGCGTGGTGCGACCCGTGCGTGTCCGAGCCGCTGTCGAACAAGGAGCTGGTCGAGCTCGGCGCGCGCTGGCTTGGCGACGAGAGCGACGGCACCTATCGGCGCGTCCAAGGCTCCAATGCCTACGTGACGCGGCTGCACGTGCGCTACGACGCGGCGCATTTCCCCGAGGATCTCGCCTTCGTGGAGACGAAGGACCGCGAGAATTTCCAGGGCCGCTACATCCTGCGCCATCCCTGGAAAGGCGCCGCGTCCTGCTCGCGCGGCGAGGAATATCGCGCGGCGCTGCCGATCCGCTTCCGCCAGGAGGCGAAGAACCTCGCCGGCCTCACCGGCTGGTCGCTCGCCGAGATCGAGAGCCGCATGCAGCTCAACGGCCAGCCGATCAACGTCCGCTGAGCCGCGCGACCGCCGCCTCCGCCTCGCGCGCGAGCCGCGCGACGAGCGCGGCGGCGGGCTCGCGACGCGCCAGGCCGAGGCCCTGCCCGGCCCACAGCGAAAGGAATTCGGCGCGGCCCGCTTGTGCCGCGGCCGTGCGCAGCGGACGCGTCAGCGTGTTCTGCAGCGGGAACGGCAGGATGGCGCCGCGGTCGCGATCGATCTCCCGCATGAAACGGTTGACGATGCCGCGCGCGGCCTTGCCCGAGAACGCGCGGGTGAGGCGCGTGTCATGCGCGCCCGCCGCGAGGATCGCGGCCTTGTAGGCGTCGGGCACCCCGGATTCGTCGGAGGTCAGAAAGGCGGTGCCGAGCTGCACGGCGCTTGCGCCCAGCGCGAGCGCGGCCGCGACGCCGCGGCCGTCCATGATGCCGCCCGACGCGATCACCGGCAGCGGGACCGCGTCGACGACCTGCGGGACGAGCGCCATCGTCCCGATCATGCCGCGCTCGTAGTCCTCCGTGAACGTGCCGCGGTGTCCGCCTGCCTCGGCGCCCTGCGTCACGATCGCATCGACGCCGGCCTGATGCAGCGCGACCGCCTCCTCGACATTGGTCGCGGTGCCGGCGAGAAACATGCCGCGGCTCTTGATCGCCTCGACCGCGTCCGGCGGCAGCGCGCCGAACGTGAAGCTGAACGCCGCCGCGCCGCAGTCGAGCGCGGCGGCGAATTGCGCCGCAAACGGACTTGGGGCTGCGGCCGGCGGTGTCGGCGCGGGCAGAGCGAGCTCGGCAAAGAAGGGCGCGACATGGGCGAGCGCGCGATCCGCGTCGGCGGACGGAACGGCGCGCGCGAGCGTGGCGCCCGGCGCGAACAGGTTGATGCCGAACGGCCGCGATGTCTTGGCGCGTACTTCGCGACCGGCCTGGGTGATCTGCTCGGGCGTGAGATACGCGCCGCCGATGAAGCCGATCCCGCCCGCGTTGCACACGGACGCGACGAGCGCGGGCGTATCGCCGCCGCCCGCGAGCGGCGCCTGGATGATCGGATGAGACAGCTGCAAGCGCCGCATCAGCGCATTGGTGAATGGCACGGACGTTCTCCTGGCGCAGAGAACGTAGGATCGCACGAGGGAGAAGAGAAACTGTTTTATGTGAAGGCAGAGATCGCGATCGGCGAAAGCTGACGGGCGCGCCGCCGCGCGCACCATTTACGGTGCGCGCGGCCGGACAATCGATGCACAATGGCTACGTGCAGAGCAATCGATGCACCATCGATATTGCGCCAAACGCTAAATGCGGCCCATCAACACAAGGATGATCAGGATCACCAGAATCAAGCCCAGCCCGCCGCCCGGTCCATAACCCCAACTCCGACTATGGGGCCACGCCGGCAGCGCGCCGATGAGCAGCAAAATCAGAATAACAATCAGGATCGTACTGAGCATTACGGCGTCTCCTCAGCTTACTCCGACGAAATAATGCGGAGCCAAGGGCAAAGTTCCCCGCCGGGTTCCGCTCAGTCCTCACGTTTGGGTGTCGAGCGGCTGAGCATCAGCCCGACGAGAAATGCGCCCACCAGCGCGAGCGACACACCGCGCCGACCGCCGCCCAGCGCGCGGGTGAGATCGACCGCGCTCGCGAGCGCCGCCATCTGCGCGAGCCGCGCCGCCTGCCGGCGGGCCTCCTTTTCGTGACGGCGCCGAAGCACGATCATGACGATCACGGCGATCAGCGCGATCAACACGAATGCGCCGCCGAACATCAGGCAGGTCGTGACGGTGCCGTAGTCCTGCGCGAGCCGCACGAACCCTGCAGCGCAAAAAAACACCACTGCAATCACGCCCGCCGCGCTCGCGACGACGACGCAGATCGCGCTGTGCAGAATCGCATCGATCTTCAGCTTGAGCTGGGCGATCAGACCGTTCAACACGGCGCGTCGCTCCCGGCGCGGCGCTCAGCGCCGCCAAGCCGTGCCGAACAGGAATCCGAGCCCGACCGCCAGGGCGACGGTCGCGAGCGGATGCTCGCGCAGGGACTCCTCCAGCGCCTCCCCGACGTTCTCGGAAATGTCGGTGAAGGCCTCGCGGCCGCGCTCGCTCGCTTCGGATACGGTCTCGTCCAGATTTTCGCGTAGCCGGCGGACGCGCTCCTTCGCATCGCCGACCGCCTCGCTACCGGTCGCGCTCACCAATTGCGTGACCTGCTGCGCCAAACGGCCAAAATCGTCGCGCAGGTTTTGCACGTCGCGTTGGATGTCCTCCACCGTGGCTGCGGCTTCTTTCGTGGACGCCATGGAAAACACTCCGAAATCGCAGGATGGAAAGCAGGCCCGATTCAACGTCGGAAACGGCAAAAAGTTTCCCTGCCGGAATGCCTCAGTCGGGCAGCTCGCCCTCCTCCATCGTGAAGATGTGGCTGAAAGTCACCAGGCCGACGATGAGCAAGGGCATCGACAGGAAGGTGCCCACCGGCCCCCACAGCCAGGTCCAGAACGCGAGCGAAAGGACCACCACCAACGGATTGAGGGTCAGCCGCTTCCCGACGATGTTCGGCGTGATGAAATGCCCCTCCAACGTGGCGAGCCCGATGAACAGCAAGGGCGGCAGCGCCGCCTGGGCGAGCGACGGAAACGTGACGAGGCCGACCGCGAACAGGATGACCACGACCAGAGCCGGGCCGATGTACGGGATGTAATTGCACAGGAAGGCCAGCGCGCCCAGGAGCGCGGGATTCTTGAAGCCGAGAAGCCACGCGCCGGCGGCGGTGACGACGCCCAGGCCGAGATTGATGACCGACACGGTGCCGAAATAGCGCGTGAGATTCCGCTCGATGTCGTTGAGGATGCGAAGGATGCGCAACCGATCGTCCTGCTGCGCAAAGACGAAGATCAGGGTCTTGCGCAGCGCGTCCTGCCCCAGCAGGAAGGCAAAGAGCGTCGCGAAAAAGACGACCAGTTCGCCGACCGCCGGGGTGAGGAAACCGAGCACCGGTTGTATCACGGCGGGAAGATCGATCTTCACCCCGGCGGAGAATATGGACGACATGCTGCGGAACGCGTAGGCCCATTCTTCCAAGGCCTGCAGCTTCGCCTTGAGCGCATCGCCGAAATCGGACGCGTTGCTGACCACCGCGATGATCGGCGCCGAGACAAGCAGCGTCGCCGCCTGCAGCAGCAGCAGGAAGGCGACGACGACCGCCGTCGCGCCCAGCCAGGACGGAATGCGGTACGCGACGGCGAGGCGTATCAGAGGGCCGAACATCGCGCCGATGACGATCGCACAGGTGACCGGCAGTAGTACGACGCGCGCCAGATCCAGCGCGGCGCCGATCATGATGATGAAAATCCCGATCGCGGAGAATTGCGCGGCGGACCGCCAGAACGCCGCCGTGGCCGCGAGCGGCTTCGGATCGGTCAGATCAAGGGGGGCGCGTCCGCGGGAGGCGGGAGGCGGAAAGTTCGGGCTCTCCACGGTTACTCCTCCGGCGAGCGCCCGCGGTCCGCGCGGATGAATGCGATTGCCGCGCTGCAGAGCGCGCGCCGTCCAACAACGCGGCGGCGCACGGCCGGGTTCCGATGAGCCGCTCATTCTTATGGCCAGCCGCGCGCAATGGCGTCGCGGGAACCAGCGCGAAATCACCGAGTTGTCCCGGGAATTTCCTGTGGAGTGAGACGATGGGACGTTATGTGTTGCTGTGGTTGCTGGGCGTGCCAATCCCGATCCTGTTCCTGATCTGGGCGTTCGGCGGGCTTCATTGATCTTGTCGCGAAATCGTAGGGCGCAACAGGGAAGCCTATTGCGCCGCACCGAAGAGTGGCGGATTACGCTGCGCTAATCCGCCCTACGATCGGAGGCCGTTTCGAGCGCGTCGAAGACGTCATCCAGCCGCGTGCATCTCTCGAACGACCGAATGCGTTCGAACGCCTGCTCGGCTTGCGCCGCCGCCAGCTTGCGCGTCGCCAGGCTTTTGAATTTCGCCTCGACCTCGGCGTCCGTCATCGGATCGTCGTGGTGGCCGTGCGGATGATCGAGTTCGGCGCTGCGGACCTGCCCGTCCTTGGTCCTGATCTCGACGCGGCAGCGGAATTTTTCCGGAAACGCCCGCGTGAACCCGGCGTCTTCGACGACCGTGATCTTGTCGGCGAGCGCGAGAATGCGCGGATCGGTGAAGCGGACTGGCGCGAAGATCGCGTCGCTGAAGCCGCCGTCGACCAGCACCGCGGCGACGATATAGGGCAGGCTGTGGTCCGCGGTCTCGCGCGTCGACGGCCGCCACTTCTCGGGTCCGCTGCCGATCTCCTTGTAGGCGAAATCGTAAGTGCGAACCTCGATCGCCTCGATGGCGTCCACGTCGAGGCCCGCGCACAGCTTCAGCGCGGCCATCAGCGGCCCCTGCGAGTGATATTCGGTGACGAAAAACTTCATGTCGGCGGTCTCGACGGCGAGCGGCTCTTCCCCGAGTGCGTCGAGATCGATCGCACCGACCAAATCGCTCAAGCCCAGCTTGCCTTCGAAGGCCTTTTCGGGGCCGGTCATGCCCGCCTGCGCCAGCAGCGCGGCGAACAGGCCGTTGCGCGCCGCGTTTGCCTCGGCGGCGCCCTTCCACATGGCGAGCTGGCCGCGCCGCGTCACGCCGAGCGGCAGGTTGGGCGTCACGGCGAGCGCGAGCGCATGGACCATGCGGTCGCGCTCGAGCCGCAGAATCTTGGCCGTGGCGGCGGCGCTCGTGATGGCCACGTAAAGCGCATGATCGAGCCCCTTCGTCATCACACGGAGCGAGTGGTGGAGCGCACGGTGAAGCTGGTAGCCCCCCGTCATCGCGGCGATCACGTCGCGCCCGCCGGCGCCGGCGATCTGCGCGGCCGCAAGCACGGGCGCGATCACGCCGCTCGGGTGCCCGCCGCCGCCCGGAAAGCAGTCGTTGCCGTCGAGGTAGCGCGTCATCACGCCGTTGGCGAAGGCCGCGAGCTCCGGCAGCGCGCGCCGGCCCGTGCCAAGGATACGTGCGCCCTGAGGGACGTCGGCGCGCAGCGCCAGCGCCCGCGCAATGCGGCACGGCTCCTCGTCGAACGCCGCGATGCCGCAGGCGAGCGTATCGGCGATGCGGCGCTTCGCGGCGTGCACTGCCGCGGACGGCAGATCGGAAAAGGACAGGCCCGAGACGTAATCGGCAATCCGGCGGATCGTGTCGTCCGCGCCGGTCGCACGATCGGGCGTCAAGGCTCAGCCGGCAGGAAGGATCTGCTGCGCCAGCACCGCAAACCCGATGCCGGCAATCGCAGCACCCGCAAGCCGCGGCGCGAGCGCGGTCATCCGGCCGCGCACCGCGGCCGCGATGCCGATGGTGAGGGCGCTTTGCACGACGATGAGGCCGAGCAGATAGGCGAGCAGCGGCGAGGTCTCGGCGCCGAAGATCGACTCGCCATAGGCGTAGCCGTGAAAGAGGCCGCTCACCGCAAACAGCGCGGCCCACAACCCGGCGGACAGCGCGGCGCCGCGCGCCACCAGCACGCCGACCAGGATGACGGAGGCGGCGACGATCAGCTCGGCGCCGGGAATTGCGATCGCGTTGACGTGCAGCGCCACGCCGAGCGCGGAAGCGAGCACGAACGCGAGCGGCAGCAATAGATTGACGCCGGCGATGCCGACGACGACGCCGACCGCGACCAGGAACGCGAGATGATCGAGGCCGATCACCGGATGGCCGAGGCCGGACAAAAGGCCCTGCCCGAACGTCACGGGCATCGCCCCGCCCATGACATGATGGGCGAAGGCGGGGTCGGCCAGCACCATCAGGCTCACTATTGCTCCCGCGCGGCCAATCCAGGTCGTCATGACGTCATTATTCTCCGTGGCATGAATTTCGAATGCATCTTATCCGCTGGCGCGCGCGGGCGCCACTGGCAGGGCTTTGCCGCGGCCGCGTCGGGCGAGCCAGCCCAGCAGCAGGACGACGGCGGCACCGGCGGCCGCGATCATCCATGACTTGACGCCGGCATCGATCAGCCGCTGCCCCGCCAGGGGCTCATCGACAAAAAGCTCGCCGGCGGACCATCCAAACTGTGCCGCCAAGGCCCAGACCAGGACCGCAAGGCCCAGCAGCTCCGCAATGAGCAGCGCCTCCAACCCGATGAGCGGCGGGTTGAACGAACCCGCCAGCGCGAATTCGAGCACGATCAAGAGCCCGAGCGCGATCGCGACGAACCATTTGCACAGCCGGCTGACGAGCAGCGCCAGGATGATCACCGCGCCGATGATCACGAGCGGCAGGGTGGCGGCGAGCCCCGCCAGGAGGGCGGACAGGTCGCCGTGCGCCGCAGCTCCGATCGCCACCACATTATCGGCGCGCATGATCTGCAGGAACAGATTGCCGATGGCCAGGAACCAGATCGCGCCGCGCAGCTCGGTCGGGGCGTCCGCCAGAAGCTTGATGACGAGCCAGATGACGATGAGCGCGGCGATCCGCAGGATATAGATGAGTCCCGGGGGCAGCAGCGGCGTCACCACGAAGCCGCCGGTCAGGATCATGTGCAACGCGACCGCCACGACGGCGCCGACGATGACGGCGCGCAGCCTCTGCGGCCAGGATGGCAGTCCACGGCAGATCAGCGCGATGAGCGCCACCTCGTCGCCGGAGAGCTGGAAATCGAGCCACAGGATCTGAAACACCTGCGACGTCAGAATGGAACTCATTCGCCTCGCGCCCCGCTTCAATCCACCCGCACGCCGCTCGCCCGGATCGGCGCGGCCCATTTCGCGATCTCGCCGCGCACGAAGCCGGCGAGGTAATCCGGCGAGCGGCGCTCGGGCGCGACCAGGTCGGCGCCGATCTCGGTCATGCGCGCGCGCACCGCCGGCGTCTCCATGGTGGCGACCACGGCATCGTGCAGCTTGCCGACGATCGGCGCTGGCGTGCGCTCGGGCAGGAAAATCGCGCACCAGTTGGCGGCGGCGAAATCGGTCAGCCCCTGCTCGTGCGCGGACGCGAGCGTCGGCAGCACGGCCGAGCGCTCGCGCGTGAGGACCGCGATCGCCTTGACGGCGCCGGCCTCGATCTGCGGCACCGCGATCGGCGCGTCGAGGCACTGGTAGTCGATGCGGCCCGCGACCAGGTCCTGCAGCGCCGGCCCGCCGCCGCGATACGGCACGTGGGTGACATTGATCCCGATCGCCGCATTGAGCAGCACGCAGGCGATGTGCGTCGCCGAGCCGGCGCCGCCCGAGCCGTATTGCATCTTCGCCTGGTGCTGGCGCGCGTAGGCGATGAAGTCCTGCAGATTGCGCGCCGGCAGGTCCTTGCGCGCGATCAGCACCTGCGGCAGCTCGGCGATGAGCACGACCGGAGAGAAATCGGCCGCCGCGTTGTAGAGCGGGTTCTTGTAGAGCGTCTGGCTGTGCGCGTGCGTGCCGATGTTGCCGAGCACGAACTGGTAGCCGTCGGGCGTCGCCTTGGCGACCCGCGCCGCGCCCGTCATGCCGCCGGCGCCGCCGACATTTTCCACGACCACCTGCTGGCCCAGCACCTCGCCGAGCCGGCCGCCGAGGATACGGCCGACCGTGTCCATCGGACCGCCGGCCGCGAACGGCACCACCATGGTGACGGGCCGGCTCGGCCAGTCCTGCGCCGCGGCAGGCGCGACGAGAATAACGAGGAGCGTGAAGGCAAGACTTCGCTTCATCGCTCACCGAACCGCGGCACGAATCCAGCGCCTGATTTTTCGATGTGCCCCGCGAACGGCGCGCCGACGTGGCCCGGCAGGGTCCATGCGCCGGACGAGGCGCACAGCTCGAGCACCTTGCGGCGGCTCACCCGCGCCTGCTCGGCGTCCGAGTTCTTCGGAAAATTCCAGTGCGGATAATAAACCTGCAGCAGGTGATGGAAGACGTCGCCGATGAAGACGGCGCGCTCGCTTCCGCTTTCGAGCTTGAAGACGACGTGGCCCGCCGAATGGCCGGGCGCCGGGATGATCTCGATATGCTCGTCGAGCCGGTGCGGCCCGGTGACGAGATCGGCGCGTCCGGCCTCGACGATCGGCAGCACGCACTCGCGAAACGTGCCCATCTCGGCCGGCGCGGTCTTCGGATCGGTGTCGAGCTTGTGGAAATATTCGAAGTCGGGCTTGGAGAAGACGTAGCGCGCCTTCGGGAAGGTCGGCACCCATTTGCCGTCGCGCTGCAGTGTGTTCCAGCCGACGTGATCGTGGTGCAGGTGTGTGCACATCACAAGGTCGATCTCGTCGGGGCGCGCGCCGGCGGCGGCGAGGCGCTCCAGGTAGTTGGTATTGAGGTTGGTCCAGAACGGCCGGCCCGGCTTGATCTTGTTGTTGCCGCAGCACGAGTCGATGAGGATCTTCCTGCCGCCGATCTGCAGGAGCCAGCTGTGCACGCTGAGCTTGATGAGCCCGGTCGCCGGATCATAGTGGTTCGGCGCGAGCTCGTGCGCGTGCTTGGCCTCGAGCTCGTCGTTGAACTCCGGAAAGAGGTCGCGCGCCTTGTAGGTCGGGAGATACGTCTCCTCGACGCGCGCGATGGTGGCCTTGCCGACGGACAGAACCGTCGAGCGATTGTTCTCACGCAACGTCGTAGTCACCGCCATCCGCCGCCTCCATTTACATAGACCGTGTCCGCCGTCATGAAGGAACACGCATCCGAGCACATGAACAGCACCAGCTCGCCGATCTCCTCCGGCTCGCCGAAGCGCTTCATCGGCACGTCGTCAAGGAAGCGCTGTACCAGCTCGGGCGAGCTTTGCGCCGCCGCCTGGAACGGCGTCTTGATCGGGCCCGGAGAAATCGACAGGCAGCGGATGCCCTCGGTCGCGAATTCGCGCGCCACGCCCATGGTCATCGACACGACCGCGCCCTTGGCGGCCGCGTAGTGCACCGACGAATTGGGACCGCCGCGCCGATGCGCCATGCTCGCCATGTTGACGATCACGCCATGCCGATTGGCGCGCATGTGCGGCAGCAGCGCCTGCATGGCGTAGAACGTGCCGTTCACATTGAGCGCAAACGTCTTCTCGAACAACGCGTCGTCGATGTCGAGGAATTTCGACCGGCGCAGCGCCGCGCCGGCCGAGTTGAACAGGAAATGCACCGTGCCGAAGGTGTCGACCGCGCGCCGCGCCATCTCGTCCACCTGCCCGCGCGAGGTGACGTCGGTGCGCAGCACGAGCGTCTGGCCGCCCTTGTCCATGATCGCACCGGCGGTCTCGCGGGCGCCATCCTCGTTGATGTCGGCGCACACCACATTGGCGCCCTCGCGCGCGAAGATCAGCGCCGTGGCCCGGCCGATGCCGCTCGCCGCGCCCGTGATGACGATGGTCTTGCCGGAGAAGTAGTCGGGAGTCTTGGGCATGAGGCGTATCCCCTCCGGTCCGCCGCGCAGCACTCTTCTTCTATTGTGTGCGAGCCAGGAAGAAATAGTCTAGCGCATGTCCCGGCGAAGTGGATACCGGTTCGCCGATGAGGACATGCGCCAACGAATGAATCTAGAGTGTGTCCCGATTCCGCAGGAACGGGACACACTCTAGCCGCTCGTGGGAGCGTCAAGCCGGGGACTCAAGGACATGCGTAGCGTTCGATTGATCATTGTCGTGGTCGCGTCGCTCTTTGCCGGCGGCGCGGCGGCCGAATTTCCGGACCATCCGATCCGGTTGATCGTGCCGCAGGCCGCCGGCAGCGCGACCGACACGGTGGCGCGCCTCCTCGGCGCCGAGCTCGCCAAGGAGATCGGCCAGCCGATCGTGATCGACAATCGCGCCGGCGGCGCGCTGACCATCGGCATCGACCTCACCGCCAAGTCGGCGCCGGACGGCTACACCATCGGGATGGGACCGATCGGAGCGCTCGCGATCACGCGCCACATGGTGGCGAAGCTGCCCTACGACATCGAGCGCGATCTCGCGCCGGTCGCGCTGGTGACGCGGGGACACCTGCTGCTCGCGGTGACGCCGACCATGCCGATCAAGTCGGTGCCGGAATTGATCGCGTACGCCAAGCAGAACCCCGGCAAGCTCTTGAACGCATCGTCGAGCAACGGCTCTCCCGGCCACGTGGGCGGCGAGCTGTTCAAGTTCATGACCGGCACCGAGATCGTGCACGTGCCCTATCGCGGCGGCTCGCTCGCGATCAACGACCTGATCTCGGGCCAGGTGCACCTGATGTTCGAGAGCCTCAACTCGATCGCGCCGCACGCGCGCGCCGGCAGCGTGCGCGCGCTCGCGGTGAGCGGCGCGCGACGCTCGCCGGGATTTCCGGAGTTGCCGACGGTCGCCGAGGCGGGCGTGCCGGGCTACGAGGCCGGCACCTGGTCCGGCGTCATCGGTCCGGCCGGTCTCCCGCGGCCCATCCTCGACAAGCTCAACGCCGCCATCAACCGCGCGATCAATTCGGCGCTGTTCAAGGAACGCTTCGCCGTCATCGGCGACGAGCCCGCCGGCGGCACGCCGGAGGAGTTTGCCGAGGCGATCAGGAAGGATTCCGCCAAGTGGGCAGATGTGATCCGCAGGTCCGGCGCGAGGCTTGATTGACTCTCTTCGTAGGTTGGGTCGAGCGTCAGCGAGACCCAACGGCCGCGGTGCGCGCGATTGTTGGGTCTCGCAAGAGCTCGACCCAACCTACGAAACGAGAGCGATTAGCTCGCGCACATTGGCCGAGCGCTCCAGCGACCACACCAAGCCACACACCCGCTTCGCGCGCGCGAGCCCGATCACCGGCGTCGCGTTCGCCAAGAATTTCGCCTCGATGGCGGCGTCGCTCATGGGGTTATCGGCAGTGCCGCTCGCGTGCGCGATGTGGACCCGGTGAGTGCGGTCGCCGACCACGATCTCGGCATGCGCCTCGTCGCGGCGCAGCGACTCGTCGGCCACCGCGTTGACCTTGCGCCGCAGCGCCGCCACCAGCGGATCGCGCGCCTTGGCGTCGGAGTACTGCGCGATGCCGGCGGCGCCGTCCGCGAGCGCGACGGCGGCGGAATGGCGCGTGGAGAATTTCGACTGCAGACCGCTCGCCGGCTCGACCACGCCGGTGATCGTGAGCACGAGCGGGTGCACGCGCAATTTGATCTCGCTCACCTGGGCCGGATCGATGCGCTCGCGCTCGCGCAGCGCCAGGACGGCGTCGATCAGCGGATGCAGCACCACGCCGCACGCATAGGGCTTGTAGCCGTTCGTCTCGATCAGCCAGCGGCCGCCGAGGTCCG
>WNFF01004398.1_pt1 | contig 21027 bp, 20 predicted proteins | sample 5400441 | NCBI WGS metagenome assembly WNFF01 (sample SAMN13153345, study PRJNA577476) | soil metagenome | isolation source: 120 cm saprolite under Douglas fir tree site 2 hole 3 replicate 1 | place: USA:California | collected 2015-04-18
GGCGGCGGCGCTTCCCTATTCGAATGGGAAGGTGGGGATGTTTGGCGGATCGTACGTGGGGGCGACGCAATTCCTGGCGGCGCTCGCGAAACCGCCGCACCTGGCGGGGATTTGCCCGGAGGTGACGGCCTCGAATTATCACGACGGCTGGACGTATCAAGGCGGAGCGTTCGAACAGTGGTTCAACGAATCGTGGTCGACGGGTCTGGCGATGAACACGATGCGGCGGCGCGTAGAATCGAGCGGCAACGCGGTCGGTTGGATGAAAATTTTACCGATGCGGGCGTATCCCGTGTTGGAAGCGCCGGAGGCGGAAGGGCCGGCGCCGTATTTCACGGACTGGCTGGCGCATCCGAATTTCGATGAGTACTGGAAGCAGTGGTCGATCGAGGACCACTACGCGCAAATCCAGGTGCCGGTTTTTAACATGGGCGCGTGGTACGACATTTTTCTCGGAGGCACGCTGAAAAATTACGCGCGTTTGAAAACGGAAGCGGGCACGGAAGCGGCGCGGCACGGGCAGCGGCTGCTTGTATACGTCGGGGGGCACGCGGGAGGTTGGGACAACAGAAAAGTCGGCGCGGTGGACTTTGCAGAGAAACTGCCAATCGATGGCGATGAATTGATGCTTCGGTGGTATGACGGGCTGTTGAAAGGAGAAGCGAACGGCGTCGAGAAAGAAAAGCCGGTGAAGATTTTCGTGATGGGGAAAAATGAGTGGCGCGAAGAAGACGACTGGCCGCTGGCGCGCGCGAAAAACACGAAGTATTACCTGCATTCGGCTGGCGCGGCGAACGGATTGGCGGGTAGCGGGTCGTTGAGTATGGCGGCTCCCGCGGAGGAGAAGCGCCGACGATTGGCGGGCCGCTGTGCTGCGGGGCGCTGCCGACGGGGATTGGACCGCAAGACCAGCGGCCGGCGGAGGCTCGCGGCGACGTACTACTGTACACAACTCCGGCGTTTGCGAAGGATACCGAAGTGACCGGGCCGGTGTCGCTGGATTTGTACGCGAGCAGTTCGGCCGTGGATACGGACTTCACGGGGATGCTCGTGGACGTTTGGCCGAACGGATTTGCGCAGAATTTGACGAGCGGAATCCTGCGGCTGCGTTACCGGAATTCGCAGGAGAAACCGGAGCTGGCGAATCCGGGCGAGACGTATCACATTACGGTGGATTTGTGGGCGACGAGCAATGTGTTTCTCGCGGGGCACAAGCTGCGGCTGGAAGTCTCCAGCAGCAATTTCCCGCGGTTCGACCGCAACCTGAATACCGGAGAAGAACAGTCGCGCGCGACGCGGATGGTCAAGGCGACGAACGTGATTTATCACGACAAGGCACATCCTTCAGCGCTGATCGTGCCGATTGTGCCGTAGCAGCAAGTGACCGGTGGCCCGCGACCGGTGACCCGTGAGTGATTACTGGCGAGCGAGCACAGCCAGGCTAGTGCTCAGTCTCATGACCTGCTTTCCAACGTGTTATCAGAACATCTACACTCACCCGATCTGAGATTGACATTAGAGGGGCGGCCGCCCTATGGTTTCGCTAAGAGATAGAGTTTAAATCGAACCATCCGGACCAGAAGTACCCGCAAGCAAAGAAGCCGTGGATGTGGAGGTGACCCGCCCGTTCGCTCGAAATTTTCCCAACCAGCCATGTGCCGGAGCCCGAATTTTCCGACGGTGCGAGCAAACGCCCCCGCAAGCCAGACCAAGTGCGAAAGGAGAATTCCAATGAGGAGACATGGAGCCACGCTGGTAGCTGTTTCCATTTGCGCTGGCGCCGCGCTGATTGCGTCGTGTGCGAGGCCCTACCACGAGGAAACCGAACGCTACGTGTTCGTCGCTACGAATATTAATTTGCCGTACTGGCGGGAGGCGCAGGCGGGGTTCCTGGATGCGGCCAAAACACTCGGCGTAAACGGTGAACTCATCGGGCCGGCGACGTACGACCCCGGCGCGGAGGCCGGGATGTTCCGGGACATCGTGGAAAAGCAGCCTGCAGGGATCTGCCTTTCCGCGGCGCGGCCCGAGTTTTTCCGGGCGTACATTGACAAAGCGGTGGAGGAAGGCATTCCAGTTATTTGCGTGGATGCGGATGTGCCGGATTCGAAGCGCGTGCTGTACATCGGAACGGACAACTCGAAGGCCGGCAGAGAGAGCCTGAAGCGAATGGCGGCGCTCGTTCCGGGTAAAGGGAACATTGCAGTCATCACCATTCCGGGACAGCGTAACCTCGACGATCGATTGGCCGGCGTGGCGGACGCGCTGAAGAATTTTCCCGGGCTCAAGCTGACAAAGATCCTGGATGACAAGGGCGACTGGCGAAACGCGTTTGACCAGATCTCTGATCTGATACTAAAGAAAGAAAAAGTGGATGGAATTATCTGCTTGGAGGCGGCAGGGGGCAACGGCGCCGCCGGAGCGCTTCAGCGCTTCAACCTGGCAGGCAAAGTGCCCGTCGTAGCCTTCGACAACGATCCGGAGACGCTGGATTGGATCGAGAAGGGCGCCATTACGGCCACGATCACGCAAAAGCCCTACGTCATGAGTTACTATGGGCTGAAGTTCCTCGACGACCTGCACCACAACGCGGTGCACCAATTCAAAGACTGGCGCACTGCCTTGGCGGCGCCGATGCCTACGTTCGTCGATACCGGCACGGTGCCGGTGGACAAAAGCAACCTCAAGATCTATCGCGAGGCTCTGGCCTCCCACCCTGCACCGTTGTAAAGATTACACATCCTGTGCGGATCGTCGTTCCTCTTATGAAGAACATTCATTTTCGGAACAAAGTGCTCGCCGGGAGCCCTGGTGGTGCGGATCGTGCCGTAATGGATTTGGCAAAAGTACCTCTTCCGCGCTGGAGTACTTGCATCGCCTTGACATGGGTATTCACTCGGCCTACACTACGGAGTTTTTAGATGGTCCCGAAGGGCAGGCAGAGGCGCGGGACCATTTCGGACAAAGGAATGAACAGGAACATGCACTCAGCGGCATGCACAAGAGCATGAATAAAAGCACGGACAAGGTCAAGGCGGCCATGGACAAGAAAAGGCTGGAGTATTACAAAAAGAAATTGCTGACGCGGCGGGAAGAGTTGACGAAGACCATCGCGCGGACGCAGGAAGAGGGCCGCACGGCGGACGACGATCCGACGGTGGACCTGGCGGACAAGGCGGCGAACTCCTATACGAAGGAGTTTCTGTTTGGGATGACCAATACGGACCGCACGGTCCTGAACATGATCGATGCGGCGCTAAAGCGCATCCAGAGCGACGAATTCGGCGTGTGCGCGAATTGCCAGGAGGAGTTGCAGCAGAAGCGGCTGGAGGCGGTGCCGTGGGCGAAGCATTGTATCGCTTGCCAGGAAAAGATGGAGCAGGGACTGCTGCAATGATTGGCGAGGAACGGTTGAAAGCACGGGTCTGAAGACCCGCCGCTACTAGGCCCTTCCAGATGACTCGATTACTGCGGCGTACATTCCCTCTTTAATTAAAATAGAAAAAAGAGTAGAGTCTTGCGCGCATGGAGCACGAAAGCTCATCCAGCGGCCTGGCGGGAGCACGGCGCGAAGGCGCGCGCGGATGGCTCGCGGAGATCGGGGACGCGGTCGTCAGCGTGTTTTTCCCTTCCGGATGCCGCATCTGCGACAGGCTGCTTACGAGCGCGAGCCGGGTTCCCCTTTGCGAGGAGTGCCTCTCGTCCTTTGCACGGGTGCCCAACATCGTCTGCGAGGTTTGCGGGCGGCCTCTGCCCGGATTGGCGCAGAAGGAGGGGGAGCCGCTGCTCTGCCCAGCTTGCCAGGACAGAACGTATGCTTTTGACAGGGCCCGGAGCTTTGCGGTGTATGAAGCCGCGGTGGTGCGGGCGATTCTGCTGCTGAAATTCGAGCAGATCGAGCCGCTGGGGGCCTGGTTTGCGGAGCGGCTGGCCGAAGTGGTGGGCGCTGAAGGGGATAGGCTGGAGGCGGACGTGGTGGTACCGGTCCCACTGCATCGCGAGCGAGAACGGGAACGGGGGTACAACCAAGCGGCGCTCGTCTCCAAGCCGCTGGCAAAAAGACTCCGATTGCCGCATAAAGCGGTGCTGCTGATGCGCTCGCGGGCGCGGCCGGACAAGAGAGTGTTGAGCCTGGAGGAGCGATGGGAGTCCGTACGTGGCGCTTTTGCCACACGTCCAGGCAGCCAAGTTGACAATCAACGCGTCTTACTGGTAGATGATGTATTGACAACTGGAGCGACGCTGGATGCCTGTACACGAGCGCTGCGTGGGGCGGGAGCCAAGTCCGTGATTGGGCTGACCGTGGCGCGGGCCGTCAGAAACCCGCTGCCCAGCATCAGATAGTGGTAAGATAGTGGTCAGAAGGCGCGATGGGCGCAAACCGGCACATGTCGGTGGATTCCCGGGGGCGCTATACCCCTGAAGTGGCGGGCGAGGTTATGCCCGGTTCCGAGGGTCCCGCAGGCAGTAGATCCCACAACCTGAGTTCGACGCGGCGTGCATCCTTGATGCAAGAGCCGGTGCTGGTACTGAATGCTACGTACGAGCCGATTAACGTGACGGCGGTGCGGCGCGCCATGGTGTTGATGCTGAAGGGCGTGGCGCAGGCCGAAGAGATGCACAACACGGAAGTGCATTCCGCGGCGCATGCGCACAAAGTGCCGTCCGTGATCCGCCTGCTGGCGTACCGGCATATTCCGCAACAGAGCCGGGCGCTTTCGCGGAAGAATATATTGCTGCGGGACCGCAATACCTGCCAGTTCTGCGTGCGAGTGTTTCCAAGCTCGGAACTGACGCTGGACCACGTTGTGCCGCGATCGCGTGGCGGGCGATCCACCTGGGAAAACCTGGTGGCCTGCTGCTACCGGTGCAATAACAGCAAGGGCGACCGGACCCCGGAAGAAGCCGGGCTGAAGCTGGCGCGAAAACCCCGGCCGTTTACACTGCACACTTCCAGACAATTGATGCGGCTGATCGGGCACCGCGACGAACGGTGGCGTAAGTATTTATTTTACTGAGATTTACGCTGCCAAATCGTCTTTTTGAAAAAAGTTTGCGGGGAAGGAAACCTTTTTAGCTGGCGGCCATCTAATCCAGTAATACCACTTCGAGGACACACCCCGGGAGGCGGTTAGGGTTAAACCCCTAACCGCTTCTCTCCTTTTCAGGGCAATTTTCAACATCCAGTGGATGGCGCGCACTTCGTTCAGGAAGGTACCGCCCCTGCTAGAATGCGCCCTATGCGAACACTCTTGCTCTTGATGGTCTTCGCCATGCCAACCGAAGCTCAGTGGTGGCAGGTTCAGACCAGCGGGCTCGACAGCAATTTGCGCGGCGTGAGCGCCGCTTACGCTCCCGATGAAAAAGGCGTGTCTGTGCCGTTGGTTTGGGCGTCCGGTTCGAACGGCGTGATTCTCCGCTCGCTCGACCTGGGCAAGACCTGGAAGCGCCTGCACGTGGCCGGCGGAGACGCCCTCGACTTTCGCGGTATCGTTGCCTTCAAGGCCGGCACCGCTTATGCGATGTCCAGCGGCGAAGGCGAAAAATCCCGCATCTACAAAACTACAGACGGCGGCGAAACTTGGAAACTGCAGTACACGGACCAACGCAAGGTATTCTTTCTCGACTCCATCGCCTGCCTCTCTGAAACGCACTGTTTTGCGCTCAGCGATCCCATCGATGGCAAATTCCTCCTATTGAGCACCACGGACGGCCAGCACTGGAACCCGCTCCCCAGCGGCGACATGCCTGCGGCTCTGCCCGGCGAAGGCGCGTTTGCCGCCAGTAATACTTGTCTTTTACTCTCCGGCGAGGAAATCTTTTTTGGCACCGGCGGCCCGGCCGCTCGCGTCTTTCGCTCTCCTGACTCGGGGCGCACTTGGAGCGTCGCGGAAACACCGATCGCCCACGGCAACGCCTCCTCTGGAATCTTCTCCATCGCTCGCGCGCACGAAAAGATCATCGTTGTTGTCGGGGGTGATTATCAGGATCCCGCGCGCGCATCCGGCGTTGCTGCCTATTCCCTCGACGAAGGCAGGACATGGCAACTCTCCGCGCGGCAGCCCGGCGGCTATCGCTCTTCTGTAGCATGTGTCGATGATGCGCTCTGCGCGGCCATCGGGCCGAACGGCGAAGACGTCAGCTTCAGCAAAATTTCCACCGCCATCTGGAAGCCCACGGATTCGCTGAATCTCAGTGCCGTGGCTATTTTGGACTTCAAGCACGGCTGGGCGGTCGGACCCAAAGGCACCATCGCGCGCTACATCGACCATGCATCCGTCCACCGCGGCACACAAAGCAAGCCGCCGGCCACCTCTCCCATTGCCCACTGAATCCAAAAGGTGTAGTCTCCCGCGTTGACGCGGCGGCATTGTGAATCTTTTTCCATTCCGCGCAACGCGCAATCGGAGGCAGTGATGGCAAATTCCTCTCACTTCGAAGACAGCAGGGACGAGCAGCCAAAGAATCGCGCTGAGGAAGAAAGCGCGGCCACGGCGAACGAAACGCTTTTCGCTGACGTCTTTCCTCCAACCGACCGCCGCGCCTTCCTGCAAGGCGCTGCCGCAGCCGCTGCATCGTTTGCCATGCCCCGCTGGGCGCACGCGCATCCCAGCGATGTCGACGCCATTCGCGCGGAAATCGAAAAGCGCCACGACGAATCCGTCAAGCGCCTGCAGGATTGGATCCGCCAGCCCTCCATCGCCGCCGAAAACCGCGGCATGAACGACGGCTGCGAGCTAACCATGCGCATGCTTCGCGAGGCGGGATTCCAGCAAGCGGCGAAAGTCCCCACCGATGGCCAGCCCGGCATCTTTGCCACGCTGGATGCCGGCGCTCCGCGCACCCTCGGCCTCTACTTCATGTACGACGTGAAGCAGGCCGATTCCGCCGAGTGGTCTTCGCCCCCCTTCGAAGCCGCTCTCGTTGACAAGCCCGGCTTGGGCAAAGTCGTCATGGGCCGCGGTGCCGTAAACCAAAAAGGCCCCGAAGCGACCTTCTTCGCCGCCCTCCATGCCATTCGCGGCGCCGGCAAAAAATTCCCCGTAAACCTGGTATTCGTCGCCGAAGGCGAGGAAGAAATTGGCTCGCCGCACTTTCCGCAAATCGTGCACCGGCCCGAAGTGATGGCCGCGCTCAAGAATTGCTCAGGAATCTTCATGCCCACCGCGTCGCAGGGACTCGACGGCGAAGTCACCATGACGCTAGGCGCAAAGGGAGTCATCGAGTGTGAACTGATTTCCAGCGGCGAACGCTGGGGCCGCGGCCCGCGCAAGGACGTGCACTCCAGCAACAAAGCTCGGCTGGACAGCCCCGCGTGGCACCTCGTGGAAGCTCTTGCCACGCTTGTCGCTGCCGATGGCAACGATCCCATTATCGAAGGATTCGCCGTCAAAGCCCGCCCGCTTTCCGAGGCTGAAAAGAAAATGATCGCCGAGGCGGCGAGCCGCTTGAGCGAGGCAGAGGCGAAAAAACTTCTTGGCGTAGAGCGATGGGTTCACGACGTTAGCTGGCGGGAATCGCTGGAACTCTTGATTTCGCGGCCCACGGTGAACATCGAAGGCCTCGTTGGCGGCTACACCGGCCCCGGCGGAAAAACCATTCTTCCCGGAAAAGCGGTGGCCAAGCTCGACCTGCGCCTCGTTCCGGACATGACCGCCGCCGAAGCGCTCGCCGCGCTCAAGGCTCATCTTGCGAAAAAGGGTTTCGGCGATATCGAAGTTCGCATGACCGGCGGATACGATCCCACGAGCACGCCCGCGGATGCCGCAATCATTCGCATCGAAACCGCCGTCTATCGCCGCGGCGGCATTGAGCCCGTCCTTCTCCCCCGCAACGCCGGCTCCTGGCCTGGCTATGTCTTCACCGGCGATCCCCTGCGCCTCCCCGCAGGACACTTTGGCCTCGGCCACGGAAGCGGCGCGCACGCTCCGGACGAGTATTACGTCATCGAATCGAAAAACCCGAAAATCCAGGGCATCGACGGTGCTACTCGTTCTTACGTGGAATTCCTGTTCGAACTGGCACAAGCGAGCTAAACTCGCATCGCACGGCAACAAGCAAATCACTTCCATCACGTCGTGCCGCTGGCTTCGCGCTCTCTCAAGAGAGGTGGAAATAGCCGTCTTGTCGGACGAGCCGGACGGTTACGCCAAACAAATTCGAAAGATGTTCCGCGGTGAGCACGGAGGATTTCGGCCCGTCGGCCAGGATGCGCCCTTCCCGCAAGAGAATCACGCGCTCGATCTCTGGAATGATTTCGGATACGTGGTGTGTCACGAGTAAAATCCCGAGCCCGGATTGCGCAAGCTCGCGCATCGTCTCGCGAAGCTGGAGTTGCGCGCCGATGTCCAGCGCATTGCTGGGCTCATCAAAAAGCAGCGTTTGCGGCTTATGCACCAGCGCCCGTGCAATCAGCGTCCGCTTGGCTTCGCCGGAGGACATGTGCGACACGGGTCGCTCGGCCAGATGCGCGATGCCGAGCCGCTCCAGGGCGGCATCGGCTCGGGTCACGTGCTCGGGATCAGGGTGGTGATGCGGAAAAATCTGCGTGCTGCTGAAGAAACCGGAGAGCACCACATCGCGGCCGGTCGCGTTTGTCGTGCACGACGCCAGCAGGTCCGGCGAAACGATGCCAAGAAGCGAGCGCAGCTCAAAAACATTCCACCTCTCGCGCCCCAGTATGGAAATGCCGGAGCCTTCCCGCGCCAGTGGATAGCACTCCCGCGTAATGGTCTTGATCAGCGTCGATTTGCCACAGCCATTCGGTCCCAAAATGCACACGTGCTCCCCGCACGCGATCTCCAGGTTGATGCCATGGAGAGCCACGCGATCGCCACGCATTACGCTGACACGTTCAAAAGAGAGCAGCGGCGCGCGAGTGGAGTTCATTCTGGGTTCAATAGCGTGGACCGCTTCTGGGCCACACGGAGCAAATCACAGCGTCATTTTAACTGAGCGCGGGTTTCACGCAAGGGTTCACGGTAAGCGAAAAAATGGGAGGTGGCGAGACATGTGGAGGCAAGAGCCGGGAAAAAGGGTCCTCATGTCTCATCTTGAAGCAGCCGGCCGAGACCGGGCGTAAAAATAAAAAGGAGGTGAAAACAGGTTCGTTCTCACCTCCCGGGGTGGGTGGGGTGTTGCATGACAATACTCTCGGCGGCTCAGCAGTCCTGCCCTGCCAGGCAGGTCTGCGGCCTCACTCGCGCACTGCTTTTGGCAATTCGTTAGGAGACTCACCACCAAAGAGCTTGCCTTTATGCGCTTTGTAGCACCGCAGGCCGCACGTGTCAACGGTAAAAAAGTACCAGATCAAATGGATAAATGTGGCCCTTCTCTGCTTCAGGTCGGATCGTGAGCGGCTGAGTTGCTTGCACCATTCCGTTCTGAGCGCCTGCTTCAACTCGATCCCTTTCGGCTTTTCGCCTGGTCTAGGATTTCCCGCACCACGCGGCCGAGTGTCGTGGGGCTGTATGGTTTTTGCAGGTAGTGGGTTTCGGCCGTCATGGGCGAAGCGTTTTCCGAATCCTGCGAATACCCGCTCGTAAGGAGAATGGGCAGGCCAGGAAATAAAGTCGTGAGCCTCGCCGCCACGGCCGGACCGCCTAGTTTGGGCATGATGAGGTCCAGAATCGCCAGAGCGGGCGTTTCTTTTTCGCAGAGCCGCAAGGCCTCCTCGCCATCGCAGGCGGAGAGAACACGGTAACCGAGCTTCATGAGGGCCTGGCGCGCCATCTCCCGGATCGATTCATGATTCTCGGCTATAAGTAACGTTTCCGATCCGCGCATTTCTACGATCGCGGGAGTGGGTGCTTTGACCAATAATCCCTCTGTAACCAGGCCTTCCAGCGCCGGCAGATACACGCGAAAGAGACTTCCCTGGCCGGGCTCGCTGTAAACGTGAATGAAGCCCCCGTGTTGCTTGACGATGCCATAGGCAGTCGCGAGTCCCATGCCCGTGCCCTTCCCGCGCTCCTTGGTTGTAAAAAACGGCTCGAAGATGCGCTCGCGCGTTTCAGCATCCATCCCCATGCCCGTGTCGGAAACCGACAGTACCGCGTAGCGCCCGGGCGCGACATACGGGTAGAACCGGCAGTAAGAGTCATCCAACTCCACCATCTCGGTCTCGATCAGCAATCGCCCGCCGTTAGGCATGGCGTCCCGCGCGTTCAGGCACAGATTCATGAGCACCTGCTCGAGTTGCGTCGGATCTGCTTTGACCGCATCGACCGGCGCGGTGACGACTTTGAGCTCGATGTCCCTGGCGATTACTTTTTCCAGGAAGCTCACCAGGCCGCTGGTGACGGCATTGATGTCCACCGCCCGCGGCTGCAGCACTTGGCGGCGCGCGAAGGCCAGCAGTTCGCGGGTAAGCGCGGCGGCTCGATCGGCTTGTTCGCGAATTCGCGCAAATCGGTCTGCAATCTCGGGGCTCGCTCGATTCTGTTCGAATCCGAGCTCCGCCCATCCGAGAATGGCTCCTACCACATTATTAAAATCGTGTGCGATACCTCCGGCGAGCTGTCCGATGGCATCAAATTTTTGTGCCAGTCGCAACTTGCGCTCCATGGCGCGCAGCTCGGTCACGTCTTCGGCGACGATTTCGATGGCCCCGGCATGATCGGGGATGGACAGCAAACGCACATGGAGACGAACAGCTACGATGCCTCCATCGCACCGTCGCCATTCGCTCTCGGCGCCGCGGACTTGTCCACGTTCGCGGCAGGAAGCCATGAGCTCGGCATGCTGTTCGGGGAAGCGGAAGACGTCATTCATTAGATTGAGTGCGTTCAGCCCCTCAGCGCTAGTGCAGCCGAGGATAGAGAGAAACGCGGGGTTTGCGTCCAGGAAGCTGCCATCGGCCGCCACGCGGGATATCCCATAGATGGAGTGTTCCACCAGGTCCCGGTTCCTGGCCTCGGATAGGTCCAGGGCCTCTTCCGCGCGTTTTCGATCCGTAATGTCTATGGCCATGACTGTGGCTGCGGATACCGCTCCATCCTCCCCACGTAGGGGACTGAAGTTGCACAGCCATTTTCGCAAGGCGTCGGGCTTCTGAATCGTGCCGCCTTGTAGTTCGATGTTCGCGACGGACTCACCCGTCCGAAAAACCTTCCGCAAATAACCTTCCGCTGCATTTGCGAAGTCAGGTGTCACCTCCCGAATGGTCAGACCGATGTGCGCGGAGACGGGAATCCCATCGAATTTGGAAATTTCCTCGTTGACCCGCAAAAAGCGCATGTCGCGGCCAAATACCGCCAAAGCAACCGGCAGCGAGCGATAAAGCAAATCCAGTTCGGCAAATCGCTCGCGGGCCCGTGCTTCGCTCTCCGCCAGGGCGGCTACCGTTTGCTTGGCTTCATCGCGGAGCAATTTTTCACCGATGGCGCGCTTCAGCGCCACCGGAAGGCGCGACATACGATCTTTGAGAATGTAGTCGGTCGCACCTTGCTTGATGCATTCAACCGCGGCTTCCTCGCCCAGCGTCCCGGTCACCAGGAGAAAGGGGATGTCCCGGCCGATATCGTGCAACTCCTGGAGCGCTTCCAGGCCCGTCCAGCTCGGAAGTCGATAGTCGGAGAAAATCGCGTCGATGTTTTCTTGCTGTAACGCCCGGCGAAACTGCTCCCGATTCTCCGCCATTGTGTAGTCGACGCGCAGGCCGGCTTCCCGGAGTTCCAGAAGTATGAGTTCCGCGTCGTCTCGCGAGTCTTCCACGATGAGCACATGCAGCGGCGCCATGGCCTTCAGAGTGCCGAATTGTTCGAGTGTGCCTGATTTCATAGGGCCCTCCCGGGGTTGCTGGACCTGAAGGCTTTGGACGGCGGCATAGTGTTGACCATAAGCCGAAACATGCGGCTTTCCAGCACAACGCTGCGCCGGAATCGCCAGCATTCGAATCATCTTCTCTCAGCCGCGGAGATTTTCTCGCGTGAAGCGGTCTTTTCGGCGGATACAAGCGCCGGAAGCGGCAACTTCGCTTCTACACTCTCCAGGAATTCGGAAAATGGTATGGCTTCCTTGGGAGACCAGAAACGCGCGCTCATGCGGAGTTCGAGCGGACCCCACGCTCCTCTATCGTGATTGAACATGGCGATGCGCTTTTCCAGCCGTTGGCAAAGCACCGGCGCGCTGGGCTCCGCCGCATCCACGGCAAGCGCGGCGAATTGTGACTCGCCTGCGCGCAGCGCTGCCAGGTTATCGATTCTCATGCACAACAACACCAGAGTGCTCTCCCTGCGCTTCGCCGTTTCCATGGCACGCGTTCCGAGCGTGAGAAAACCATCGCGGATATACAGTCCCGTTAGGGAATCCCGCAGGAGATCGGCCAGGCCCTCGAGTGTGTTGTGAGCGAGAGCCGCGCGAAGAACGCGTTCGAGTGTCCGGGTATCGATAAATCCTTTGAGCAGATAATCCAGGGCGCCATGGCTTAAGCTTTGTGCGGCGCAATCCTTATCTTTGCCGTCGGCGAGCACAATCAGGGGCACCTCGGGCGCCGAGCGGTGCACGCGGCGCACCGTCTCCAACGCATCGGGATGCGCAAGCGACAGATCGATGAAGATGACCTCGGGATTCACGATTTCGAGCGTGCCAATCAGCGTCGAGATCGTGGAGACGATTGTTAATTCCAGTAGAGCTCGCGCAAAGAGTCCGTCGTCTCTGCGGGATCTCCTTCCGCAAGTAGGATGCGCAGCTTCTTTTTGCTCATGTGTGTTTCCTCGCTTCCGTGAACGCTGGCCGTAGGGAAATGCTCTGTGCCTCCAGAAGCACGGCGGGGACGGATGCGGCGACACGGCACCCGATTCGAATCTTCATATCAAGCCAACTCAAGTGACGAGACTGGGAGGGCAGTCCTCTGGACAGCTTTCTTTTAGGAAGGGGGTGTATTTATTGTGGCTCACCCGCTATAGGAGTCAAGAGTGCTCTGATGCGTGTTACGAAAGCGCTACGGCCGGTTCGAATGAGCCTCCCAGCGGTGCAAGAGAAACGCGGTTAGTCCTGCGAGAAGACCTGCTGTGATGATCACGCCCTCCCAAACGATTCCCGTGGCAAGAACCTGCGCCGCCGGCGCGCCAAACGGAGCGAGCAGCACTACCAGCGCCGCTTCACGAACGCCAATGCCACCTTGCGTGATCGGCATGACCGCTGCGATTTTGGCTAGCGGCCACGCGAAGAGCCACACGCGCAGCGGCAGACCCAGGCCACAAGTAATCCCCAGGAGAGCGGTGAGCAGAACATAGGTGCCCTGCACGGAAGTTCCGAGCAGCCAGCCAAAAAGCAGACGGTGGGGGCGGCGCGAAACCGCGCGGATCGCATGACGAAGTTGCGCGAGCCTGCGCCGGATTCGAATGGAGCGTCCGCGCAAGAGCGGTCGGCGCAATGCCACAACGAGACCGAAAAGAATCGCCGCGGCAAGAACGGCGGCGAGGAGCACGCGCTTCGCCGGCTCCTGCAACGGAACGGGCAAGGAACCCGGAAGCAGCATCAGGCCCAGCGAAATGAGCGTCAGCTGCGCAGCCACATCGAGAAATCGGTCCGCCACATTTCCGGTGATTACCGCAGCCGGACGCGGACTGTGCGAAATTCCAACGGCGAGGCGCGCGACGTCGCCGCCGATAATCGATGGCAGAAAGAGCGCGCCGAACAGTCCGCTCGTGTAGCACTGCGCACTGGCTGCAAAGCTAAGTTGCGCGCCCGCGGAATTCACTACGGTGTGCCACTTGGTGATGCCGCCGGTCAGGGCCACCAGATAGATCAGCAACACGGCAATAAATCGCGTGAGAGGAACACGCGACAACGCGTTTCGCAGCGGGGCCACCGGAAACAGATAAAAAAGAATTCCAAGAATCAGCAGCGCCGCCGCCCAGCGCGCCGCAAGAAAAATCCAGCTCCGGCTGGATTTTTGCGGCTGGCGGTCTGCGCTCATTATCGGAAGGTTGTTATCGATGGGAACAAATCACGCGCCGAAGATTTCGTTGATTTTTTCCGCCAGCGTGAAGTCGTAGTCGCTGATGCCTTTCACGCTGTGGGTATTGAGATCGATGACGACCTTGTTCCACACGTTGGACCATTCCGGGTGATGGTTCATCGCTTCGGCCACGAGCGCGACGCGCGTCATGTTGCCGAACGCGGTGACGAAATCCTTGCACGCAAACTCGCGGTGCAGCTTGCCGTTGACAAGATTCCAGCCTTTCGCCTTCGGCAGCAGCGCTGTAATCTCGGCTTCGGAAAGTTTTTTTGCCGGCATGTGCATTCCTCCAGGATCGGCTGGCGTTCTCTCCAGCCATTATGCGGCGCAAGCCCTGCGCCAGCAACAGCGCTGCCGGCGAGTGGAGAAGAAGATGCCTCCGGACGGTGGGAAGACAAGAGCGTAGACGCTGCGGTTGCAGCGCGATCTGTGGACTGCGCGAACGCCCGGAGCGGTTCTCCATTGCTTGCACGCGGGAATTCCACTATCGTAGGGGTTTCTTTTGTGGCCAAAATACGTAGTGTGTGATCGCAGCGCAAACGGACGGAGAACGACGTGAAAAAGAAAATTCGCACCATCCAGTATGGTGTCGGCCCGATCGGCGCATCGATTGCGCGATTGATGCGGGAAAAACAGGCCATTGAAATTATCGGCGCCATTGACACTGACCCGGCGAAAGTTGGACGCGACCTGGGCGAAATTGTTGGCGCGAACGACGCGCCATGGGGCGTGACCGTTTCCGCGGACGCCAACGAAGTGCTGGAACAAAACGCGGACGTGGTGATCCATTCGACGTCGTCGTCGCTCGCGAAGGTCATGGACCAGTTGTTGATGTGCCTGAAAGCGGAGTCGAGCATTGTTTCGACTTGCGAGGAATTGTCGTATCCCTTCCGCACGCATCCGGAACTCGCGGCGAAGTTGGATAGTGCGGCGAAGGAGTCGGGCGTGGCGCTGGTGGGCACGGGAGTGAATCCCGGCTTCATAATGGACAAGCTGGTCGTTACGCTGGCGGCGGTTTCGCAGCGGATCGAGCATGTCAAGGCGCTGCGCGTTGTGGACGCCTCGAAGCGGCGGCTTCCGCTGCAGAAAAAAATCGGCGCGGGGATGACGGTCGAAGAATTTCGCGCACAAGTAGCGGCGGGCGTGATCAAGCACGTCGGATTGCCGGAGTCCGTAGCGATGGTGGCGGACAGCCTGAATTTGGCAGTAGAGCAAATTACCGAAACGATTGAGCCGAAAGTTGCCACCGAGCGCGTGCAGACGGAATTTCTGACCGTTGAACCAGGGCAGGCGGCGGGTGTGCACCAGATCGGGCGCGGCCTCTCGAAAGACGGCAAAGAACTCGTGTACCTCGAGTTGCAAATGTACGTCGGCGCGAAAGATCCGGCGGATACGATTTCGCTCACGGGCCATCCGAACATCAGCCTGGTGATTCCCGGCGGCTCGCATGGCGACATTGCCACGGCTTCAGTGGTGGTGAATTCGATCCCAGTCATTCTGGATGCTCCGGCCGGACTGCGCACCGCGCGCGATTTGCCGATTGGCTTCTTCTCACCGAATGCGCGACCTTGAAACGAGATTTGAGAATCGAAGGTCGAAAACAAATATAAGACTCGCGGCGTTTCAAATGGGCCGCCGTCGGCCGGCTCTTGAAAGCAGGCCGGGCTGAAGCCCGACCCTACACAAATCCAAAACCCAATAACAACTAAACTGCTCAGTTGTGCTTTACAAATTCTCCTCTGTGGCCGGTGAGCGAATTGTAGAGCGTCTCGATAAATGCATCTTCGTTGACGAAATCGCCTTTCCACTTTGCCCATGGCGTGAGAATTTTTTCCTGCTTCATCTGGTCCAGCGTTTTGTGCTCGTCGAGGGCTCTCTGCACGACTGCTGAAGTTTCCCTGAGCATTTTTGTGAAGGCGCGGACGTCGTCGAGATTCGAGATCGCGCCGTGGCCGGGGATGACTTTCACGTCCGCGGGCAATTGCGCGGTGGCTTTTTCCATTGCGTCGATCATGCCCTGAACGCTGCCGCCGCTGGCTACGTCAATGAACGGGAAGCCGTAGCGCACGAAGTCGTCGCCCATGTGCACGACATTGTTCTTCGGGAAGAAAATGATGGAGTCGCCGTCCGTGTGGCCGGAGGGAAAATGCAGCGCGCGAATGTCTTCTCCGTTCAGATGCACGGTCACGTCGTGCTCAAAGGTGATGATGGGAAGAGCGGCTTTGTCCGCAGGCTTCACGTCCATCTTGATCGAACCGCCGTTCCCCGCCGTGCCGCCGGATTCGAGCCGCTTGCGAACGTTATCCTGCGCGATGAGAGTGGAGCCGGCGTTGTTGAACGGCACGTTTCCGCCGGTGTGGTCTCCGTGATAGTGGGTGTTGATGACGAAGCGCACGGGCTTGTCGGTAATTTTCAATTCCTTCAGCGCGGCCTGGATTTTTTCCGCCAGCGGAGCGAACTGGTCGTCCACGATGACGATGCCGTCTTCGCCCACCGAGGCGGCAATGTTTCCACCCTGGCCTTCCAGCATGTAGATGTTGCCGGAAACCTTGGTCACCTTGATTTGGACCTTGGACCAGTCGGGCTCCTGCTGTGCCAAGGCGGCCGACCCGCAAACCAGCGCCGCTCCAACCAGTGACAGAACCATCCAAGTCCGTATCCGCGTTCTCATCTCGCTCCTCCTCAGGAAACCGCCGGGCATTCTACCATCGTGGGCAGGGACTCTGGCAGAAGCGCGGAGAAAGAGAGCCAGGCGTGCAGTCCTATTCATGGGTACCCCCACCCCGGGTGCTTTTGCCAAAGAGTGCGGAATCGCTTGAAAACAAAGGGGTTGAGTTTTTGATGAGCGCAAAAGAGCGCGCAAGAATATGAAAAAAAAGGGGATAGGGGATAAGGAGTGGGGATAGGCGGTCGAAACCCCACGGGGGGGTACACCCCCCATTACATGCATGAATGTCAAAACAAAGGGGATAGAAAATGGGCAATACATAACTGTATGAAAACAAAGCAGGGAGGATAGGCGTTGCGGGGCGAATCGGGGCGGCTGGCGTCCAACTCATGCAAAAGTGTAGCACGATTTCTGCTAACTGTCAATAAATATTATGTATTGGATATCATTCGAATCATTTTCGGGCTGGAAGCGGAAGATTCCAGGGGAGATAGCGCGTGATGCTCGTCGAAGATTGGGCAGGGAGGATAATCCCTCGTTCGCGGGCGGAGAACAGGGATAGCCGTGGGAGTATTCTTATTGACATTTCCCGGGATGATAAATAGGCTGCGCGCATGTCACCGGACGCTGACTCCCCGCTCCCTATGGGGCCCGCAAAATCGCTCCGCGGTTGGACAAAGCTGCCTCCTGACAAGATCTGGGAGATCAAGAGTCCGGTGCAGGGCACGATGCCCCGGGAATTCGACGGCCAGGCAAGAGCGGCCACGAGGGAGTCGCCCTGAAGGGGGTTACGCTTGGCGCGAAAGCCTGAACAAGTCGATAAACCACCGATTCTGGAGCCCGTGCGAGATGCGCGGCCAATGACGGGTTCAGAGCGGCTCGCGACGCTTGCGCTGCTGGCTTTTGGGACGCTGCCTTTCCTGGCGGCATGGACTTACATCTACGCACACAAAGAGATGGCGCTCGACCAGCTCATAACGCTCAACGTTTTGGCGGCGTTTTTCTTTACGGTCATAGAAACGTTCTCTCTGATTCTATTGCGAGGCTTTGGCCGAATTGCCGTCCCGGACAAGTTCATGCACTGGCTGGGTGGGGCCACAGTTGGCCAGGTCGGCGGAATGCTCGTGTGGATCATCAAGAAGGTTTTCTAGGAGCAATCTCGGTCCTTGCGTCAATGCGGGGATCAATTCGAATTTCGGACCTTGACAAACACCTCCTGAAATGATGAAATAATGATGATTGTAGGAGTGTTTTATGAGGATACAGGTCGACTTGGACGAACAGGGCGTTGCCATTGTCAACAAGGTGCGTAGCATGACAGGACTCACCACATACAAAGAACTGTTCAATAATGCCATTACGCTACTGGATTGGGCGGCCCGTCAAGCATACAAGGGCCTGGCCGTTGCGGCTACGGACGAAGAAAAGCAGCAATATCGCGAGCTGGAGATGCCGGCTCTGCAATATGCAGCGTGGAAGGGTCAGACGGATAGGGAACGCCAGCAGAATCAGGCTGCAGCGAGCGCGGATGCTGAAGCCAAGGCGAGTGGCGACTAACTGCCACGTGTGATCGGGGATCTTGTCTAAGCTACTCTAGCTGTCAACGCGCTCCGAGGCCGAGTCCCGAGCGCAGACAGAGGAAATACGTTTTCAGCATAATAACGCGCTTCGATTTCACTTGCAGCGGAGGTGCAGTCTGCCGCGGACAGGATCGAGTGACGGACACGCTTCGGAAATTCGTCATAGGTTTTGCCTTCGAGACGTCTGCCGGCCTTCGCCTTGCGAACTCCGCCCCACTGTTTGAAGAAGAAGGGGATACCGCTCCGCTTGCACTGATCCCGAAGCGGCAAGACCCATTCTTTCTTCATTGGCCTGGCACCGGCCCCACTCTCGCCACCGACAATCATCCAATCGATACCGCGGAGATCTACTCTGCCCAGGTCTTCCAGCAACGGTTCAACGGAGAGAAAACGAACCTTCGCGTTTGTGTTCCGCAGGTCTTCGATGCGCGGCAAACCATACTGCTTGTCTTCCACGCTTACTCCCCACCAGATGTGCCGCTGCTCGGCGGCAAAGCGAAGCTTTGTATTGAGGAGCTTGCGGAGGCGTTCCGACCGTTTGGTCAGCACCTGATAGGTATGCCACTTAGCTGCCACCATGACTTGCGCCACTGCCACGATGTAATTGTCCGGAACAGCGTCGTGAAAAAGGTCGCTCATGGAATTGACGAAGATCATTTTCGACGCACGCCAACGCAGTGGTTCCGCAAGCTTTTCCGGGACTAGCCGCAAATCGAAACCCTGCTCGTACGGGTGGCCCTTCACACCTCTGAAGCGCTCCGCGAAGGTCTCCGCGTAGCAGTGTTTACAGCCGGGGCTGATCTTCGTGCAGCCCCTCACCGGATTCCAGGTTGCATCAGTCCATTCAATTCCTGAGTGTTGAGCCATGGTCGGGCCTCGGCATTGTTAGTCTCTCAAATCCAAGGGCAGCTGAGGAGTGCTGTATTTCAATACTTCATCCCAGTACTCGTACGCGCGCGCGTGCCTCGAAAACAGAGCGAGGTGATACAGAGGAAGATTCTTCACGTCGGAACGTACTTGTTTCATTTTGTTGAATTCTACTGGCAAGTACAGGAGCGTGTGCATTTGTTCAGCATACATCTCAGCGAGAAAGCGCGGAAACCGCTTCGGCTCCGGCAGCCGCATCCATCTTTCACGCCAATCAGGCATGCCCAGGAAGTCGTCGATCTTTGTATTCTTTGTATCGAGATAAGCGGCAAGGTTGCGATTTGCGTCCATGTGGAGCGCAAGAACAAATAGGAAGTCAACGAAATACTCCGCGATTCGCTTAATCGTCGAAAATTGGATCGAAAGGTCGTAGGGATCGACAAAACAGAAGGATAGGACGCGGTTAGTTCTGGTGGCTCTGGGGATCAACCGACTTATTCTATCAACCTGCTCATCGCAGCTTCCTGCGACGAACTGCACATCGGCGTCCGGAAAGTGACCAGCGACACGCTTCTGCAATGCTTCAAGCGACACTGCGTCATTCTCGCAAAAAATGTATTTATTGAATGAGTGTTCTACGCCCAAGGCAAGAATCGGCGAGCCCCAAATGAACTTGTTTGTATCTCGTATCTTCAAGAGGCCGGGCCCTGCATACAAATCGATGTACACGCGGGAGTCCCATTTGTTCTTCATCCCGGTCGAGAACAAACTATCGTAGAGGGCGACAAGGCGGTGTTTGTCCTCTGCCCAGCTGCCCACCTCAGCGAAAAAGAGTCCGTCATTTTTGGCTGGAATTGGAGGCTCGTAGGTCAAGACAAATCAAACATAACATATCTCTAAGTTAAATCACTCAGATAGTATACGAGATGTCGTCTAATGACCTGGATCGCTGGTGAGCGCAGACACACGAACCGAAGCGGCGATGTGGGTCAGGAGAAGGATTGCGGGGAGCGGGCTTTCTCGCGGAGGTCGGAGACGAGACGGTAGACATAGTCGAGGTCATCGATGTCGCGGAAGAGGGGCATGTCGCCGATGGACATGGAATTCCAGGCGGACCAGCTGTTGCGATTGCCGGAACGTTTCGTCCAGGCAGATCCAGAAAACAGAGAAGCGGAGCTCTGGTCAAAGCGCAACGTGCCGGGACGGTCGCCGCCGCCCTCTTTCGCAATGGCCGGCAGAGAGTCCAGGAAGGCCGAGACCATCCTGCGCTTCCAACCCGTCTGAACCACGATTACACGGCGAGAAGTGACGGCGTAATGGGTGCGCTTCTTGAGCCAAGCATCATAAAAGAACCTACCCCAGATCAAATACTGGCCGATCAAGACGAACGGCACACCCCATATCATGCCGAAGGTCCAGGAATCACCTTTGCCATGATTTCCGCCCCAAAGACCCAAGACGCCAGCTTCCCAAAAAATGGCGAAGCCGCCCCAAAAAAGGCTGAAAGGAATCAAGAAGATGTCGTCTTTGCGAAAAATGACACCGGAGTTGGGCTGGCCAGCCCAGAGGATACTTTCGCCAGAGGTCAGCTCAGACTGGATAGCCGTCATCGATTCTGGACTCATTGTAGGCATCGATGCATTGATTATGCGGAGGCTTGGGCGAATCCAAAAGCGAAAAGAGCGCAGCCCTTTCGAGGCTCAAGGTAAACAGTAGTGGCTGTGCCACAGAGAGAAGAGAGGGCACAATGTATTGTGCTCCCACAAAACAAAAGAGGCCGAACTTCGCAAAGAATGGCGGTCACTGGTTTTTGGACCAGGGGGGAGCAACGCCGGTCATGCGGGCATAGGCGATGAGCTGTCCCATGTGCTCGTTGGCATGAACGATGATGCGCAGATACATGCCGTCCACGGTGGCGTCGCGATCGGCAATGTGGACCTTGCGTT